>Ga0302315_10005267_pt1 | contig 11079 bp, 11 predicted proteins | sample III_Palsa_N3_1_FD_200532 | JGI IMG/M metagenome (GOLD analysis project Ga0302315, IMG submission 200532) | Peat permafrost microbial communities from Stordalen Mire near Abisko, Sweden - III_Palsa_N3_1 | ecosystem: Environmental > Terrestrial > Soil > Palsa > Peat permafrost | place: Sweden... | reverse complement strand
TAAGCGCTAATGGACCTTTATTGGCCCCAAAACCGCTTATTGGATTCTCGCGTCGAGGCTAAGTTGTTGATAATTGGTGGGCACAGCAGGATTCGAACCTACGACTTCCACCGTGTGAAGGCGATAATGCGCGTTCTTAGCAAGATCAATCACAGCAGCTCGCTCGATTGAATCACAGCAGCTTGAGGACGCAGGCAAACGCACGAGCACACACAAACACCCTTTTATTATTGGCTAAATGACCCCGGCACCCCCTTTTCGGTTCCGGTGCCAGGGCGGGCCATGCCCTTCGCGGGCCGAAAAAATTCTCTCTGCGTCCTCGTACGTTTCCCTGAGATATGCCGTATTATTTGTCGTACGGCAAATTCGATTTCAGCGGGGATTCGACATGGCACGAGGATCGATCAATACGGACATCAGCAGCAAGGCGAAGCGTCTCAAGCTCCCCATTCAGCGCGAGCCGTACTGGTTTTCGCTGGGAACGGGCGAACATCTCGGCTACCGGAAGACGGGCGACGCGAAAGGCAACTGGATCGTCCGCTACTACTCGAAAGAGCATGGCCGCAAGTTTGCCTCACTAGGGCAGGCGGATGACTCCCCCATGCACATGGGAAGCAACGAAATCAGCTACCAGGACGCCGTGAAAGAGGCGCGGGCTGAAATCGCGAAGATGAAGCGTGCCGACAGTGCAGGCGTCGAACACAACTCGAAATACTCGATTGCTAGCGCGGCGCGAGATTGGCTCGAAACGTGGCAAGGCACCGAACGGGGCAAGGAAACGGCAACGGCGAACGTCACCCTGCACATTCTGCCCAAACTTGGCGCGATAGAGCTGGAAAAGCTCACACGCCAGCAAATCGAGAAGTGGCTACACGACCAATCAAAGAAAGCGCCTATCAAGGTGCAGCGCCGTCTCGCTTCCAAGAAAAAGCTGTCACCGTCGCGTCAGAGCAAGATCGTCTATGACGCCAGCGATCCTGAGACGCAGCGCAAGCGCAAGGATTCAGCCAACCGCGTATTCCGCGATCTGCGGGCCTTGCTCAATCGTGCATACGACAATCAGCACGTCGCCAGCAAAGCGCCGTGGGAGACGGTGAAGGAATTTGAGAACGTCGGCTTGGCAAAGAACGAGTATCTGACGTTGGAAGAGGCGCAGCGATTCCTAGAGGTTTGCCCGCATGACTTCCGTACGCTGGTGCAAGCGGCGCTCATCACAGGATGCCGGTACGGTGAGCTGTGCAGGCTGAAGGCGTCCGCGTTCGATCCCCATCTTGCCGCTGTGACGTTCATCCAGGCAAAGACGGGCAAGGAAAAGCGCGTATTCCTCACCGACGATGAAGCGGCGTTCATCAAACTGCACACAGATGGGAAGCAACCGGCTGAATTGATGTTCAAACGCGAAGACGGCATGCCGTGGGGCAAGTCGCACCAACAGCAACGCATGGAGGACACCCTGAAAGCGGCCGGAATCGAGCGGCATGTTCGCTTCCACGACTTACGGCACACATTCGCGACGCTGCTAGCCATGAACGGCACAGCATTGCCCCTCATCGCTCATCAGCTAGGCCACAGCGGAACGCGCATGGTCGAAAAGCATTATGCGCACTTCTCCCCGGCATACGTCGCAGCTACCGTGCGGGCCAATAAGCCTATCTATGGCTTTGAGGCCAGCAAGCCAGGCCCGCAGTTGGTGCAGAAGGCTGGCTGATATAGTGGCCGTGTCTGAATGTTCACCTTCCCACATATCGCTTGGCCTCACCTCCCATTTACGCTTACGACGTTCTTGGCAACGTGGGGCGCGATACTGTCGAGCGTCACACTCGGGTGGAATCTACTCCGTGATTTACGGGACAAGGCAAAGCTCAACATATCAGCGAACGTGAGAGCTATCATCACGCGCATTGACGGCGCACGATTGGCAGTCAAACCAGAATTGCTAGACGATGAGGATGACTCTACGCTGCATGTCGTCATATCTTTTGCCAACGTAGGCCGTCGCCCGCTGCGGTTGAAATCATTTGGCGGCTTGTACTTGCAGCCCGTCAATGGAAAGCGGGGCTTCGTCATTAGTGCACGTGATCTGCCGATAACGCTCGCAGAGGCCGAAGCGCACGACGAATACACGGACTTCGTTCCGCCCTTCACCAATGACAACTTGAAGGAACTCTTTGTGACCGATTCATTCGGTCGAGAGTGGAAGCTATCTGGCAAGCAGTTGCGTCAATTTCGGAGTGATTGCAAACAATACGCATCAAGGCTGAACGAGCATGGCACTAAACCGGCCAGCTAATCTCAACTCCTCTAGCGATGCTCTCAGCGAGCAAACCATAGCGGCAAGCATCCGCCGCATGATCTGGGCCATGCGTGTCCAAGTCCTCACGTCGTTTTTGATCGTGCGTCAGGTACGGCACGGTTGACCAGAAGTATTCACATGCTCTGCTGACGTAGAGGCCGGGCTTATCAGGCTTGCCGGCGTCCGCAAGCAAGCGCTTCATCAACTGCCAACCGCTGATGCGATCCGCTTTGCGTGCAGGCTCAAACGACACACCAGCATTGGCGAACTCTTCCGCGATGCTTCCATTGCTCGATCCTGTGCGAGCGAAGCAAGCATCATCCGCAACGCCATAAGGAGCGACGTTCCACTTGGCGCATAGATCATGCTTGATGGCATCCGCAGTGATTGCCGCAGTCCAGCCAAGGCCCATGTTGAGGTTGTTGCGCGACACAGCGGCCAGCTCGTCCACCAAAATCAGCGAGCCATTCGGATACCAGACGCCCTGATGGGTAGCGCCGGGCGAACGGGCCACCAGGAACGTCACAGAGGGCGCAGACGAGCCGAAATCGTGCGTGAGGTAGGTTTCCCAGCCCGGCTCTTTCGGAAGGCCGTCCCAGGGCGCTACGGCGTTCCTAGACTCGTCCAGGCACGCGGCGAAGTACGCTCCCCGGCTGATGGCCCAATCCCCATCTGTCCAAGCCCTCAGCAGCTCAGGATCGTCCGGGCACGAAGATTCCAATTGCTCACGGTATTGCTCACGGTCAATCATGTTGTTACCGGCGAAGGTTGATGGCGCATAGACCCAACGGCGTTTGCTTTGCTTTTCATGGAAGACTGCCCACGGCGCATTGCACGCGAATACATAGCGTTTGGCTAACCAATGATGGCCAGGCCCGCCAGGATTCGCAGCGATCACCATGCGAACTGGAATGTCCTTAGCGGCACGCATGTTAGAACGCATCAAATCGAGCAAATCAGGTGTAGCGTATTGGCCCGCTTCATCCACGATCAACAGCGAGAATGAGCGTCCCTGATACTTGGCATAATCAGCATGCGATTCGAGCTGGCCAAGTTCAAGATACGCACCATTCGGGAAGCGCCAGACATGCTCTTGCGCGTTATAGCTCGCAGCGGTGCCATACACCATGCCGAACACTTCGCGACACGTCAGCTCGAAATCGCCAAGGCCCTTGTACGATTTGCGCAGATAGAGGATACGAGCGCGAACGCCGTATTGCTCGGCATGGCGTAAGGCAAGCCATGCAATGCCCCACGACTTGCCACCACCACGACCACCGCCAAGGAATACATCAAAGGCTTCCGGCACGCATAGCAATTGCTTCTGAAACGGGTTTAGCTCAATCTCAGTCGCGGGCATCGTTTTGCTTCCCATTCTTTGTCGTGGCGATAGCCTCAATCGTCTTGTACTCATCCGGCTTCATTGCGCCAGGCAAGTTGAACGTGATGCTCACGCGGTTTGCTGACTCCTGTTGGTCGCCTTCCTTGTAGCCGTGACGAGATTTCAGAAGGAACATGGCGCTAACTTTGTCTTTCTCGTCAATAGCTAGGCGATACAGCACGTTATGCAGCGATTGACGCTCTTGCTCACGTCCAACGGCGAACGCCTCACTAAGCTCATCGGATTCCTCAAGCCAACGGTTGAAAGTCGGCAGAGTGACGCCGAAGTGACGTGCGACGCCTTGCTTGCTAAAGCCGGTAGAGGCGAGCGTCACGATCTGTTGCGCCATGATGTACGGCGGAAACGGTGGCTCGACACGGCTTGCGTGCGTTAGGTCTTTCATCTACAGCCTCACTAAATGCGGGCGGGGCTGGGATGCTTACCAGGCCCCAGCCCCTACACGGTGCCGCAAACACCGTGATCTTGTTTACTTGCTAACGAGGAAAGCCAGCGGCACGCTCTTGCGCGACGTTGCCACACGCGACCAATGGGCAGCAGCCGCAAGCTCCGCGAGAGTTGGCGAGTCGCCAGCAATCGCACTCCCGCCGCTTCCATCACTCCAGGCGAAGCCCAAAGGATGAATGCCGACGTTCATGCGGCTATAGAGCGTCGTCTGTCCACCGCCATTGCCCGAAGCGGGAGCGCGGAAGATTTCGGTGCCATAGCCAGTGTTAGGCGCACTCGCACCAAAGCCGACAGCTCCAGGCCCAAGCAAGACAGTCGTGTACACGCCGCTGGCGGGAGTAAGGTTGTCATCGATGATGACGGCCATTCCCCGAAACGTTTTGATGGGAAGCCCGGCACTCTGCGGAATGAACTCAATCAAGTCATTCTTCAGAGCTTCCGTGTAAATGGCGCTGTGCATCGCGATAGCCTTTACGCTATCGAGCGCATCGCCCAGCGTCCCAGCCGTGTCGATGACAGCTCCAGCGGAGAAGTCGGCAGCAGCTCCAGAAGCGCCGCTGATGTCATTCACCATGTCGCTTGCGTTGTTCGCCACGTTCGAAGCGAGCACGCCAAGCAACGAAGCGATGAGGCGCTTTTCCCACTGACGATCCCAATACGCTGAGACGCGCTCCTGCAAAGCGACGATAGGATCATCACCGGCAAGCTCCGCAGCAAGGGACATCTCAGACCACGATTGATTGAGGAAGGACTTGCGCACGATCTGCCGTCCGCTGGTGATCTTTTGCGGAGTGCTGAGAACGGTAGGATCGTCATTGCTGATAAGCGCCTCAGCGTTGCCAGCAACGTCGTCACGCCAGAACGGGACAGAGAAGTTGTTACTGCCGACAGCAAGGGCGTCAGCGATAGCGCCATTCTTGACGAGCACGCCGCTCTGATAGAGCGCGGTGCTCACCATGCTCTTTTCGATTTGATACGCCGTGAACTCTGCGGGTACTACAACGTCGGAAATTTGTGTGACAGCCATGTGATAGCTCACTTTCGAGAAACATTGAATTGTTGGGATTGCAATTCAGTGAGCTACCGACTGGCTTGCTAACTGCTCGCGACTGCGAGGATAGGTTGAATGGTTGCGCCGACTGGCGCATTAGGTAGCAGGCCCGGCGAGAACATCTTAGGAGAAAGAACTCTCCGGGCCTTGCTGCCACGGACAACATAGCATGCGTCACCGCGAGCGACGCAAGAGCTATCGCAGTCCGAACTCGATCTTTTTTGACTCCGCTCCAGGCTGAGGGATGGGAAGCTGACGCGATCCACGACCAATGCCGCCACTCGCGACCGGAATGCCGCACAGGTGCGTGTAAACCTTCTGCCGATCCGTGCGCTCTGCATAGCCATCACCAATCAGGAATCGATGAATTGCCAGCTTGTCGAATGTGACAGGCTTGCCATCCTTAGCAACGATTGGCTTCCCATCTGCTTTCGTCTTCACAACGATGTCGCCGTTCTCGTCAGCATCGAAAGTGAAGTCTGCCAACAGCTCGCGCTTCAACAGCTCCGGCGCTCCCTTGCACAGCTCGTTGGCCATCGCGTTTACAGGTTTATCGATGACTACTGCACGCATTGCCGTAGTCGCTTTATCGGCGGCTTCGCTTGCGGCGTTGCGCTCTGCTTCTAATGTTGCGATCGTTGCTTTCTGTGCGTGCGTCTTTGCCAGCAGTTCATCTTTTACGCTGCGCAGTGTGGTGACTTCTGCGGTTAGTTCCTCAATCGTCGGTTCGCTCATTTCTTATTGCCTCCCTTTGCAATGCTCAGTGGTAGTGGATGTTGCGGTTTCGGCCAGTTGGCCGCAAGCTCTTTCTGTCTGCGCAGCTCGTTTGCTCGCACGCTCATTTCGTTGCGCGTCACGTCATCGAACATCCACAGCTCTGAGCGGAACAGTTCAAAGTTGAAAGTCTTCGAAGTGACTTTGATGGGATAGCCGGTGAGTGGCACTTTCCAATAGCGCTGTGATTCGCAGATGATCCCCGTCCACAGCAAGCGGTCTCTCTCGGTCAATGCTTTAGGGAATCTGTTTCCTAACAAAGCGATCCGGTCAGCCTCGTGCTCTGACCATGTTTCGTTCATCACTTCGCTAACAAGCTTGCCTCTTCCGCGCTCATCGATAGTTGCGTGGGCCAGGTAGTCCGCTAGGAGCTTATCAATCAGCTCGCCAAACGTTATGCCGGATGCGCGAGCGACCGCCTGCGCGAAGTGTTTTGTCCGCGCATCGAGCTTCAAAGTTGTGAGCGTGTCGGCCAAGAACCTACCTCTCTAGTTGCACTCTAACCCGAAATCTCATTACGCAAGAAATATATTTTGCGCTCACTTAGAAATCGGTGTAGGGTGACGAAAGTTGGTCGTCAGAGGCGACCGCAAAAGGAGGAATCGTCAATGAATACGCATGTTCTATCGCAGCAATCTCCGCACGATCCCAGCACGCAGCTAGTGCAATCTCAGCAGATAACCATGTCAGTGGATGAGTGCATGGCAGCAATGAGCTTAGGTAAGAACATTCTCTATAAGCTCATGCGAACGAATGCAATTCGCTCTGTCAAAATCGGTAAGAAGCGGCTCATCATCGTAGCGTCAATCCATGAGTACATAGCTGACTTGGAAAGCTATGGCATCGACCAACTAGGCGGTGAGTGATGCCACTCAGGGACACGGCAAGCCTAGTTCTTGCATCCGCTCCGTTCAACGACATTGAAGTGCATACGCATGGGCAGCATCGCAATCACACAGGATTTCGCTCAGATAGCAGATACTTCGCGGAACACCGAAAGATGCGATACGCGATCCGCCGCGCTCTATGCGAACTAGACTGGCTCGCTGACTTGGGAGCTTGCCCGCCACCACCGCTCTATGTGTTCGTCACAAAGATCGATGAAAACACGCACACGGTTGAGGGCATGTTTCGCGGTGCTCCTCACTGGAAGCAAACCTATCGCGGTGGCTTTGTGTATGCGGACATGCAAACCAACCAACAAGCCTTTGAATTGATGCTTGCGTGCCGAGAAAGTGGCGGCATGAACAGTGAAGCACGTTCTCAGTTCGAAACACACAGCAGATATGTCTCGCTCTTACGTGCGTTCATCGCGACAATCGCTGTCAATGATGGAAAGGTAGTCAACTAAATGAGTACGCCGCTTGCTGTCCAGGCCCTACGCAAACAACTCTTTGATTCGGGCTTCCCATTCGTGCCTGTCACAACCGGCAGCAAAAAGCCCATCGGTGGCGAATGGCCCGCGCGTGCGCGTGCGCTCACTGCTGAAAGCGCCTCGGCGTATCCAGACGGCAATGCTCTCAATACCGGCATCCTCGCAGATGGGTTGGTTCCCGTTGACATCGATACCGACGATCCGACGCTTGCTCACTGGATCGTGGAGTTGGCGAAGACAACGCTGGGCACCGCGCCGTTACGCTATCGCACGAACTCTTCGAAGTGCTTGCTTCTCTACCGCTCGACTGAGGATAAGGTGAACTCCGCCAATGTTGCGGACGCTGCTGGGAAGAAAATTCTGGAAGTGCTGGGCCAGGGACGGCAGTTCGTTGCGTATGGAATGCACCCTAGCGACATCGCTTATTGCTGGACGACAGAGCTGCGCACCATTCACCGCAACTCGCTTACCGCCGTTTCTCCGCAGCAAGTCTCGGAGTTTCTTACGACGGTTGCGGATCGTATTGGCGGGAACGCCTCTCGCTCGCGTCTTCAGAGTGGTGAGCCTGTGGCCACCGGCCCGGCAACGGCTGAACCAATCCCAACAGAAGATGAAACACGCACGGCGCAGATGATCCTCGATAAGCTGTGCGGCGAGTTGCGGGCGATGCGTGAAGGTGAGGGCCGAAATGGTGCGCTCAACATTGCGGCAGTGCAGATGGGTGAGCTGTCGGCAGGTTGGGGCATTCCGCGCCAACCAATCGCAGATGCCTTGCTGCTAGCCATGCAGGAAAACGGTTATGTCGCCAAAGACGGACTGCATGAAACAAAAGAGACGTTAGCTAGCGGTTTCAGAAAGGGCCTTAGCAATCCGCGTCCGCGCCTTCCCGACATCGACATCTCACGCTTCCTCAAACGGTACGATCCGACGAAGAATGCGCCGATGGTGGCGAAGCCAAACGTGCCGCGTGCGGTCGTGCTCACGAGCCTTGCGAGCGTCCAGGAAGTGCCGATTGACTGGCATTGGAATCAGTGGCTTCCCAGGGGCATGTTGACGCTTCTGAGCGGCGATGGGGGCACAGGAAAGAGCACTCTGGCCTTCAGTCTTGCGGCCACGATTACAACGGGCGGCGTTTGGCCGGATGGCCAGCGCTGCACCGGCAAGAGCAACGTGCTCATCTGGTCGGGCGAAGACTCGCTCATTCACACGATCAAGCCGCGTCTCATGGCCGCGAAGGCAGACATAAACCGCGTCGCAGCGATTGAGAGCACAACAGACGAAAGCGGCGTACGACAACCATTCGATCCGGCGAGCGACATGGACAACTTGCGCACCGAGGTCCGCAGGATAGGTGGCATCTCGCTGCTAATCATCGATCCAATCGTTAGCGCAGTTGTGGGGGACATCAACAAGGCGAATGATGTACGTCGCAGCTTGCAACCGATTGTCGATTTCGCTACTGAGTTTGATTGCGCCGTTCTCGGCATCACGCACTTTGGTAAAGCAACAGCGGGTCGGAAGTCGGCAGAGCGAGTCATCGGCTCGCAAGCGTTCGCGGCGCTCGCACGCATGGTATGGGCAACAGCGAAAGAGGAAGAATCCGACATGCGAGTGCTCACACGGTCGAAGTCCAACATCTCCGCTGACGAAGGTGGCGTGATCTACACGATTGAGCCAATCGATGTGAAAGCTGGCAACGGAGCAACGATCCAGACGACTCGCGTTGTGTGGGGTAGCTCGATCCAGGGAACGTCGCGCTCCATCTTATCGAGCGTGGAAAGCGAAGACACAGAGCGCTATGGGAAGAAAATGGATGAGGCAAAGAACTTCCTCTACAACACACTTGCCAACGGGCCGATTCCGGTCAAGCAAGTGCAACAGCTCGCACGCAATGCGCACATCGCTCACGTCACTCTGCAACGCGCAAAGGACGCAATGAACATTCAGAGCGCGAAGCGCAAAGGCGAGTTTGTAGACGGCTGGGAATGGTCGCTGCCAGCGCAGATGATTCCGCCACCTGAGAACTTGCTACGCGGCTGAGTCAGTAGGCATAGGATTTCAGATCATCTGGCCAGTGCGGTCGGCTCTCCGTGCCAGGAATGGGCGCATACTGCGGCGCACTGCCGTCCTCAACAAGTGGGGAAAAGACGCCAGGCTTGTCCGCATACAGCCCAACGAAGAAGTTGATGCTTCCATCAGAATCAAACTGAATGTTTTCGGCATGCGTCTGCCCATCTGAGTCGCGACCGCACCGCCCCACGATTCCATTCGGCCAGTAAACACGGAACCCACTCAGCGAGTCGCTTTCGAAGGTGTATTCAATCACGCCTTTGTAGCGATCATCGTAAGGCAGTATCTTGCCTTTGAAGTCAATGAACAGCTTGCGTTGTCTGTTCCATAGCGTCAGCAATGCAGAATGGAATGCGAAGGCCTCGTTCGTCACTTCGCCAAGCTCATCGAAGCTGATAAGGGGAGTGTTCACCCCTTGACTCTTTGAATAGACACTTCCAGACAACAGCCTAAGACTGCCATCGTGGATAGCGTAATCCGAGTGAGCTACAGCGTTTCGAATGGTGCTGTTGTAGATGCCCTGCAATGCTGATCCGACTTCGGGAACGCCAGCCCGTATCGACATCTCTTCAATCTCTTTGATCTTCGCGCTGGGTGAAGCTGGAACGACTCGCTTGGTCTTCACGCCGTTTATCTTTGTGTCTCTCAGCTTGTTCAAATGAGCCAAGGGATCGGTGTGATACTTCAACCCCAACTTCAGTCGAAGCAAGTTCGCCAGCAATTCATAAGGCACGCTCATTTCGATCATGTGGCTATAAGCAATGAGCGCGAGACGCGCTTGCGTGCTGTCGGGATAAGGAAACCGCTCTTTGGGCAAGTCCAGGCGCATCAGAGCGGACAAGTCTTCCAGTAGTGCGACTGACTCGGTGTATGAGTCCCAGCCCGTATCGCGCATTCCCGTCGCACGCACCATCGTGCATGCCCACTCAAACACGCGGTGACACTGATTGAACTGGGCATCCCAGAACAGCGGATTCAGGATGTCCGCGTAGTGCCGCATTCTGGTCTTCGGCTGCTCGGTATCGAGGTTGCTCATCTCCACACTCTGACTGTGATGATCTTCTTGTGTACGAAGGTTCTCATACCTGAAGGTACTCACTGCTAAGTCCTTTATATATAGAAGATCATCAATATATGAGTAGTAGAGAATGAGAGACTTCCGAAGGTGGTCATGGAAGATTCTCAAAGCCATTGCCGATGAGTGTGTTCGGCGCGTAAAAACGCTTGATCTGGCTCGATTCAGGCCATCTCAGCAAAAACCCACTGACTCATGCAATGTGCGCAGGTCAATGCTGCATGCGCTCGCAACTCTTTGCCTATCAATTAGATGCAGCTCACAAGGCTTGCGGATCAAATAAGCGGCTGAATGGGTAGCTAATTAGCAATTCCGTGAGCGCTCGCGTCGTTGATCCAGGCCCGCGTAACAGCCGACAACGGACGTTGATTCAGACGTGACAGCAATGCGATATGCCGTATTATTTGCCGTATCAGGTGCACGGCTCGACTGAGCCGGTGCTATACACGTTGATTCTATTGTGTTTAGTTGGTGGGCACAGCAGGATTCGAACCTACGACTTCCACCGTGTGAAGGTGGCACTCTACCGCTGAGTTATGCGCCCAACTCCCCCGCGGAACGCACAGGGGTGTGCAGACGCTCAGGATATCATCCT
>Ga0302315_10005266_pt1 | contig 11080 bp, 5 predicted proteins | sample III_Palsa_N3_1_FD_200532 | JGI IMG/M metagenome (GOLD analysis project Ga0302315, IMG submission 200532) | Peat permafrost microbial communities from Stordalen Mire near Abisko, Sweden - III_Palsa_N3_1 | ecosystem: Environmental > Terrestrial > Soil > Palsa > Peat permafrost | place: Sweden... | reverse complement strand
GTCGCTCGCTGCACATCGGCTGGCCGGTCGCTGGCTCGTGCGCGCATCATCAGGCCGAGCGCATACCAGCCCGACTCACGAACCAGGTAATGACCATGCACATGAGTGCCTCCATCATGCGGATGCAATACCAGGTGTGCGTGCGGATCATAGCTTGCATCAAGCAACCGCATTGATTCGTCAAAGAGCTCTCTGGAGTTCTTCGACGAGGTATCAATCATTGGATGAAGCGTCGGCGTCAGTTGCGCAAGACCTAAACCACAGCCCATCCCCACCCAGAAGCACGTCAGCCAGATCATTCGTTTCATCGCCGTCACCTTGATTGCAGCTTTCGGATACAACATATGTTTGTTCGCTCGCTTCATAAAGCATTGCCAGAACACTGGTCGCATAACCGGCAGAAAGTGTTTAAAGCTTGAGAAATATCTTTCTCCGATACAAAGGAACCAACGGAGCAGCACAAGCCACGACAAAGAGTACCGAGTAGACCAAGGACACAAAGGGCCGCGGCCCCAGCCAATCCGGCAGAAGATGAAATAGAAGCTGCTGTAGGTTCCCTCCGCGTGGCATGGCAACAGCCGCAAGAGCAATCGCGAGCATCTCCGAAAAGACATAAGCCGAAAGCGCATTGGTGCCAAAGACCATCCACGGTGCAAGCCCGCGACGCAGCCGGTACGGCCCATCAATACCCCAGAAGAGCAAGGCAAACAGCATCATCGAAATGCCGCCGGTAAAGAGAACGAAGGAGCTGGTCCAGAGTCGTTTGTTAAGCGGAAAGTGATGCGCCCAAAGCAAACCGCAAGCCATCAGGATGAAGCCACACAGTAAGAGTGTTGCCGCCTTCCTCCAGGCATCGCTCGGCCTTTGAAGCCAGAGAGCTGAAAGCACCCCAAAGAGCGTCGTTGCAATCGCTGGCACCGTACTCAACAACCCTTCAGGGTCGTAATCACCGTGATGGTACAAATGCGCCGCAGGCATAAGCAGCCGATCGAACCACGAGGCCATGTTGCCGTAGCAATCAAGAACTCCAACAGTAACCCCAGGCAAGCCAATGCCGGGAACCGTCACATGCAGCATCAAAAACCAGTAGCCACCCAGCGCCGCGATGATCCCCACGACACAAGCCGTTACTCCACCAAAGAGATAAATGATACTGCCGCATAGATAGCAGAGCGCAATGCGCTGTAGCACGCCGTAGTAGCGCAACTCGCCCATCGAGAAATGCGGCAGCGCATTGAGCAACAACCCAATGGCGGCAATCAGCACAGAGCGCTTCAGCACCTGCATCAGGATGGTCGATCGTGCCACACCACGAGCAAGGCGCACGCGAAAAGAAAGCGCGATCGAAGCTCCAGTGATAAAGAGAAAGAGTGGAAAAACAATGTCCGTAAGTGTGCAGCCGTTCCATATAGAGTGACGCAGTTGCGCGTAAGACACAGCCCCATTACCAGCGTTGTTAACCAGAATCATCAAGGCCACAGTGAGACCGCGCAGTACATCAAGCGAGAGCAACCGCTGCCCAGAAGTAACCCTCCGGTCCGTAAGAGGAGTCGATAGGCTCGGATTGTCCACAACACACCTCCCGGGCCAACATGCGCTGCGCCATTGGAGTGACTTGAGTTAGAGGAAGAGTGTTTCCATGCAGCATCGCTCTCCACTGTGCAGCTTGCTTAAAGCAAGCTGCACAGTGGAGACAAATTGAGAGTCCGCCTAGAAGTTGAACTTTGCGGCAAACTCCACGGTGCGCGCCTCATACGAGGGTGTCGACGAGATCGCAGTGACCGTTCCGACATTAGCGGTGTTGTTGATGGAGGAATTCGGTACGGCGAAGTTGGGGTGGTTGAAGATGTTGAAAGAATCGGCACGTAGCTGAACCTTGTACCTTCCCTTGAACACAATGTTCTTCTCCAGGTTCATGTCCCAGTCCTGAAAACCAGGTCCGCGGAGCATATCGTACCCGGAGTTTCCGTAAGCTCCACCCGGTATACCAGCAGCGTTCGTTGGCGCGGTGAAGGCGGCTGGGTTGAACCACTGACCCTTCGCCCCGATGGTCTTATGAGCCGGATAGAGAGCCACGCCCGGTACGATGCTGGCGCGCCCGCTGACCAGGTTTTTATACGTTACGTTGTTGAGGGTATAGCTGCCAGGAGCGGTGTAGTAAACGTTGAAGGGTTGGCCGCTCTGGAAAGTGCTTATGCCCGAGATCTGCCAACCACTCACGATCTTATCGACCAGGTTGCCTGCGCTGCCCAGGAACGCTTGGCCTTTGCCAAATGGCAGCAGGTAGGAGTAGTTGAGCGTCAGAACCTGCGGCGTAAGCCCGGAGATAGGTCCATAAGAATCGTTCGGTGTTGAACCGGAGGGATTCTCAATGTTCTCAATACCGAGAACGCGAGTCCATGAATACTCGGCGCCAAACGCAAGACCATGGCTGTACTGCTTATGCAATCCAATTTGGAGTGAATTCATGCTGCTGTGGAACATCGGGGCCATGCTGTTGTTGATGGTAGAGAACGGCTGTACCAGATAGGTGCTCTGTGCGGTGGTTGTGCCGGTAGTAAGCACCGGCTGGGAGGGCAGGTTAATATTCGGTCCGCTCACGCTGCTACCAGATGTTGCACCCGGCCCGCCATAGTTGTTCTGCTTCAGGTTATGTTGACCGACATAACCGATGCGCAGATCGACACCCTTCGGAAACTGATGTTCGACCGCGAGGTTGTACTCCTCGGTGTACGGTGTGGTGGTCTTGGCCTGCGCACTGACCGAAGGGTTCGCTGTGAAAGCGCCGGTGGCCGAGAACGGGTTGTACATCGTGAAAGCAGGAGTTGTGGTGGTGGAGTTGCTATACGTCTCCGAGCTCACGAACGGCAATGTTCCAACCGGGGCTGTATCCACATAGTTCGACGCCAGAAGCGCGTAATAGAGACCAAATGCTCCACGAACGACCGTGTTGTGTACCGGCTCATACGAAAAACCGAGGCGTGGCGCAATGTTGTGTTTGTCCTGGCCGAGATAACTGAAGACACTGTTCGGCAGACCGACCTGCGAAGACAGCGCGATGGGGATCGACGACACGATGCTCGGAATGGCAGCCGCCGGATACGACGAGCCAAAGACCACGACCTTGCCGAGCGAAGGAATGAAGAGTGATTCGTTGCCGTATGGGTTGCCTTGAAACCACTGTAGGTCATAACGAAGACCGGCGTTGACGGTGAGATTGGGCAGAGGCTTCCAGTCGTCCTGTAGGTACAGGCCGTACTGACTGGAAAGATTCCTGACAATGTAGTTGTTCGGAGCCGCATTGCCAGTCGTAACAGGAGTGCCCAGCAGAAAGTCGGCGAAGGCTATACCTGATTTATTACCGCCCGTAAGAGCCGTGGTACTGGTGGTGTACTGGCCGTTGAAGGCAAACGAGCCGCGCTGCGGACTCTCGGCCGAGTCGTTCCAGTGATCGTTGTAGAGATAGGAGAAGCCAGCCTTAAGCGTATGCTTCGGCAGCACTTTGGTGACAGACGTTACAACCTGAGCATCCTGCTCAAGGTCATGCGAACCGGATTCGGAGACGGACTGGATGTTGGTGATGGTGATCTGCGGCGCACCTTCAATCAGTTCCGCGCCAAGCCCAGGGATGATCGAAGAGAAGTCGGTGTTGTGATTCTGCGGAGTTCGGTAGATCGGTAGATGGAAGTAAGACCCTGCCACATCAAGCAGCAGTGTGGACGAGAATGTATGGGTCCAACCAGCGATGAAGTTCTGGTTGTGCTCTCCATCCTGTGCATTACCACCTTGCAAACTGTTATTGCCGTTGGTGGGGCTTGGCCCGTAGAAGGCTCGCAGGTAGGTGAAACGAAGCTGGTCTTTGTCGCCCAGCTTGTGGTCGAGGCGCAACGAGAAACGACTGGCGTGGCTGGTCTCCTGCACTAGTTCAATGGTGTTGGTACCGCATCCGCTTGTCGTGGCGTTCGGATACAGCAGTGTCAAAAGTTGCTGGTCCACCGTGTTCAAGGGTGTCGTAATGATGTTTCCGGCGAAGGGCTGTCCAGTGGCTGGGTTATAGATATAGGTGCTGGTGGTGGAACTCGGCGCGCAGATGCCGCCAGCGAGAAACTCACTGAAGTTGCCCTGGCGTTCCAGAGCAGTCGGCTCTGTCGTGTTGTCGCTATACGACTGTGTCAGATGGAAACCTTCGTAAGCGGCAAAGAAGAAACTTTTGTCGCGGCCGTTGTAGAGGTGAGGGATAACGATGGGCCCAGAGAGATTGCCACCATACTCGTTCCTCTGATAAGGCGGACGATTCAATGCCCCGGCAAAGTAGCTTTTGGCCGAAGTCCCCTTCGAGCGGTTGTACTCGAAGGCCCCTCCGTGGAGCTGATTGGTTCCACTGGCGCTGACGACGATGATCTGCGCCGGCTGATTGAACTCCGCGGGCGCGCCCGTTGTGAGAATCTTGAACTCCGCGATCGCATCCAGCGAGGGAACTTCGCCTTCACCACGCTGTAGGGTAACTTCCTGATTGGTAACGCCATCGAGCGTAGAACCGAGACCACCATAGGAGCTGCGTGAACCGGTACCCACCGACGCCGTAACGCCACGCGTATCAAGCTGGTCCTGCGCACCCGCACCCTGAACACCAGGAGCCAGCGCAACTAGGCCATTAATTCCAAGACGACCATTGAGCGGCGTGTTCTGAATGGCTTGGCTGTCAATCACCGAACCTACCGACGAAGTCGAGGTCTGGATCACCGGGCCCGTGCCCGTCACCTCGACAGTCTCGTTCGTCGCACCAATCGTCAACGCAGCGTCGATCTGCGCCACTTGGTCGATCGAAAGCGTGATGGCACTCTGCTTGTAACTCTTGAAGGCCGCTTTATCGACCGTAACTGTATATTGTCCAGGAGGCAGTTCCGGTACCGTATAGCTTCCGACCTCAGAAGTCGTGACCGTGTGTACCGAGTTGGTCGCCGCATTGCGGATAGTGACCGTTGCACCGGGGACTGCAGCTCCGGTGGAGTCCGTCACCGTACCCGTGATCGACCCAGTAATGCCCTGTGCAAGCGCAGTTGAGCCCAGCACCATGACCAGCACCAGCGCCAGAGAACTGAACAGCGCGGAGTATCCAGTCGTCCTTTTGCCGGTGAGGCCCGCCGGTTGAATCATTTGCTTAACCCTCTTTATGGCTGTTTTCATCGTCTCTCCTGACCGCTTGCGCGTAGACCTCGAAAAAATATTGGGTTGCTTCTACGAACCTTCATGTCCATTCCGCTTTCTGTAGCTGCTTGAGCGGAGTTCCAAACAATCTGTTCGATTCCAGCAATCCTGCCTAGTCCTGAGCAGTATCGACAAGTGAATTTACAGCGAGATATTTGTAAGAACTTATGTAAGAACTTGGCTGCGGAATGTTCTCACAAAACTGCTGCTCTATGCCCCACAACTGCATGGGAGTGAAGAAGATACGCTCGCTTCAACCGCCTTCCGTTGAAACGCATATCCGATGTAAGAATCTGCCCCGGGCTCTTGGACGGCACCGAGGCATGAGTTCGGCAAGATCCCACCCATGCGTTGCCATATCAACTGGGGTAGGTAGTGTTTGAGGAATCAGAACGGAACGCCAGATAGCAAGTTTTGTTACGGGCACGGGTTTACCCGTGCCCGTAAAAGGTCTACCTATATTGAACTTCGGCGCCTGAGGTACAGTCCTTTCTTCCGCCCATTAGTCTCATCGCAAAAACGATTCGTCAGACACTACCTACCCTTCCACCACCCCTTGACACACCCGATATAATAAAAGCAGGAACTTTCGTTAGTCCGGCTGGATGCCGGACTTTTACATTTAAGCCAAATTTCGGATAAACCTTTTATTTTGAATATTTTACGAGGGACGAAAATTTGACCCTTTATTTTCAAGACTTTGCAAGCAAGATCCAAGCCTAAGTCCAATATTTTGAATATTTTGCGCAAATTACACGGGATGGGAAGGGTGCAACAGGAAAGTTCGAAGTCGAGCAGTAATACCAGGCTTTAGTGGTCGTAGCCCCGAGAAGCCTGGATCACGGTGTGAAGCGTCGTTCCCTCCAGGCGGGAGGAAGACAGCAACACCTCAAAGTACGGATAGCGGCCTGCGGGCAGCAACTGCCGGATCGCCGCAATCCCCTCACTGGAAGTAATGAACTCACCCGCCGCACGCGTTCCCTGAGAGTCGGTTCCCGCAATGATCAACGCATAACGACCGCTTTTGAAGTTCGGCACAAAAGCGACAACGCTGTAATCCCGCTCCTGATCTTTGATGACCTCGTAGATGTTTTGCTCACCGGCGGCTGGCGAGCGATTGAGCACATAAGATCGACGCAGCGCCGGGTCGTACTCCACAGAAAAATTCAGCCGGTCCTTGTACAGGTCCCCCCATGGATTCGACGCGCGGCCTCCGATCAAAATAACGTTGTTGTCCTTGATGCTCTGCGGCGTGTAGGCACGAGCAGAGGCCAACTTGAGCGCGGGAGAGTAGGCGTCCAACTCCATAATGTGTTCAGCTGCCTCGAAGTCGCCAACGCTACCCGTATTACGATCGAGCACCAGGTGCAGAGTGTCACGCGTCTGGGGTGTAATGTCCGGAAGATTGGCAGAGTTCTTGTATTTGTAGTCGAGATAATCATCCAAAGAAATCGGTCGTTGCAGCAGATCTTCCGCAAGCGCAAAGGACGTATCGGCTGTAACGATATCCACCTGCTGCCCAGAGGCAAAGAACTGCGACCAAAAAGCCGCGCGACCAGCGTCCGCGCTCCATGGCTGCAACTGTAAGCGAAGGGTGTGGTTCTGCCAAAGCAGAAAAGCGGAAGCAGAAATTGCCAGCAACAGAGCGATGCCAAGTACCCACGAAAGCTTGCGACCTGTAGCTTGTCGCACGGTATCCCCATGCAGAGGAGCACTCGTTATCTCCGGTTCAACGGGCACTTCAGGATGGGGAACATCACCGTTCGTTATGGGCTCCGGGGCGCGGTCTTGATCCTGCCTCTTGTTGTCCACTTCAACGTGCCTACAAAGAAACACTGGGAAGTATCCACCACGAGGAATCTCAATAATGATCGGTTCCTCAGCGCCTTCATCCTGAAAGTAGTGAGCCAGCCGCTTCCGCAACTCCGAAACATTCACCCGAACGATGTTGTCGATTCCGGTGTCATAGTCTTCGGGTCTTCCGAAAACGGCAGTACCAATCTCCTGCTCCCGGATGCTCGCGATATTGGACTTCAGCGACCTCTTACCTAGATACAGTAGCAACTCGCGGAGCCGCAGCGACCGCTTAAGCTCCTGGCTGTTGACGACTCGCAGCAAGAGATCCCAGGATGCGTCCGGGCTTATCCCAAGTTGCTGTGATTCGGCGACCATGATCGGTATGCCCTCTCTTGCAAGTGTCATGAAGGTTCAAGTCCATAGTAGCGGAACGCGTTGTAACGACTATCAAACAGCCACACGTCTCTCTACCGGCCAATACAGAAATCTACTCTCACCGAAGCAAAGCCGTAGCGGCCCACAACACCGGCGCCTGCCCGTGAAAGTCTCCGGTGCGGCGTCTTCGAGCCAGGTAATAGTTCAGGTCGTCCTTCTTCCCTGTGCCCTCACAAACATTCGTGAGGTCATTATTCTGGTCGATATAACCAACTAAAGCCAGCCATCCCTTTCGCGCCGCCGGGCCATAAACTGCCGGATCGATCCACCCATTCTTCACCCCGGTAACCATAGCAAAGGTGAACATCGCAGAGCTCGAACTCTCTGGCCACGCCTCGTCATGATCCAGGATTTGACGCCACATCCCATCTTTGCTCTGGTATCTCAGCAGCGAAGCCATCATCTTCTGATAACTGGTCAGAATACGAGCCCGTTGTGGATGGTCTTCCGGCAGCGAACGCAACATCTCAGCCATTCCCACCGCAACCCACCCATCACCTCTACCCCAGTAAAACCGCGCATCGGGTGCATGGAAGAAGAGACCGTTCGGCTGCTGCAACTTGTCCAGATAGGCCACCATCTCTTTCGCAGCCCTGTCGAGATACTTGCGGTCCCCGGTGGCCCGATAAGCTTCCAACTGCAGGATCGTCATCATGTACATATCGTCAATCCAGAAGCGTGTCTCGGCAGACAGACCATCAGTCCTCGGATTCTCCCACTGTCGATCAGCCCACCGCTTTCCCTCGGCCAGATACGTGGGATCCTTTGTCTCAAGACCGATCTCCAACGGCACGACACCAAAGATTGAATCGTCCACATGCCGCCGCAGAGGAACACGGTGCATGTCGGAACCACCAGGCATCAGCGGTTCGAATCGATGAATCAGACGGCCCTGCAAGGCGCTATCGTGCGTCACCTGCGCAAACGTAAGCGCCCCATACCAAGTCCCAACCTCCGAGTAATGCAAGGTCGCCGTATACTGATGAGGGCTGGGAACGAAGTGTTCGGCAACCAGTTTGCCCACCTCCTGCGGAGACGTTCCTGCCGGCCACCGACTGAAATAATCCTGTTGCGCCTGCATCGTCACCGTCGCAACAAACACCAGGCTGCCGAAGCATCCCAGCAACACTCTCTTGCTCCAAACCTTCCAACTCACACACGCCTCACAAATGGCCAAAAACAGCCGTTGAAAATATCACCACACTGGAACTCAACCCAACAGAACAACTCGCTGACAGCCTACGTATCGGTAACTACATTCACTCGCCTCTACAAAAAGCCTTGATGAAGATCGCCCCTATGTAGCCTTTCGCGCTACGCTGGATTGCCGCACGACCAACTTCGGCTCCATGAGCGTCACACGCGGAGGCTGATCGGGTTTGCTGACCAACTCCAGAACCAGTTTCGCGGCAATCTGGCCCATCTCCTGCGTGGAGTGATCGATCGAAGTAAGCGGCACTTTTAAATACTCTGCATAACGCAGGTTCCCGCATCCGACGAAAGCAATATCCTGAGGAATGCGAAGACCAGCATCCATAGCTGCCTTCATAGCGCCGATAGCGGAAAGGTCGTTATAGCAAAACACAGCATCGGGGCGAACTTTCCTGCTCAACAACTCCTGCATCGCCTGATAGCCAGCGACATCGCCAATCTCCTCAAAGCGCTCCCGCGTCACCACATAGTTTTTTGGCACGTCGATGCGCGCAGCAGCCAGCGCTTTCTTGTATCCGTGAAAGCGATCCGCCGAAGGACTCATCCCAACACCTCCGATATGCGCAATGCGTTTCCGTCCAAGTTCGATGAGATGGCGTGTCGCTAACTCGCCAACCATCACATCATCGGACCCCACAAAGTTCGCTCCCACGCCTGGGAACCTGCGGTCGATGAGCAGGTAAGGCGTCTTCCCTTCACCAAAGTACAGCTCCGAGGCCATCTGATTCTGACTGGAAGCAACCAGCAAAATATCTACCCCGCGGTTGAGCAGCGTACGAATCTCATGACGCTCAATCTCCGGGTCTTCCTCTGAAGAAGCCAGTACCAGTGCTAGCCCGCTCTCTCGCAGCGCACCTCCAAGCGACTTGGCAAACTCACCAAAGAAAGGGTGTACAAGATCCGGAACCACGAGGCCAACAGCAAAGGAGCGTCCGCTCGCCAAGCCACGTGCCAACATATTCGGCTGGTAGTTCAGCTCACGCATCCGCTTCAACACCAGCGCGCGAGTTCGTTCACCGATATCGGCATTGCCACGCAACACCTTGGAGACAGTGACCGTCGAGACCCCAAGCTCCTGCGCGATATCTTTCAAACGTATTGCCACAAAGATCTCCCGTGCAGACACATGTTGGTTTCTGCCCAGTATAAGGTGGGCCATGACAGCCGGATTGCACGAAGCAATCCGGCTACCTCTAGCGTATTCAACTGAAGCGGGTCTGCCGCCACAGCATCCATCCACCGCCGAGCAGCGCGGCCAGCAGAACAACACTCAGAACAGCAACCCAGTAAAGATTCATTGCCAGCGGAGGCACCACTGCATGCACCGCCAACCATAGAAATAAGGACGTAGCAGCAACAACGATCGCGACATCCCACCAACGCCTTCGCTCTGTGCGGCCGCTGAACTCGTCTCCACTCTGCGCCAGCAACACCTCACGATAGCTCAACCCATAGCGTCGGCACTCACGTTCCAACGCCTCGTTCCTCGAAAGATGTTCGCTCGAAGATGCAACTGCTGTGCTGATCGCCAGCGCTCCCAGAATCATCAGCAACGACCCCGCCAACACAAGAATCAAGTGACTACGATTTGCAGAAGCGAGTTCTCCAAACACTAGCGCACCCCAGGCCAGACCCCAGAGCTGGTTCGTATTCGAGAGCGGTATCCCACGGCCAATGCCAAGATATTTGGTAGCGAACTGCTGAAAAAGATCACCCACCACCCATACGAAGCCACCAAGAAAGAGCCAGAAAAGTAGTTGCCTGCTCTGCACCAGCTGAAAGGCCGAGGAGTGCCGCCCTCCGTCAAGCGTCCAGGTCAGAGCAAGCATCGTTCCAAGCTCTCCGACGGTGAACGCCGTCACAAACGACAAAGGATTCATGCCGCTCAGATAGGCCTTGCGATACGGCACATACATCGTCCCCCACATTAGGCTGGCACCTGTAGCTGCAAGCAGTCCACGCAGAGCGTGAGGCGATGTAGTTGTGCCACCATGGATCGTGCTGAATCCGAGCATGATCGCAGCCGTCACAATACAAATGGCGCCCAGCACCACTTTGAACGCATTCTTCGTACCCGCGCCTTCCAGCTCTCGAAACAACAGCCTGCCCCATAGCAGACCGATCAGAGAGTTCGTATTCCACAACGGAAAAGCCGTTGCTAAACCAACATCGCGGATCGCAAAGACAGTCAGAGTATTGGCCACCGCCCAAAGCGCACCCGCAAGCAACGCCCATACGATGAGGTGCTTTTTCGCGAACAGATCGGCAAACACATAGCTAGTGCCCTTGAGCAGTGTCGGAAACGTCCAGCGCGCCGTGAATACGCCTGCCACCATGCAGAGCGAGATGGCAAAAGGCGAAAATCCCGCGTTCACCAGCTTCGTCGGCGCCTCTGCCGCACCGAGCCAAACGCCAGCCGCGAGACCAC
>Ga0302315_10005265_pt1 | contig 11080 bp, 10 predicted proteins | sample III_Palsa_N3_1_FD_200532 | JGI IMG/M metagenome (GOLD analysis project Ga0302315, IMG submission 200532) | Peat permafrost microbial communities from Stordalen Mire near Abisko, Sweden - III_Palsa_N3_1 | ecosystem: Environmental > Terrestrial > Soil > Palsa > Peat permafrost | place: Sweden... | reverse complement strand
AGGATTGTCCAGCGACCCGCAAAACCCTCAGACGCCGATGCCCCCAACTTTCCATGTACATCGGCATTTTTTAGCGTCGCCTTCCCTTAAGACGGGAAACGAAAGAAAAGGCCTACCTGCGGGTTTGAGGACGGGAGCCTCTGCTACCCATCCTTTTCAGATAAAGGAAAAGCCAGGGGCTTATTTGCTGCGAAGCAGTACGACCCGCATGGCAGAAACACGATTGGCTCGGATGGGCCACCCTTGCTGCAAAGCCAGGATCAGAGTCTTCTGATCACCGGTGCGGAAGGCACCACTGATATGGAGGCTTTCCAGCGAGGGATCGCCGATTTGCAGTTGGGTCGTGCTATAGCGATTCATCTCGGCAAGCAGATCCGGCAATCGCCAATCGTGGACGAACAATTTGCCTTCGGTCCAGCCCTTCGCGACGTTCATGTCGGCAGGACGCACTGGATCGATGTATCCGGATTGATTGAACACCAGTTGTTCTCCCGCGGCGAGAGACGCGGTCTGTGGTGTGCCATCCGGCAATTGAGTGGCGATGGCGAGCTTGCCTTTGAGCAGAATCACCGCTGCCGTGGATTCGTTTATCCGCACCTGGAACATGGTTCCCACGGCAGTTACCGTTCCGCTTCGCGCATGCACAACGAATGGCCACACCGGATTGCCCTGCACTTGAAATTGGGCCTGCCCGTGCAGCAAGTCTATGCGGCGGGTCTGCGCACTGTAGCGCTCGACGACTTCAGTATCGGTATCCAATGTGATGGAAGAACCATCCGTCAGATGCACGGTACGCTGTTCACCGGCTACCGTGGTGTAGGAGGTGCCGGGTGGGTCTGCAGGTCGAGCAAACCAACGTGGCATAGCCACCAACGCCAAAACCACGGCAAGTCCCAACGCGGTCACTGGAAAGAGCCAATGCCGCAAGAACCATGGCTTGGGTTGGGTCCGGTGCAACGCGCGGTTCGCTGCCACCATGATCGCAGCATCCTTCACTGCATCCTCGCTCTGCTTCCACAGGTAGACGACCTCCCGGTAGGCTGCGGCATGCGCCGGGCTGGCAGTGCGCCAGCGCTCGAAAGCAGCGCGAACATCGCCCGGGCAATCCGGCTCAAGCAAGCGCACGAACCATCGCTCGGCTTCGCCGAGCGAGTCTATTCCAGAACTCTGGTCTGTGATTCGTTCGTCCATGCTCATTAAGACGTCCTTGCCGATGAATCGCCTACCTTGCGCTTTAGCAACACAAGCGCAGTGGCGAGATGCTTTTCGACCATCTTCACGGAGATACCGCAGCGATCAGCAATCTGAGCACGACTCATACCATGCACACGTTTCAAAAGATAAACGCGCTGGCATTTGGGTGGCAGCTCCAGGATAGCTTGCGTAAGGTGCGCGACTTGCTGCTCATATTCAGCACGCTGCTCCGGCGAATGTTCATGAGCGGCAATTTCCTGCCCATTCAACGTCACATGCTCCTTGCTGCGGTGCGTGAATGCCACACGGAACTGATCATGAGCGACATTGACCGCGATACGATAGAGCAGCTGCTTCCACGCTGTGGCAGGCTCCGACTCGCGATAGCGAAGCAATTTGGCCATGCTCTCCTGCGCGGCATCTTCGGCATCCTGCTCAGTCGCAGTGCGGCGACGCAAAAACTGTACAAGGCTACGGTACTGTTCGCGGATAAAAATATCGAAACTACGCGCCTCTGGACGCTGTTCGCTGGCCATGGTCTATGGCGACAGAACGTTCGACGCGTTATCACGCTTGTTGTCCATGCCCGAGTTGCACCTGCTTCTGGTTGACGAACTTAGCCGAATCATCATGGCACATGATCGATGTGCACCTGTGCCACCTGTCCTCTGCCAGTAACGGACATGACACACAATTTACAGTAAAGCGTGACACAGCTCCCCGACGGGGAGCGGCGAGATCGACAGCCGGATTCTAAAACGGGCCGCTACTCAAAGTGGGTGGACGTTAGCAGGGACATCCAATTTTACGAATTAACTACGTCGTATCCATAAAATCGCCACAGCAACTTTACGGCTCGCCACTCTACCCTTTCACCTAGGTTTATAGGGGAGAGGCGGGTGGAAAAGTTGCTTGATTCAAGGGTTTATTCAAAATCGATCCACCCTGCGCAAAACGCTTTCCGCCACGTCTTGGTTGGTGATAACGCGCGACTAAGTGCGAAAAAAGCTGTGACCACTTTATTGTGCGTTACGGCGGCCTCCTTCTCTCTGACAGCGCATGCCCAGTCGGGCCCCGCTCCGACTACCGACAAGGCGAAAGTGCTCGACGAAGTAGTCGTAACCTCGCAGAAACGAACCTCCACGGTTCAAAAGACGCCGGTCAGCATCACCGCCGTCAGTGGCGACGATTTGCAGGATCGCGGCATTACCAATTTCACCACGCTGGCACAATCGACACCTGGCGTTTCACTGAAGAGCGAAGGGCCCGGCCAGACCGAGATCGAACTGCGCGGCATGACGTCGAGCGGCGGCAATTCTCCGACGGTCGGCTTTTATCTGGATGACGTTCCGTTGACCGCCCCGTCCGGTGCGCAAAATGGCAAGGTCGTGATCGATCCGACACTGTATGACTTGAGTCGCGTGGAAATCCTGCGTGGACCGCAAGGCACGCTGTATGGTTCGGGATCGATGGGCGGTACGGTGAGATTGATCACCAATCAACCCGATCCGACAACCTTCGGCGGCTCGGTGCAGAGCACGCTATCGGGAACCGACGGCGGCGGCTTCAATCACAGTGACAATGTGATGCTCAATATCCCGCTGGTAAAGGACACGCTGGCGCTGCGTGTGGTGGCAACGGAAGCTCACACCAGCGGCTGGATCGATCGCATCGTGGCCAATCCCTTTCCGTTGGTGAGTGCCAATGGCGCGACACGCGGAGATGTGGAAGCAGCGCCGATTGAAAAACAATATCCGGGCTCGAATGCTCAGCAGCTCGATGGATTTCGCGCGACCTTGCTTTGGAAGCCGACCGATCGCCTGTCGATCACGCCGTCATTCTTCTATCAGGACAGTAACCAGAACGGCATCAGCGCCTATGACAGCGTCCCCGGTACCGAGGCGCACTATCAGCCCTTCGATATCGCCGAACCTCTGTCGGACAGGATCAGCGTGTTCAGCCTCAACGTTACTTACAGCTTCGACGCTTTCGACCTGACCTCAAGCACTGCGCAGTGGAACCGCCGATCGAGACAGACCGAAGATGCCAGCGAGGATTTCAATAACCCGGATACCGGCGCGACCTACGCCTCCAATAACGGCCTGCCCAATCCTGGCTATTACGGTGCGACCGGAAGCGGCGTGGTCTATGGGCACGAAAATGATCCCTCCAGTCAATTCAGCGAGGAGTTGCGCTTCGCCTCCAAGGGTGACGGCAAGCTCAACGAGGTTGGCGGCATCTTTTTCAGCAACTACTCCGCCACCTGGAATTTCAACGGGACAACCGATAATCCGTCGACCTATATGGATCTCGGCACATTTGCACCAGCGACGACGACTCACTGGTTCGATGCGCAGTCACCGACCCATATGACGCAGTATGCGATTTTCGGCGATGCGACTTACGACATCACCAGTCAGCTCAAAGCCGATGTCGGCGTGCGCTTCTACGATTACAACTATCGGTTTTCCTCGGTCATCAGTGGCTGGGGGTCGGCCCTGGGTGCGGCGACGCCATCGGATTCCGGCCTGATCAAGCAGTCTGGCGACGGCTTCAACCCCAAATTCAATCTGTCCTATCAGTTCGACAATGACCTGATGTTCTATGCAACGGTGGCGAAGGGCTCGCGACCGGGCGGCGGCAACGCCCGGTACCCGACCACCGGGCCTTACTGGAGCGCGGTATTCGCCCCGTATAATTTTCCCGGCGGCAAATGGCCGTCCAGTTACCAGCCTGACTCAGTGTGGAGTTATGAGCTGGGTGAAAAGGGCAAGTTTTTTGATCGCCGCCTGACCGTGAATGCCAGCGTCTATTACGAGAATTGGAGCAATATCCAGCTCGAGGCGCTCCCCGGCGACTGGGCTTTGAATATCAACGGCAAGCACGCGACTATTTATGGCGGCGAAATCGAAACACGCGCCATCCTGGGCGGCGGCTTCGAACTGGCGATCTCCAGCGGCTACACCCACGCCTGGGTGGATCCAGGATCGCACTGGCAGATCACGCCAACACATACACTTTCCGATGTGGCACCGGAGACAGGCAACGCCATTCTCAGTTATTGGAGAGGACTAACCGACAAGTACACCTTCAGGGCACAAGTGGAGAATGCCTATGTCAGTCACCGCTACTCGCTGGCTTTCCCCTATGGCTATTCGTTGAACGGCGAGTACATATCCCTGAGGTCGTATGACCTGACCAATGCTCGGGTGGTCATTGAATCCAGTGACGGTTGGGACGCGGCGTTATTCGTCAACAACGCATTCAACAAACACGCTCAGCTGGAAAGCCTCTTTCAAGAAGACCTCCCCAGCGCAGCATTCAATCGGATCGTCACCAATCAGCCGCGCACAGTGGGTGTCGATTTAACCTACCGCTTCTAACCCGTATGACAATGAACTCCCGACTGCCGAGAGCTAGCTCGACCTTCGAGTTAACCGTGGACTGCACCCTGCGCCAGTGGTCTGGATCCCTCTTGTCCGGAATGTGCCGAACCTGACCCCATGCGCTTGCTTATCGGTTTTACTTCAAGGGAAAAATGACCATGAAACGTCTTACGACCGTTTTCTCATTCACCGCAGCGATGCTGATCGTGCCGTCACACACTACGGCGCAAACCGTAGATCCATACACCGACGGCTGGGTGACCCACGTCACCGGCTCGCGACTGGAGATCTGTTTCAGTCACGCCGAGCCGCCGGCGGTTGGTCAGATCGTGCAGCTGCTACGCACAAGCTATGTGATGCCCAATAAAGGCCCCACACGTCAGACGTTCACACCGAACGGTCACGCACGAATCGCATCGATCGCCACGCTTCCTTGTGTTATCGCGACGTTGCTCGATGGCGACGCGCAGCGAAGTGACCATGCCCGGCCGCCGTACCCGTCCTCAACCCAGTTACGTTGATCGGCACGATGGTGTCGGCTTGGCTACGAAGTTATACCGCTTCGAGAGCGAGCGCATTAATGAAATGACCATGTCATTTTGTAATGGCTGAAATATGCGGAAGATGGATTTATCGATGTATGGCAGAGGGCTAGGCTTAGCTCTCCTCCCATGGGTGAGGCTATTCCATGCGTCGATGCAAAATGATTCTCGCGCTTTGTGGGTTGGCATTGATGTTAAGTACGGGCGGTGTCGAAGCCAGCACAACCGCGTCTGAAAAAGCGGTACAGCGCGCTGACGCCACCACAACTGCATTAGAAACGCCCATGGCCACGCGCGAGGGGGTCCCGGCGTGGCTGGTTGGCGCATGGACCCTGGTACGTTGCGACAACGTTTATCCAGACGGTCGACTCGTGGAACTGTATGGGCCGAATCCTCAAGGGTTGTGGATCATTGATGCTCAAGGGCACTACATGATGCAGATTGTGCGTGCTGAACGCGGGCGCTTTGCCGCCAACGACAAATCCAAGGGCACATCCGATGAATATCGGGCGGCGTCACTGGACACGAATGCGCATTACGGATGGGTCAGTGCGGATGGCGGCCAGTTGCATACGCATATCGCACACGCCTCTTATCCGAACTGGGATGGCAAGGATGGCAATACTTCGTACATCCTTCAGGGCAATCAGTTGACTTACTCCGTGGCCAAACCGACCAGTGGTGCGTCCGAGGGAGCACGAGGCGTTGTGGTATGGCGCCGCCTGACCAATTAATGCATACGAGCTTCGCCCTACCCACTACGGAGCAATACCACCCATGAAAAAACTTGTACTGTTTAGTTTCCTCTTGCTCGGAACCACCACGCTGGCGCATGCCGACGCGCAAGTGTTACCGGCATATGTGTCTGCAGCGATTGCCGATCATGCACGGCCGGCGGCCGATACGAAGCGGGACCCTGATCGCAAACCAGCCGAACTGGTCGCTTTTGCCGGCATCAAGCCCGGCGACAAGGTCGTTGATCTGCTCCCGGGGGGAGGCTACTTCACGCGTATCTTCAGCAAAATCGTCGGACCGCAAGGGCATGTCTACGCTGTCGTTCCAGAGAGCGTGGCCAACGGAGTTCCGAAAAAGCTCGACGATATCAAGGCATTGATTGCCGACCCCGCATACAGCAATACCACTCTGCTGATTCGCCCCTATGATCGCATCGGCGCGGATGAGCCACTCGACGTCATCTGGACTTCGCAGAATTACCACGATGTCTATGGCGCCGTCAGCGTCTTTGCGGTTGCCGGCAAGAGCGGTGCCGAAGAGACAGCCACGATGGATGTCGCGGCATTCAAGGCGTTAAAGCCCGGCGGGATTTACATAGTCATCGATCACGTCGCCAAGGCAGGTTCAAACGAGCACGACAGCAAGACTCTGCACCGGATCGACCCCGCCATCGTCATCGCACAAGCGCAGGCAGCAGGTTTTGTACTGGAGGCCCGCAGTGACCTGCTAAGCAATCCGCAGGACAATCACGAGAAGATTGTCTTCGCGCCGGAAATTCGAGGTCACACGGACCAGTTCGTGCTGAAATTCCGCAAGCCAAAGGCAATGAACTGAGCTTTATCTTTCTTGGAGCTGTAACGAGTCATTGACAGTCATTGGACGCAAGTCAGTCGGACAACTCTCATCGTCCATTTACGCATGGCATTTCAAGGAGTTCTGCTCGTCGGTGTCCTTGCACCATTGCGAAATGATAGGTTTGTATCTCGGGGCTTTAAAAAGTGCAGGGCCGTATACTTTGCCCAGCATGGGCGAGGCCTGGACTGCCGCCAAGTGCATCCAGGATGCGCTTGGCGACCCCTTAATCATTTCGCCTGGCAACGGACTTTCGCATGAAGAAGCTCGATCTCGATGCCGTCAAGGCTTTCGTGCTGACCGCCGAACTACAAAGCTTTACACGAGCCGCGGCGGCGCTTGATAGCACCCAATCGGCCGTCAGTATCAAGCTGAGGCGATTGGAAGAACACTTGGGTCGACGCCTGCTTGAGCGCACGCCGCGGCAAGTTCGCCTCTCTGCTGAGGGCGCTGCCTTTCTCAATGCAGCGCGCGAACTGGTTGGCGCACATGATCGAGCCGTCGCTTCATTTGATGTGGAGCAGCGCCGCCTTGTGATCGGGATCAGCCACCAGCTCGTGGGTAGCGAGTTACCGGCTCTGCTACGACGCATGAATGAGCATGATCCGAACCTGGTGATTGAGTTACGCGTGGCCGGCTCACGCGAAATCAGTCAAGCCTACGAAGCGGGGGCACTGGACGCCGCGCTGGTGCTTCAAGCAAGCGAACAGCGACGCAATGGTGATGTGCTATTCACAGAATCATTCGCATGGATTGCAGCCGTGAACTGGCAGCCTCGGGTTGGCGAGCCACTGCCGTTGTCCACGCAAGGCGAGTCATGCAGTATTCGGGCAGGAGCGGTACAAGCGCTCGATCAAGCCGGCATTGCCTGGTCGGAAGTCTTCATCGGCAAAGGTGCTTCCGTGGTCGGTGCAGCGGCCGCGGCCGGACTTGCTATTGCCGTACTAGCGCGACGGGCAGCACCTGCAGGCACCACCGATATCGGCCCCCTGTTGTCACTGCCCGCATTACCCACCCAGGAAGCGGTGCTGTATACCGCTCTCAATGATCGTCGCTCACGCAACGCTTTGCATATTCTGGGTATAGCCTTCAAGAGCCTGGCTCAGGCCTGACGACGCGGCCGAAACGAACTATCGATCGAGGTCAACATTGTTCCCTGACAGGGAGCTGCGATTTCTCGCACGCTTCGCTCGTCGAAACTCAATGAGTCTCGTGAATAGACGCAGTGAAGCATTCGCTTTTACCAGAGGCATAGGTCCCTCCCACCATGGGAGCACGTGTTGCGTCTCTGTTTTGCCCGGTTTGTGATTTGGACGCCTCATGCGCGATAACCTCCCCCGCTGCAGATGAGCAAAGGGTAGTTTGCAACCGTGCGCCGAAACATCCTTGTCCACGTATTTCAGCCATCGCAAAATGACATGAGCCGCCTCGGCGGTATTGAAGATGCGCATCTCAGAAATATCGGATTGCATCTGTCGAGACTTACCCGCGTTCTCTACGATGTTTTGCACTATGTAACGGAGCACGCCGAATGCGTTTCTTGTCAGGACTTTTGTTATCGACTTTGTTCGCCAGCTTTATCGCTACCGCGGCGGATAGCGGCAACACGACACCATCACTTGCAGGCACCTGGACCCTGAAGACGGCATACGACCTGCACAAGGACGGCAACAAGACCTTTGGCTTCGGATCGCAACCCAAGGGCATTTTGGTGATCGATACGGGCGGCAGCTATTCCCTGCAAGTCTTCCGTAGCAATGAGGCGACCTTCGCTACCGACGAGAAGGGAGTGCGCAAGGAATTCAAGCCTTCCGAGCTTGCCAGCACGCACTATGGCCACGTCAGCCTCGATCCTGCAGCGCACACCATTACCTTTCGCATCGATCTGTCCTACATCCAGCGCTGGAACGGAACCGTGCAAGTCCGGCCTTACATCTTGTCCGGCGACGAACTGAGTTATCAGGTGCCAGCCCAGCCTGGCAGCGACAGCGTCGCCGTGTCCGTATGGCAACGCGTTGAAAATCAGCCGATGCCACAGTCACAAGCCTCGTGGAAACAAGAGCCATTGCAGCGTCGGCTTGTAACGGACGCTGAGAAGCCTTGATTTGGAGAATACGATGAAGGTCGAACGATGGTCGGTATTCGCCGTCTTTTTAAGCTGCGTGGTTTGCATCGTGCCGGTACAGGCCGCAGATGCAGACGTATCGCAGCGGGTGAAGGAACTCGATGCGCTGCTGGCTGAACAGTGGCAGCACCAACTGGAAGCAAATCCGGAATCCGCCACTGTCCTTGGCGATCTGCGTTACAACGACCGCTGGAGTGATGCCTCGCTGGCACACGTGCAAAGCGAGCGCAAAGTAACGGTGGATTTCCTCAAGCGCTTCGAGGCGATCGATACCGCCGGTTTCCCGGAAGAAGAGAAACTCAACCAGCAGTTGATGGTGCGACAACTGAAGGAAAATCTGCGTGGTGTTGATCTGAAATTGTACGAAATGCCGCTGGATTACCATCACGGCGTGCAGCTGCAATTGCCCGGCTTGATTAGCTCGATTCCGTTCGACAACACCAGGGAATACGAAGATTACCTGGCTCGCCTTAAGGCGATTCCGAGCGTGCTGGAGCAGACCACGGAAGTTGCGCGGCAGGGTATGCGCGACGGCTTGATGCCGCCGCAGTTTCTGCTGGAAAAAGTGGCCGTGCAGATCGACGGCATCGCCAAGCCAGCCGGTGCCGACAGCGCCTTCGCCAGTCCACTGCAGCATTTTCCAGATAGCGTGTCGGCGGTCGATCGAAAGCGTCTGCGTGACGCGATCATCGCCGCGATCGACAACGATGTGCGGCCTGCCTATCGCAAACTGGGTGAATTCGTAACGAAGGATTATGCGCCGCATGGGCGCAGCCAGCCGGGTATATGGCAGCTGCCAAGAGGCGATGAGATTTATCGCTTCGACGTCGAGCAGATGACCACCACCAGGCAAACCCCCGAGCAGATTTATGCACTCGGATTGTCCGAGGTGAAGCGCATCGAGTCGGAGATGACGGTCATAGCAAAGGCGCAGGGTTACCGCGACCTGGCCAGCTTTCGCACAGCACTGAAGAGCGATCCGAAAGTACATGCCAAATCGCGCCAGGACATTCTCGATCGCTATCGTGGCTTCATTGCGCAGATGCAGCCGCAGTTGCCCAAACTATTCAGCTTGCTGCCCCGGACTCAGCTCCAGGTGGTGCCGGTCGAGGCCTGGCGCGAAAAAGGGTTCCAGATCGCTTCGTATCAACAGGGCACGCCGGATGGTTCGCGGCCGGGCCAGCTCATCGTCAACACCGGCGACTTCGCCAACCGCACCACGGTGGATATGGAATCGGTGGCGTATCACGAAGGCATCCCCGGTCATCACCTGCAGCTTTCGATCGCGCAGACGCTGCCCGGATTGCCGCCGTTTCGTCAGCAGGCGGATTACACCGCCTACATCGAAGGCTGGGCGCTGTATGCCGAACGCCTCGGCAAGGACATCGGCTTCTACAAGGATCCACTGTCCGACTATGGCCGTCTAACCGGTGAGCTGTGGCGCGCCGATCGCCTGGTGCTGGATACCGGCGTGCACTATAAGCACTGGACGCGCCAGCAGATGGTGGATTTCTTCCGCGCCCATTCCAGCGTGGATGAATCGGATATCCAGTCCGAGACCGACCGCTACATCACCTGGCCGGGCCAGGCGCTGGCCTACAAGGTCGGTCAGCTGAAAATGCTCGAACTACGCGAGCGGGCGAAAAAGGCACTCGGCGACCGGTTTGATATCCGAGCTTTCCACGATCAGATCCTGAGTGGCGGCGCACTGCCACTGGATGTGCTCGAGACACGTATCGATGCGTGGATTGCTGCAGTGAGGAGTGGTGCCGTTCCGATACGTCCGGTGATGGCGTCGCCATAGATAGAACGTCTGTCTGTCACTTGCCCAACTGCTTGGGTAAGCACGGTGCTGTCGTGTCCGTGCTTTTCCGAGTCGCTCAGAAGTAGAGGTGACCGATGGCTGAGTCATTTTCTTTACATTCAACGTCCATCGATCAGGCGATTGGCCAACTCTGGGCTAAAGACTCCGGCGTGTATTGTCGGAGCAATTCCACAGGTACCATCGGAATTGCCGGGCACCTTGATCCACGCAAGCAGCACGTCATTGGAAACGTAACCCGTCCGGGTGCCGATTTTACTCCCGGCGGGATTGCACCACTGGCTAATCGACCCATTGCCGTTTCGGCTCGTGTCGATGATGACGGATTTTCTATAGCCGAATAATTTTTCCAATTCGACGTTCACTGCATTGGCATAAGCCAGTGATCGATCGGTGTTATAGAAATTCGATACGTTCAATGAGA
>Ga0302315_10005264_pt1 | contig 11081 bp, 11 predicted proteins | sample III_Palsa_N3_1_FD_200532 | JGI IMG/M metagenome (GOLD analysis project Ga0302315, IMG submission 200532) | Peat permafrost microbial communities from Stordalen Mire near Abisko, Sweden - III_Palsa_N3_1 | ecosystem: Environmental > Terrestrial > Soil > Palsa > Peat permafrost | place: Sweden... | reverse complement strand
AAATCAAAACCGCGCGAGCAAATCTCTATAAATTCTTCACGATTGTACGCAATACCACCACCACTGCCACCCATCGTAAAAGAAGGTCGAATAATGGTGGGATAACCCAACTCCGCTTGTATGCTTAATGCCTGCTCAAGACTAGACGCAACAGCAGAACTGGGCACTGCCAAACCAATTTTTTGCATGGCGATACGAAACTGTTCGCGATCTTCGGCTTTTGCAATGGCTTCTTCAGATGCACCGATGAGTTGTACATTATATTTTTTTAAAATGCCTTGCGCTGATAATGCCAGTGCGCAATTGAGCGCGGTTTGTCCACCCATGGTTGGTAATATCGCATCGGGTTTTTCTTGCCGAATAATTTTTTCAACAATTTCCGGTGTAATCGGTTCAATATAGGTTGAGTGCGCTAACTCTGGATCCGTCATAATCGTCGCTGGATTAGAGTTGACCAAAATAACATAATACCCTTCTTCTCTTAATGCTTTACAAGCTTGGGCGCCGGAGTAATCAAATTCACACGCTTGTCCGATCACGATGGGACCGGCACCTAAAATTAAAATCCGTTGAATGTCTGTACGTTTAGGCATGATTGTTCACCATTAATTCGATAAATTCATCAAACAAGCCACTGGCGTCTTGTGGTCCAGGACTGGCTTCTGGATGACCTTGAAAACCAAAGGCCGGTAATTGCGTGTGACGAAATCCTTGGATGGTTTTATCAAACAATGAACGTTGGGTGATTTCTAAACAAGAAGGCAATGATTTTTCTTGTACCGCAAATCCATGATTTTGACTGGTAATCCACACACGCCCTGTCCGTAAATCTTGCACCGGATGATTGGCACCATGATGCCCCTGTTTCATTTTAAACGTATGTGCACCCACCGCCAACGCCAACAATTGATGTCCCAAACAAATACCAAAAATGGGAATGCGTTGTTGTAAAAAGGTTTTAATGGCAGAAATGGCATAATCGCACGGTTCTGGATCGCCTGGCCCATTGGATAAAAAGATCCCATCCGGTTGCAGCGCTAAGGCCTCTTCCGCGGATGTTGTCGCCGGCACCACATGCACTTCACAGCCACGTTCCACCAGCAAATTCAATATATTCTGCTTCACCCCAAAATCATAGGCAATGACGCGGAAGGTTTTGGGGGGAGATTTACCCTCTACAGCCTCCAAACTTTCAATATTTTTATTATTTTCGTTCTCCAAATTCTTCCAAGGCAACCGATCCCAAACATAACTCGTCTCACAAGTCACTTCCCGCGCCAAATCCTGTCCCATCATACTCGGATACGCCCGCGCCAACTCCACTGCACGAGTCGGATCTAAATTCTCCACCCCCGCCAAAATACATCCCTTCAACGCCCCTTTTTCTCTTAATAATCGCGTCAACCGTCGTGTATCCACACCTGCAATTGCCACCACTTGCATATGTTGAAAAAAATCCCTCAAACTATGCTGCGCACGCCAGCTGCTATCTCTATTCACCACATCTCGCGCAATCACCCCAGCCGCCCACACTTTTTGGCTTTCCATATCATCACGATTAATGCCAACATTGCCTAAATGGGGATAGGTAAAAGTGATCATTTGCCCTGCATAAGAAGGATCCGTCAGAATTTCTTGATATCCGGTCATGCTGGTATTAAAAACGACTTCTCCAACGCTCATGCCGGCAATACCGACTGAACATCCTTGGAAAATAGAACCATCTTCTAAGGCGAGTAAGGCGGGTACTGATTGCAAGATAGACTCCTTGATTGGTTCATCAATGGCTGCAATATTCTAGCATAATTTTATCGCGGAAACTTCCTCTCATTCATCAAAATGCGAATGATCATGATGATGTTGATACAATTTCAATTGTGGCAATGCTTGTCCAAACAAAGAGTGATACGCTGGATCCTCTTTAATGTCGTTGGGATGACCCGCACAGCAAATATGTTTATTTAAACAAATAACCCAATCTGTCGCCGCCATGACCCAATTTAAATCATGTGAGACCAACAGCACACCACAACCTTGCTGTTGATGATAGTGTTCTAACAAACGATAAAAAAGCTGTTGTCCTTGTAGATCAATACCTTGTGTGGGTTCATCGAGAACCAATAAATCAGGGTTTTGTAACATTGCATTGGCAAAAAGAATACGCTGTGTTTCGCCACCTGACAATTTAGCCAACGGTTGGTCAATCAGATGAAGCGCATGTACCTCAGTTAACACTTGTTCCAATTGCGCCACATTTTTTTTGCCACTTAATTGTAAAAAGGCGCGCACAGATAAAGGTAAACTGTGATCATGATTTAGTTTTTGCGGCATATAACCGATTTTAAGTCCATTTTTACGTTCAATACGTCCAGATGTCGGACGTTCTAAACCCAATAACAAACGCAATAAAGTGGTTTTTCCTGCGCCATTGGGACCAATCAAGGTCACGATTTGTTTGGCTTGTAATTCCAATGAAATGCGATCAAGGATTTTTTTACCTTGTTGCGCGAATGTGATATCTTGGGCAGAGATTAATGTCATTGAGGTCGCTCATGCGGTATTTGATTGTATTCATTCTATTATCAATTGGCAGCATTGTACACGCCACCGCGCGTATACCGAATGTGGTGGTGAGCATATTGCCCATTTATAGCTTAACCACCGGTGTGATGCAAGGCGTGGCGCAGCCGCAATTATTGATACAACCTGGCGAGTCGGAGCACACGTATGTGTTAAAACCCTCGCAAATGCGTTTATTGCAACAAGCCGATTTAGTGGTTTGGGTCAGTCCAACCCTAGAAACTTTTTTAACCAAGCCATTACACACTGTTAATGCAGACGATAAAACCTTAACATTATTGTCATTACCTCATTTACAACGTTACCCATTACGTCAAGGGGACGGTTGGGAAAAACATGATCATGATGAGGAAGATGAAACACATGATCATGCACAAGAACATGCGCAAACGAACTGGGATCCACATATTTGGCTCGATCCGCACAATGCACAATTCATCGTCGATGCGATTGCGCAGCGCTTGATCCAATTGGATCCCGAACATAAACAACAATATCAAGACAATGCTTATCAATTACAACAACGATTAAATGCCTTAGATAAACATCTGCAACAACAATTAAAGCCTGTGCAGCATCAACCGTATATTGTTTTTCATGATGCGTATCAATATTTTGAAAAACGTTATCAGCTGGATCCTTTAGGCGCCATGACGCTACACCCAGAACATCCATCCACCGCCGGGCGCGTGAGTGATATACGACATCAAGCACAAGAGAAACAAGTGGTTTGTTTGTTTAGTGAGCCGCAATTTGAGCCCAAAATTATTGGCGCCATTGTGGAAGGAACCTCATTGCGCACAGGCGTGTTGGATCCATTGGGCATGGATGTGAAAGAAGCAGATAAGGCGTATTTTTCTATGATGCAAGGGTTGAGTGATTCATTGCTACGCTGTTTATCTCAACCACGCGGATGATGTTCCAAATGAAATTGTTTTAAACGTTCTTTGGCCACATGGGTATAAATTTGTGTGGTAGATAAACTACTGTGTCCCAACATCATTTGTACTGCTCTTAAATCCGCACCATGATTTAATAAATGTGTCGCAAAGGCATGACGCAAAGTGTGTGGTGACAGTGAAATACGTATATCTGCCATTTTTGCATAATATTTAATGCGGTGCCAAAAAGCCTGTCTGGTTAATGCTTGTCCATCACGTCCTTGAAACAAATAATGCGGTGTATTGGACAAAGTGGCGCAATACCGTGTCAACCAATTGACCGCTATATTTCCCATGGGAATGAGTCGCTCTTTTTGCCCTTTCCCTAGAACTTTGACCAAACCTTGTTGCAAATGGATTTGCTCAAAAGTAAGTGATACCAATTCGGTGACACGCAATCCGGTCGCGTATAATAACTCTAACATGGTTTTATCACGTAATCCGACGGGTGCGTTTACATTGGGCGCGTTTAATAATTGTTCAACATCGTGTTCGGACAAACTTTTGGGTAAACGTTGTCCTATTTTTGGACTGTCTATTAATTCACACGGGTTTTCAGAGATCACATGTTGTTGTAATAAATCTGCAAAAAAATGACGTAGCGATGATAAATAGCGTGCGCAAGTACGGGTTTGTATGCCTTGTTGGGTGCGATACGCAAGGTAGCTTAAAATCTCAATGGACTGTACTGCAGTGAACAAGATGGATTGCGGCGCTAACCAACGTGAAAAATGGGTCAAATCGGTGCGATACGCACTTAACGTATGTCGGCTGACGCCTTGTTCAGTGACCAAACGGTTGAGAAAATCTTCAATGGGTTTTTGGTATTGAGATACCTCTCCTATGAGGAGAGGTGACAATAAAGGATCAGCTGGCTTCGCTATTTTTTTCAATGTCTTGCACAATTTCTTGTACTTCGGCATTTTTAGCCATCTTCTTTGCAGAAGGGATCAACTTTTCACGAATACGTGCGGCCTTACCACTTAAATCACGGATATAGTACAGTTTGGCTTTACGCACCACACCACGACGTTTAACGGTGATGTCTTTGATACTGGGGCTGTGGGTTTGGAAAACACGTTCCACGCCTTCACCATGGGATATTTTACGTACGGTAAAGGACGAATTCAAACCACGATTACGTCTGGCAATCACCACACCTTCGTAGGCTTGTAAACGTTCGCGATCGCCTTCTTGTACACGTACTTGCACAACCACTGTGTCACCTGTTGAAAACACAGGGACATCTTGTTTTAATTGGCCATCTTCAATGGCTTGAATAATAGGATGCTTCATTTCTTGCTTATAACTCCATCACTAGGCGTCGGAATACGCTACTAAAACCTCAAGTGGGCTGATTTTAGCATGAACATCAGCCCAGTGCAAAGAGTTTTTAAGCAATCGATAGTCAACGCCGTCCATTACCGACGTTCGTCATGGTTAATTTCTTGACTTACCCGATTGAGCCGTTCATTTAAAGCATCTTGTTGTCCCGGCTTTAAATGTCCATTTTGCTCATTTAAATACATTTGCTCTTGATGTCTAATGTCTGCCAATTGTTCTCTTAAGGCATTGGCGCGATGCATGCTAATCTCACCATTGCGCTCGCCTTGGGTAATACGATGTTCTTCTTTAGATAAACGCCCGTCTAATTCATTGACACGGCCATGATCTCGGTACTCATTGCCCGGACCAGCGACGATACCATCATCGTAAGCAATCGCTGTTGTTGCAGCAACCAACATAGAAACAGTGAGCAAAGGAAGAATAAAATAAGCTTTTTTCATAATATATACCCTTTATGATTGAGTAAGAACCAATATCCAAGTATATAGCATAGCGTAAAAAAAACTTTTCATTTAGGATGACGCGGGCAAGGAGACAGCAGGCGGACGAATATGGTGCATGCGCAAACCGGTCAGCCATAACGCTACAAAATAAATAGCAGCACCCACCACTATTAAATAGGCCAGTTTCATCACACGCGTTGACCAATGCAGATCAAACCAATGACCACTTTCGCCACTGCCGTACATGAGCCAAGCTATCATCAACCCAGCCGCAACTATCAATCGCGCTAAAAACGGCAACCAACCACCCGCAAAGGAAAAAATACGTCGCCGCTGCAAGATAATCCACATCCCCAAGGCATTCACGGTCGATGAACAAACCATGGCAATGGCCAAACCCACATGTTGCCAATATTGCATAAAGATATAACTCAGCACGATATTGGTGATCAACGCAACAATGGCCACATACATCGGCGTTTTAATATCTTGTCTGGCATAAAACGCCGCACCTAAAATTTTCACTAAAATAAACCAGACCAACCCCACCGCTAACGCTTGTAATACTGGCGTGCTTTGCATAATATCAAAGGCTGAAAAACGACCATAATGAAACAGTGTCGTCATCAACGGCAGGGATAAACAAAACAATCCAATGGCAGCGGGAACGCCAATCAGCAATACCGTGCGCAATGCCCAATTAAGAGAACTCAAGTAATGTTGATGGTGACCTTGAACATGATGCTTAGATAAATGCGGCAATACCGCTGTTGCCAATGCAATCCCAAACACGCCCAATGGAAATTGCATCAAATGATCGGCATAATAAATCCACGATAAACTGCCGGTCGGCAAAAAAGAAGCAAAGACCGTACTGAGTAATAAATTAATTTGCACCACCGACAAGCCAATCAGTGCAGGCAACATCATTTTTAATAAACGTTTAACACGTGCATCGCCAAATGCAATTTTAAAACGTGGCAGCAAATTGAGTTGCCATAAAAACGGAATTTGAAATAATAATTGCAATACGCCGCCTAAAAATACACCCCAAGCCAAAGCCTTAATCGGTTCATCAAACCAAGGCGTTAGCAACAAACAACTCAATATCATGGCAACATTGAGCAACGTTGGCGTGAATGCAGGCACAGCAAAGCGATTGTATGTGTTTAAAATTCCACCTGAAAACGCCGTTAAGCTAATTAACAATAAATAAGGCAGGGTAATATACAGTAAATCAATGGCCAGTTGAAAACGATTCAAATCATCAGAAAAACCAGGTGCAAAAACACGGATCACATACGGTGCACCCAACATTCCCAATAAAGTGACCAATAAAGTGACCAATCCCAAGCAACCGGCAACCTTACTAACGAAATCCTTCACCTCCGCATGTGAGGTCTTGGTTTGTTGCTCCGACAATAAAGGCACAAACGCTTGCGAAAATCCGCCTTCTGCAAATAAACTGCGCATAAAGTTGGGAATTTTAAATGCAACCAAAAACGCATCGTAACCCGCGCCTGCGCCAAAAATTTGCGCGGTCACCATATCGCGCACAAAACCCAAAATACGTGACATCAAGGTCATGCTGCCGACGGTGCTGGTGGCTTTGGCAAGATTAGTGGTCATTTTTTTCTGCGCTGCGATCGTTAAAAAAACATGCATTTGCGGCGTATTGTAAAGTGTTGGTGTCAAACTAGCAAGCATGATGTCAAAACGAGTTCTCCCACCTTGGTTAGCACATCCCAGAAGATTGACGTTCTCCCTAAAATTCATTAAGATAAGGTACTTTTTAGATGTATTGGTTAGCAATTTATGACTCAGAAAAAACTCGACTTACGTCGTCAAGCACATGCCTTAAACCCTGTGGTCATGATAGGCAACAAAGGCTACACACCGGCAATCACGGCGGAAATTGAGCTCGCCTTAAATACGCATGAACTGATTAAAATTAAAATTCAAGCGCAAGACAAAGCCGATCGAAATGCCATTGCGACGGCTATTTTAGCCGATGTAAAAGCGGAGCTGATTCAAACCATCGGTCATATCATTGTCATTTATCGACAACGTAAAAACACCTAAAGGCGTTTAGCATCATGACATCCACTGTGCGCCCATTAAAAATTATTACCGTTTCTGCCGCACGTTTGGGTGATACTTTATTTTGCACACCGGCCTATCGATGGATTAAAGACATCTTACAAGCAGAACAGTTGGATGTGATCAGTGCCTCTGCCTTATCAACCGATACGCTAGTCTGTCATCCGAGCATTGATCATATCTACACGCAACCTGATGCCAATACGTTACAGGCGATGCACGGACAATATGATTTGGCTATTCATTTGCATCACAGTGACGCCGCGCTTGATTATTATCAACAGTTGGATGTGCCGGTACTTGATCTCACGCGCAATTATACCAAACAACGCACACATTATGCGGAACATCTGCTCAGACAATTGGCGCGTGTCTTTGGATACGATTGGAATGCGGTGGATAATCATTATGTAATAGTCCCGCAAGATAAACATGTTGAGGAAGCGCGTGCTTTATTGGCACACATTCCCGCTGGACGCACGCCATTAATTGGTTTGCATTTGGGATGTCATCATGTGGCCAAGCGCGGCTGGCGTTTTTGGGAAAAAACGCAGCACAAACGCATGTGGCCGGTTGAAAACTTTATTGCACTGGGGCAGTTAATCGCTCAGCGTTATCCTGATCATCATTTTATTTTAACCGGATCAGACACTGAACGATTTTTAGGTGAACAATTTGCAACAGCGTGTCCTAACACATTAAATATCATGGGCAATACCAGTGTGGGTGGTTTGTATGCGTTATTGTCGAAGATAAATACGTATATTTGCAGCGACACAGGTGCTTTGCATGTGGCGTGTGCAACTCAAACGCCTTTGGTTGCATTAAACTTGGATGAGTATGTTGCCAGTAATACCGCTTATCCGCCCGCTGCACATCGACATGTTATTTGTCGTAAAAAAATCACAGATATCCAGCCAAAAGACGTGTTGTCTGACTTGGAAACGCTCTTGCCGCATTTTTGACTTTACACTCGCTTCAAATCTTTCAATCGCCTATGTGCATTAATTTGTGGTGTCAGACTTATTACATTCTGATCTGTTCTCTGACTGGTTTTATCAGGATGTTGTTGATATAAAAATGTCCGCCAACGATCATAGATCTGTGTCGAGGTTGCATTTAAAGGCAACTGTAATATTTCTAAGGCCACGACTTCACATCGTTCTGAATACCGCTGACATAATTCTTTATCTTCCATTAACATCTCATTGCTCGGATCTCGCATAAAATCCGCCAAACCAGCGGTGCCATAGGACCAAAGCATCGTACTGCCGGTATAGGTTACGCAGTCAGCAGCAACCAATGCCAATTGAGACAAATATGAATTTGGATAATCAACAAAACGCGCGACGTTGGTTATGCTACCCAATTGATTCACTAAACTCTGCACCAGTTGAGAAAAACCATATCCACTGGCAAAAAAAGCAATATTTCCCGCAGAAAAACCAAATAAGGCACAATAAACACTCACATGCACAAGTAAATGTAATAGTTTATTTAACGATTGCACATTCTCAAGCACATACAGTTCATCTCTTTTTAATGTTTGAGACAAGCTCATCAGTCGTCCCAGATCAGTAATACATAATTCCACTAAAGTATTTAGCATTGTCGAAGACAATCCCACTGATTGCAAAAAAAGCAAATCAGCCGATAAAAATAAACCGCCGCCCACAAGTGACATTCTTTTTACATACTTGGGTTCGAGATCGACGCGCAGGGAAGGCGCATACTTTGTTAATAAATGCTGGGTTAATTCTTTGCTGGTTCCCACCCATAGATCAGCCCATCTGAAATAAGAAGTGGATAATAATAATACGGCTGTTTTGGTGGTGACTGACACCATCGTACTGGATGGTTTTAATGCATTTTCTAAACGAACAATATCACGTCGCAACGTTTTTGTTCGTTGCGTTAGATCATCCACCAAAAGTTGCTGAGATACACGTTGCTTCTGCCGGCAAACTCGCCAAGTTTCCTGCAAAGCACTTTCAACATCCGCTGTCTGCAGTGCATTTTTTTGCTGTTGTAAAAAAATAGTTTTGACTTCGGTTAACAACCTTTGTACCGCCAGAGCACGACGCCAATAGTGTGTTTTATCGGGCAATGCATATTCTGGAGCTAACTGATCTAAATCTTCAAGAAGGATCTGCCACTGTGTTAAAACCAAAAGATTTTTCTGCATTCGATATAATTTATTCACGTGCTGTTGTAATTCAAACGGCATAACAAACCTCGTTAATCAGGGATATGTAATAACAGTGCAGCTATCTTCTCTTCTAGTTGTGATCCCGTGCTTGCATTTAAAGTGATATGCCCAATTTTACGTCCAGGGCGTGGCACCTTGGCATAATCATGATAATACGCGCCCGATATGTTTAATATTTGTTTTTTATCGGGCATTTTGGAGATACCATTATACATATAGCTATGTCCAATCGGCGCAGTATCGCCCAACGGTAAATCGGTGATCGCACGAATATGATTGGCAAATTGGCTGGTCAGCGCACCTTCAATGCTCCAATGACCTGAATTATGTACGCGTGGTGCCATTTCATTAACGATTAATTCATCACCGCAATAAAAAAACTCAATCGTACAAACGCCGACGTAATCTAATTTTTGTAATAAGCCAGTCATGCACGCTTGCGCTTTTATGTTCAGAACGCCATGATCCCACGGCGCACGTGATTCAATTAAAATACCTTGTTCATGTCGATTATGCGCCAATGGGTAAAATACAATATGATTTTGTCTATCACGTGCGGCAATTAAAGAACATTCGCCATCAAAGGCCACAAAACCTTCTAATAAACACGCTTTCCCCATAAAATCTGACCAGCTGTTTTTCGCATCCTCGGCATGACGTAATATGGCTTGACCTTTTCCATCGTAACCAAAGCGACGGGTTTTTAAAACACAGGGAAAACCTATTTTTTCAATGCCTTGCTTCAAGTCTTTTTCATCATTGACAACAAAGTACGGCGCTGTTTTAATATTTAATTCTGCAAACAATTGTTTTTCAAACAAACGATCTTGTGCAATTTTTAGTGCGTCTAAAGAAGGGAAATGTGGTTTTCCAACCAAAACGGTCTTTAAAAAATCCACTGGCACATTTTCAGTTTCAAAGGTGATCACATCGACGGAGTCAATAAAAGACTTTATTTGTTGTGAATTGTCCCAAGCGATAAGGCTGACATCCGCAACGTCATACGCACAGGTATTTTTCACAGGATCACAGCATTTTATTTTAAACCCCAGCGGATAGGCAGCCAGTGCCAACATACGCGCCAATTGTCCACCACCTAAAATACCAATGGTTGTCATGATCCATTATTCCAATGTTTGTGATAGTACCGCGTCTGTTTGTTTTTGACGGTAATCCATCAAGGCTTGTTGCAAACGTTCATCGTGCAACGCCAATATGCTCACCGCACACAATGCCGCATTGGCCGCACCGGCTTGGCCAACGGCAAATGTCGCCACTGGAATACCGGCGGGCATTTGCACTATTGATAATAATGAATCCAATCCATTGAATGCTTTTGATTGCACTGGAACGCCCAATACGGGTAAATGCGTTTTAGAAGCAACCATGCCTGGTAAATGCGCAGCACCACCGGCACCGGCAATAATGACTTTAATACCACGTGATTGCGCAGTTTGCGCA
>Ga0302315_10005260_pt1 | contig 11084 bp, 12 predicted proteins | sample III_Palsa_N3_1_FD_200532 | JGI IMG/M metagenome (GOLD analysis project Ga0302315, IMG submission 200532) | Peat permafrost microbial communities from Stordalen Mire near Abisko, Sweden - III_Palsa_N3_1 | ecosystem: Environmental > Terrestrial > Soil > Palsa > Peat permafrost | place: Sweden... | reverse complement strand
CCACACGGTCCGTCACGTCACGTGTACAAAATTCCCACCCACACTCTTCGCAGCATAAAGCGCCCGGTCGCACTCCACAACCAACTCTTCCCAATCGTTCATGGACTCCTCCAGCGTAGCCACCCCAAAGCTCGCCCGTATCTGAATCCCATCCTCGCCGACCATAATCTTCCGCGACTCCAGCGTAGCGCGAAGCCGTTCTGCAATCTCCTGTGCGCTGCTTCGCCCGCAATTCGGCAGCACAATCACAAACTCATCCCCGCCCACCCGCGCAATCGAATCCGACTCCCGCAGCTCTGTCTCCAGGCACCGCGCCGCAGCAACTAGCGTCACATCTCCGGCATGGTGCCCCCTCGAATCGTTGATTTCTTTAAACCCATCCAAATCAATCACAATCGCCGATAGCGCCTGCCCCATCCGGCGGCAGCGATCGATACCAACCGTTGCCGCCGCCTCAAGCGCTCTGCGATTCAACACTTTAGTCAAAGGATCCGTCATCGCCTGTATCTGCAACTCATCCCGCAGCGTCGTCGCCACCATCCACACAAACGCAATGTCGATAGCCACAAAGATCGTAGTGTTCAGCATCACCGTCGTCGTCTGGATCGTATCTGCATGCAGATAAACCGTAGTCGTCCCCCAAATTAGCGTCAGCGCTACCCGCGAAATATTCAGAACAGCAGAAAACGTCAGCACAGAACCCATCACGATGGCGGCATTGCGCATCATCGTCCTCGCCCCATGGAACGCAACCAACGCACACAGCACAAACTGCAGCCCAGTCGCAAACCCAATCGCAGCAAGACGATAGCGAATATTCGGATGAATCAGCGTGAAGTAGACGCATTGCCCCAGCGACAGCACCGCAACCGCACACTGCGCCCACCAATAAAGCCGTTTCTGCCCAAAGAACTTCGCAAGACAGCGGTGCAGAAACACATATCCCATGCTGTAAAGAAAATTGGCCAGAATCACCGAAGCCCAGGCCGGCAGACGATTGCGGCTGGCAATCAGAATCGCCCCCACAAAGTAGTTAACATTACTCGCAGCAAACCACCGCAGCCCCGACATCCCACGATGCTCACGAACATTGGTGAGGACCAGCAACATGCAAAAGGTCAGCAGGCAAGCCCGTTCCAGCAGCAGCGTCTGCATGTCCATTGATGTTGTCCCTTTTCCTCAGCGCGTTCGAAACATGCCACGGTACCGCACGACCAACTTCAGTCAATAACTAACAGCAGCATAACTCAGCCAGAACAGCACAGACAGTCCGTCCACCCAATCGTCGGTAAGGCCAACGAAGTTGGCTGACAAAACACACTTGACATATTCCTATATAGGAATGTAATGTTTCGTCATGGCAAGAGCGACCACCACTTCCGATGCATTCAACGCAGTCGCTGAACCCCGCCGGCGAGAGATTTTGACCTATCTCGCAGGCGCCGAGCGACCCGTCGGAGACATCGTGACAGCGCTCGGCCTCCCGCAGCCTTCCATCTCCAAGCACCTGCGTGTACTGCACGACGTTGGCCTGGTTCGGATGCGTTGCCACGGCCGTCAAAAGCTGTACCGCACCAACGCCGAGGCCATACGCCCTCTTCACGAGTGGGCCGCAACCTTCGAGCGTTACTGGCAGCACCAGTTGATGCGAGTGAAAGAGCTCGCTGAAGCGACGGTCCGCAAAGGCCCGCCGGATTTGAATTCCCCAAACCAGAAACTCAAGGAGAAGTAATGATTGCCACCGAACAGACCCTCGAAAACCTGACCCTGACGATCAACCAGGAGATCCACGTCAAGGCGCCGCTTGATCTCACCTTTACCGCGCTGCTCGAGCAACTCGGCCCCGGCAACGAGACACCCGACGGCAAGTCCCTCAACATGAAGATCGAACCCTGGCCCGGTGGCCGCTGGTACCGAGACCTGGGCGAGGGCAACGGGCACTTCTGGGCCAACGTCAAAGCCATCATGCGGCCCACACTGCTCGAGTTCGCTGGTCCCTTGTTCGCCTCGTTCCCGTTCGTCTCCAACGTGCAATATCGGCTGAGTGAAGTCGATGGTGGCACCTTGATCGTCTTCCGGCACACCGCGCTTGGCTTCGTTCCCGAAGAGCACAAGGCAGGGATGAACAAAGGCTGGACCTCGATGCACGATCGCGTTCGCCGTGTCGCCGAAGCCGGCTGACACCGTCCCTTAGTCTCGTCAACCCGCCGCAAGGGAGGCCCAGCCTATGTGTCCCGTATGCATAACCACCGCAGTGCTTCTTGCCGGCAGCGCCGGCTCAACCGGCGGACTCGCAGCCGTCGCAATCAGGAAGCTCGGCAGAAAGAACACCACAAACAATCATCCCGTCCCACCAACCAGACTGACTCAAAAATGAACGGAGCAACAGAAGCCGAGCTCAACTCAAAGGAGAGATCAAGATGTCAACGAGCACAATAGAGAACCCCAGGATAGTGTCGCAAGAGGAATGGATCGCCGCTCGCGAGAAACTCCTGGCCAGCGAAAAACAGCTTACCCATGAACGCGACGCGTTGGCCGCTGAGCGCCGGCGAATGCCATGGATGGCCGTGGAGAAGCAGTATGAATTCGACGGACCCAAAGGCAAATTGAGCCTGCTTGATCTGTTCGAGGGCCGCCGTCAGCTGATCGTCTACCGCGCCTTCTTCGAGCCCGGCGTCTTCGGCTGGCCCGAGCACGCCTGCCGCGGCTGCTCCCTGGGAGCCGACCAGGTCTCGCACCTCTCTCATCTGAACGCCCGCGACACCACTCTCGTCTACGCCTCGCGCGCACCGCAACCAGACATCGAGCGCCTCAAGAAGCGCATGGACTGGAAGATGCCTTGGTACACCATCGCTGACCCGGTGAACGCAGGCTTCGACGTCGACTTCGGCGTGGACCAGTGGCACGGCCATAACGCGTTCATCCGCAACGGCGACAAAGTTTTCCGCACATACTTCATCAACAACCGCGGCGACGAAGCAATGGGCAGCGTCTGGAGCTACCTGGACATCACCGCACTCGGACGCCAGGAGAACTGGGAGGACTCACCCGAGGGTTACCCCCAGACCGTACCGTACAAGTGGTGGAACTGGCACGACGAATACGCGTCTAGTACCTCACCCGACCCCGAATGGGCCAAAGTATCCGACAACGCTTTGGTGATGCTGAACCTGAGGGACTAGTACGCCCTCGGCCAGTCATAATTCCCCATGAAGAAATGGGAACGGCACAAAGGCTAGCTGGCCTATCCTGCGTAGGCCAGCTAGCCTTTACCTATTGGGAAGTGATCGAGAAAGCGCGGGACATCGGAAGGCGTCTTTGGAAGACGCATCAAGAGACACCCACCCGTGATGGAAAGTCCTTCAAATTGTTGAATTGTTTGGTGGACCTGATCGGGATCGAACCGATGACCTCTTCCATGCCATGGAAGCGCGCTCCCAGCTGCGCCACAGGCCCACTCTAGGAGGGACTCTCTTATTCTCTGCGAACCAGCCAGCTAAGTCAATCCGCGATCCTCCGCGCCTCGGATTGCTCGCGCACAATCTCTCGTCAAGACGGCGATTTCGCATCCTGTAACACGTTTCTGTTTCAATAGCTGGTCATGAACGCTATACGCTTTCTACTTTGCGCTCTTGCCCTCGCCTCATCCCCACTCCTCGCGCAGCAGGCACCTATGCCCAATCCCTTCACCACGCTGATGGTCAAAGCTGCGGCGCACGCCGACGCACACCATGACACCGGCCGGCCTGTGCTTTCGCCCTTCTACCCCACCGTACTCAACGGTGACGTGAACATGGACGAGCTACACGCGCACAACATTCGTGTCGTCGTGTGGACACCCGACAGTGCCGGCACCATGCGCACCCTGATCGAGAAGTTTCACGTCGACGGCATCATCACCGACGACCCCGAAATGTTGATGAGCCTTCTCGCGCAGCTGCGCACCGAAGCCAAAGGCGACCCCGCAAAGCTGCATGCACTCGACACATTCGAGTCCTCTGCCCACCGCGGTGGCCGCGCCGATCGCCCCGAGAACACCATTCCCTCCTTTGAAAACGGCATCGACTCCGGCGTCTCCGTTCTCGAGACCGACACCTACGTCACTACCGATGGCGTCTCCGCCATCTGGCACGACGCCTACTACACCCCCCACACCTGCCGCCGCGTCGACGGCACACCGTACACCATGGACAACCTCGTCTACATCCATGACCTCTCCATGGCCGAAGCTGTAAAGACCTTCGTCTGCGACAAGACGGCCTACTCCGAAAAAGGGACCGGTGGCAAAGCTCCCGACGACTTCGGCGGCAAGCAAACAAGCGATCTCTCGTTCTCGCCTGTCTCCGTCGCCTTCGCAAAAAAAGAGAACATGCCGAGCCCCTACTCCCCCACCAACGCCGCGCAGCTCTTCCGTTTTATGAAGTACTACGAGTGGTACTACGCCAAAGGGCCTGGCAAGAGCTCCCCGCTGGCCAAACAACGCGCAGCATATGGAGCCCGTGTCCGCGTCGCTCCAGAGACGAAGATCGAACCACCGGAGATGGAAAAGCATGGTCAGGCCACGCCGCAGCAGTTCGTCGACGCCCTCGGCGGCGCCATACGTACCGAACACATGGAAGGCCGCGCAGAGATCCAGAGCTTCTACTATCCGACACTCCTGCTCTTCCAGGAACAATACCCCATGCTCTCCACCTACTACCTAACCGCAACGCCAAAGATGCTCGACATGCAATCAATGCCCGCGGAACTGAAGGTGAAGTAGCAGCAAGACAAAACGGCCCGAAACAATTAAGCCCCCAGCCTATTTCCCCTTGGAAATCACCTTGATCTCCTTAGGAACTATCTTGATCTCAAAGATAGTCGGCCACTGCTTCCCCGTAACAAACAACCTGTCGTGCTCCGCGTCATACGCAATCCCATTCAACACAGACTCCGCATTGACCCTCTGCCCCGTTGACAGCAGCCCCGTCAAATCGATCCACCCCACAACCGCCCCACTCTTCGGCGAAATCCGCGCAATCCTGTCCGTATGCCACACATTGGCATAGATCTCACCCTTCACATACTCCAACTCATTCAGCAGTTGCACAGAATTCCCACCGTCCGTCACCACGATATGCCGCGTCTCCTGGAACGTCTTCGGGTCCCGAAACCTCAGTGTCGCGGTCCCATCGCTCGTGATGATCGAAGTCGAATCATGCGTCATACCCCACCCCTCGCCGGTATACGTAAACTGCCTCACCGGCTGAAAGCTGAACCGGTCGAACACAAAGCAGACATGCGACTGCCAGGTCCACTCATAGACATTCGCTCCCCAGTCCACGATCCCCTCGCCGAAGTACTGCGCCGGCAGATCCCGCCTCTGATTCACCTGCCCCGTAGCCGGATCGATAGCCATCAACGCCGAATGCCCCTCAATTCCCGTCCCCTCATAAAACAGCCCATTCAGATAGAAAAACCCCTCCGTATAGCTCGCCGTCGAATGCGGATAAGTAGCCACGACACGATATCCAGCCACAGGCGCCGCCGCCTCACACTGAACCAAACCCACCAGCACCAGCCCAAAACAACCCCACCGAAGAACTCGCCTCATCATGCCCCTATCGTATCGAAACGCCGTGGACACCTCTGGACACCTGTTTCTTACTTTCCGGTCCGCCGCAGAACGAGATTCGCCCAACATGTACGCTAACTGGAACAATTTACAGACCCCTGGTGTCTATACGTTGCAGAGTGAGCGAGCACTCGGCCGCCGGCGGCGCAGTACCCTCGCAGCAGTCGGGCCAGGACTCGGGCGTTCGGAATCAGGGCTCATCCCTAATCCCTGCCCCCTAATCCCTGCTTTACAGATATATCGCTTCGGGCCTACCTTAACCCTTAGCAGTAGCTGTTGGATCGAGGACCGCAATGAGCGATCTCGCAAGCGCGATTGGAATCCGGGCAGAGGAGCAATCCCTCATCGCCGAGTTGAAGTCAGGCTCGGAGCCGGCCTTCGCCCTGCTCATCGCCCAGTATGGCCATCCCATCTACTCCCTCATCGCGCGCTCCCTCCGCGACCCCTCCGACGCTGCCGACGTCACCCAGGACGTCTTCGTCAAGGTCTTCCGCAATATCTCCAGCTTCCACGGCGACTCCAGCCTCCGCACCTGGATCTACCGCATCGCCCTCCACGAAGCCAGCAATCAGCGCCGCTGGTGGGGCCGCCACAAGCGCCAGGAACTCACCATCGACGCCCCGCTCGACAACGCTGAAGGTGAAACCTTCTGCCTCGCCGACGCCCTCGCCGCACATGACGCATCCCCCTACGACTGCGCCGTCAGCGCCCAGGTCCGCGACCACGTAGAGGCCGCCCTCGCCACCCTCCCCGAGGTCTTCCGCGAGGTCGTCGTCCTCCGCGAGATCGAAGGCTTTGGCTACGAAGAGATCGCGGAGATCCTCAACGTCAACATCGGCACCGTCAAAAGCCGCCTCACCCGCGGCCGCGCCGCCCTCCGCGAAGCTCTCATCAAGGACGCCTCCACCCGCCCCGCAAAGCCCGCGATCCTCAAGGCGGTGGCGTAATGATCTTCCGCAAAACCAACCCGCAACCCAACCCCACGCTCCCCGAGACCTGCGAGACCACCCGCGCCGAGTTCCCCGACTATCTCGACGGCACAATCAGCGGCGTAGCCATGGCATCCATCGCCGATCATCTCGACGCCTGCACCCCCTGCGCCCGGGAGTTTGAAGACCTCCGCACCGTGCAGCAATCCCTCTCGAACCTTGGCCCCGCTCTCGCGCCCGTCCGTCTGCAAGCGCAGCTACATCAGGCCATCGCCCTCGAACGCGAACGCGGCACCCACCTCTCGTCCCGTGGAAAATTCCTCCTCGCCTGGGACACATGGCTCGCCTCCGTGGCCCTGCGCGCCTCAGCTGGCCTCGCCGCAGCCATCGTGCTCCTCGGCGGCTTTGTCTGGATGTTCGGCGCACCCCTCGCCGTCCAGGCCAACGACGACAACATGGCGCACCTGATCTCCCCACACTTCCTCTACGCCGAGGTTCCGCCGCAACCCGTAACGCTGGACCGCGACACCCTCATCATGGTCGAAGCCAAGGTAGACACCGACGGTCGCGTCTACGACTACTCCATCCTCTCCGGCCCCACCGATCCGGCTGTCCGCCTCCGCGTCGAGCAAAACCTCCTCGCCAGCATCTTCAAGCCCGCCACCCTCTTCGGCGCCCCCGTCCGCGGCCATGTAGTCCTCACCTACACCGGCATCTCCGTCCGCGGCTAAACAAAGAACGCGTCGCCATTCTCTAGTCATCAATACAAAACCGCCGCACCCGTGTATAACCGACTTCGACAGGTCGCAACCAACCTGCCAAACCGAGTTACGGAGAGCGGTATGACAAAACTAACTGGATTCCTTCTCACAGTTCTTCTAAGCGCTACACCAGCCATCGCGCAGCAGCACGGCAGTAGCGGCAGCGGTCACCAGAACAGCGGTGGAGGCCACGTCGGCGGCGGCTATATTCCTCAGCACGGCCCCACAGAATCTCACGGCAGCGCCCCGGCAGGCAGACCCTCCGGGCACTTCAACGATGCCCCCGGACATCCCGACACCCCTCACGTTCACGACAACGGCGAATGGGTCGGACACCGCGGCGGCGACGACCACTACCACCTCGAACAGCCCTGGGCCTACGGACACTTCCCCGGACACTTCGGCCCCAGCTACGTCTACCGCCTCGGCGGCGGAGACCGAAGCCGCTTCTTCTTCAACGGCTTCTACTTTGGCGTCGCTCCCTACGACTACGATTACACCACCGACTGGCTATGGGACACCGACGACCTCGTGCTCTACGACGACCCGGACGATCCAGGCTGGTACCTCGCCTACAACCCCCGCCTCGGCACCTACGTCCACATCCAATACCTCGGGCAATAGAGCTATGAAGCGTGCCACCTGGCTCCCAGACCGGGCAGCCAGGTGGGCTTCAAGAAACCACACCCCCATTCCCTCTCGCTTCCCATAGACTTGATCCGTGAGTCGAATAGTCATCGTGTCCCCGAAACCCTCCCGCCGCTTCGCCCTCCTGACCGCCGCCCTCGCCGTCTCACTAACCGCCGTCGCGCAGCAGAGTTCCTCATCGTCCTCCACGCCGGACGCGCCCGCAATCAGCAACACCCAGAACACCCCGCAAAATGGCGCCAATCCCGCCTTCCGCCCTCGCGCCGCGCAGATCGAAGAAGGCGGCTCTGCCGTCACCCTCGAAACCAGCGAGCCTCTCTTCGACATGGGCGCTGCCCTCAACGCCTGCGGTTACGACGCCGACCTCGACAAATCCGCCCCAGTCCGCGCCGAAGTTCGCGCCGACATGAACACCGCCCTCGCCGCATCCGAGACCGCCCGCGCCTCCCGCGACGCCCTCTGCGCCTACATCGCCTCGCATCATCTCAACGACGCCGGCCTCAACGTCGGCCAGTACGTCTCCCTCGCGCTCTATCTCTCACCCCCACCCTCGCTCACCCCCAATCTCGACGAGACCGAGCTCCCCCCGCAGGCCACACAGGTCGTCAACATCCTTCCATTCCTCCGCACCTTCGCCGCCGAGGTCGATCTCCACTACATCTGGCTCCATCACCATTCCGAGTACGAAGCCCTCCAGGCCCGCGTTCACGACGCCATGGTCCACGCCGTCCTCAGCACCAACATCTATCTCCACCAGCCGGTCAGCAGCTACGACGGCCGCCGCTTCCTCGTCCTCCTTGAGCCCATGCTCTCGCCCTCGCTCACCAACGCCCGCGTCTACGGCACCGACTACATCATCATCATGTCGCCCAGCAACGCCGCTGGCGTCCCCGTGCCCATCGACGAGATCCGCCACATCTACCTCCACTACGTCATCGAGCCCATGGTCTACAGCCGCGGCACAGCCATGGAGCGCATCCAGCCCATGCTTCGCGGCGTGCAGGACGCTCCACTCGAATTCTTCTACAAGTCCGACGTCGTCGCCCTCATGACCGAGTGCCTCATCAAAGCCGTCGAAGCCCACATGTACGTCATTGACTCCCCCGCGCCCGAGAAACCCAAATCCAAAGAGCGCGTCGACGCCGACCGCTACACCGCCCTCAAGGCCCTCTACGATAGCGAAAACTCCCTCGCCCGCCTCAAGCTCGTCGACACCGACGAAGCCCAGGGCTGGGTCCTCACCGGCTACTTCTACCAAACCCTCAATCTCATGGAGCACAACGGCGACGGCCTCCGCGACGAGATCGCCCCCATGATCTACGGCATGGACGTAGATCGCGAGCGCCGCCACGCCGAAGAGATCGTCTTCGTCAAAACCGTCCCTGCCGACCCACTCCGCCCCAACACCGCCCCCCGCAAGATCGAAGGCATGGACCTCGCCGAGCTCGACCTCATGACCGGCAAGCCTGACGAAGCCTCCGACATCGCCGAAAAATCCCTCGCCGATCCCAAAGGCGACCACGCCCGCGCCCAATACGTCCTCGCCCGCATCGACCTTATGCAGGGTGACCCCGAAAAGGCCATGGCCGGCTTCCAGCAGACCCTCACCCTCAGCAAAGATCCCCGCACCATGGCATGGAGCCACATCTACCTCGGCCGCCTCTACGACTCCATGAACCCACCCGACCGCGACCACGCCCTCGCCGAATACAAACTAGCCGAAACCGTCCGCGACAGCCAGCCCGACACCAAAAAAGCCGCCGAAGCCGGCCTCGCCAAGCCCTTCGCCCTACCCCTCCGCGCCAAACCCCAACCCCAGGACGACGACAAAGACTTCGACCCTACCGGCAAAGCCGAAAAAGACTCCTACCAACCCCCAGCACCAAAATAGCCACCATACGGGACCACCACCTCCGGCTGTAAAGTAAAACCATGGCGACGCGGCGCACCAAAGAACCCACACCCACCCCCGCCGCCGCGCACCCCCTCGAAACCCTCCTCCAACACACCTTCACCAACCCCAACCTCCTCCGCCTCGCCCTCACGCATCGCTCCTTCGCCTATGAGGCCCGCGGCGGCCCGCCCGAGCTCACCCTCTTCCCCAAGCAAAAGAACCCTCCCGGCACCGACAACGAACAGCTGGAGTTCCTCGGCGACGCCATCCTCGGCCTCATCGTCTCCGAGACCCTCTTCCTCGCCTTCCCCGACGCCTCCGAAGGCGAGCTCACCCGCATGAGATCCGCTCTCGTCAGCCGCCAGCGCATGGCCCAGTTCGGCGCCGAGCTCGCCCTCGACGACCACCTCCTCCTCGGCAAGTCCGCCGAACAAAACGCCGGCCGCCGCAAACCCGCTCTCCTCGCCAACGCCGCCGAGGCCATCATCGCCGCCATGTATCTTGACGGTCCCACCGGCCAGCAAGCTGTCCACGCCCTTGTCCACCGCCTCCTCATCGACCCCGAACTAGCCAACATGCGCGCCGCCCTCGCTGAAGGCACCAACCGCGGCGCCCTCCGCGACCATAAGACCCTCCTCCAGGAAAAGGTCCAGGCACTCGCGCAGGCCGGCACGCCCTCCAAGCTCCGCTATATCGACATCTCGCAATCCGGCCCACCCCACCAGCGCCTCTTCGCCGTCGAAGCCCAGCTAGAAGACGCCAACGGAACCCGCACCCTAGCCGCCGCAGAAGGCGGCAGCAAAAAAGAGGCCCAGCAGCGCGCCGCCGAGTTCGCCCTCGCCCAATGGAACACTCCCGCGTGACCGCCGCTCCCAAACCCCACGAGAGCCTCCTCCTCCATCTTCAGGCCCTCCTGGAGATCCTTGTCGTCGTCCTCTTCGCCGCCACCTTCATCGTCCAACCCTTCCGCATCCCGTCAGAATCCATGCAGCCCACGCTCCTCGTCGGCGACTTCCTCCTCGGCAACAAGCAAGCCTTCGCCCCCACCGGCCCGCTCGATAAAATCCTTCCCCCCACCACCCTCCATCGCGGCGATCTAGTCATCTTCCTCAAGCCCAACCCCGAAACCCCGGACCTCATCCTCGTCAAACGCATCATCGGCCTCCCCGGCGACCGCCTCCACCTCCGCCACAACCACGTCTACCTCAACGAAAACCCCCTTACCGAGCCCTACGCCG
>Ga0302315_10005259_pt1 | contig 11087 bp, 8 predicted proteins | sample III_Palsa_N3_1_FD_200532 | JGI IMG/M metagenome (GOLD analysis project Ga0302315, IMG submission 200532) | Peat permafrost microbial communities from Stordalen Mire near Abisko, Sweden - III_Palsa_N3_1 | ecosystem: Environmental > Terrestrial > Soil > Palsa > Peat permafrost | place: Sweden... | reverse complement strand
ATTCCTGGCTGCCTTTTTTATCAACACCGAGGCTGGCGCCATCCCAACTTACGGCAAGCGGGTTAACTTTATCCTTCTCCCGTTTGATCCGGGTGATGGTAAATTGGTGGCTCTTCATAAGGGCGTTATGCTGCCAGGTAACCTGTACGGGGAACGTATAGCTGGTATTGATCAGTTTTTCCACGTTGGCAAAGCTTTCGTCATCGGCCGTCTGAACAATGCCCGTCAGCTTCATCTCGTCAACGGAGGTATTTGTAGCGGTTTGCAGGCCGTTGAACGAGACGGTAAAATCAGGCTTAACGGTTTGAAATCCGAACTTAAAATCGGCAAACTGATCGGGCACTTTGATCACCTTGGCGAGCTTGAATTCCACGGCATAGCTTTTATCAGGGTCGAGTTTTTGTGCCGGCCGAAACTCAACGGTGCGCTCGTCCACCCACCAGGCTTTGCCTTTTATGGAAGGAGTGAAATCGAAAACATCATCCCCAAGCGATCCGTTCTGTTCGTGCGCAGTGGGTACGTCGCCCGCCAGCTTGATGCGGATCGTGCTTCCCTTGGAGACAATGCCCGTTGTGTAAGATTCGATGTACTTACTGAACCCGGGATCGATCTTTGTTTTGTGATGGGTTTTGATAAAAATAAAAACAATAATGGCGATCAGCGCAGCCGAAACGCCGATGGTAATTAACCCTCTCCGGTTCCCGGAAAGGCTATTGGAAGAGTTCATGGAAAGGTTGATTTATTATCATGAAAGTTAAATACTTTATGACAATAAATACGATTTCTAAAAATATTTATTTAAGGATGACAATTGTGTTTTGATGGACAAAAACGCGCTGGACTGCCGACGTTCAACTACCAAATCGCATCAGTTTTTACCCTCCACCGGGACTTGGTTAAACCGGAGCCAGGGTTTACTCTTTATCGTTTACCTTTTGCCTTTAGCTATGAAACAAATTGCCACTGCTACTACTCACCACTCACAATTCACCACTCCCCACTACCGGATCATCACCCCGATCTTATTCATCAGCGGCAGCCTCGTAAAATGCATGTCGACAATGCTTTCGGGTAAAAAGATAAATTTCTTATCGTAAATTTCCTTGCCTATATAATAGCTTAGCCAGTATTCATTGCTCAGACCAAAGGTCTGCTCATCAATAGGTTCGATCAGCTTATAGCTGCTTTGCTCGACCACCGGGAACATGTGCCGCAGGGTTGAAGTTTTTACCTGTTCGCCGTTCTTTTCACCATAACCACGGGACGTGATCAAGACATTCTCGATCGGTTCATTTTTCAGGTTGATGAGGTAAACGTACCAAAGCTTGCTCTCCACGCTTTCTTTTTCCAACGCTACCGCTATGGCAATATCTTTTACAATATTTTTTGGCAGATCTTTTATCATTGTTTTCTCTGTTGGAATGTTGAAAGGTTGGAATGTTGTAATGTTTTGGTTCCCGGGGCGAAATTATTTCCGTATTGACACGCAACCTTAGTATTTTTGTTAATACTGCCAATTAGTTAGCTACAATGGGAATTGGATCTGTTGTTGAAAAACAAATTAATCTTTCAACTTTACAACATTTCAACGTTACAACCTCCCGCAGTATAACCTTCCAACATTTCAACTTTACAACATTACAATTCTTCAATCTATTTCTTCTTCACAAACTTCTTTCCTGTCTTCTTCGGTTCCTTTTCAGCGATTGCGGCCAGCTCCTTACATTCCTCAAAAGTAAGGGACTGGGGATCCTTGCCTTTTGGTATTTTAACGTTCAGTTTCCCAAATTCAATATAGGGCCCGAAACGGCCATTCAATACTTTAACCGCAGCATCCTCTTCGAATCCCTTGATCAACCGTTCAGCATCTTTTTTGCGTTTATCCAAGATAAGTGTTACGGCTTGCTCGGTAGTCACATCCATCGGGTCGATTTCCTTTGGCAGTGAATAGAAAGCGCTGTTATGCCTTATATAAGGTCCGAATTTGCCTATCGCAACCGTCATATCCTTATCCTCAAACATACCGACGTTTTTCGGAAGCTTAAACAACTCCAACGCTTCTTCAAGGCTGATGGTTTCAATGCTTTGCCCGTTGCGCAGGCTGGCAAAAAGCGGTTTTTCTTCGTTGCCACCCTCAACCACTGGTTCGCCAACTTGTACAAAGGGACCGAAACGCCCTACCCGCACCGACACTTTTTTACCGCTTACAGGGTGTACGCCCAAATCCCTTTCGCCCCTTGCCTTGTCCGCCGTTTGAATTGTGTTTTCTACTTCTTTATGAAAAGGTGTATAAAAACTCCTGATCATATCCGTCCATTCCTGCAACCCCTGGGCAATTTCGTCAAACTGCTTTTCAACAGTCGCTGTAAAGTTAAAATCGACAATATCCTTAAAATACTGTACCAAAAAGTCGTTCACTACGGAGCCGATGTCAGTAGGGAACAACTTAGCGCGCTCGGCGCCGGTATTTTCGGTTTTTTCTTCTTTGCTGATGAGGCCATTTTTCAGGGTTAACACACGAAATATCCGTTGTTTTCCCTCGCGGTCTTCCTTAACCACATAGCCCCGGTTTTGAACCGTTGAGATAGTAGGGGCATAGGTCGACGGCCGGCCGATGCCCAGCTCTTCCAATTTTTTCACCAGGCTCGCTTCGGTATACCGGGCTGCCGGGCGTGAAAAACGTTCGGTGGCCGACATTTCCTGCAAGCTTAATAGTTGACCTTTTGTGAGTGGCGGCAGAATAGCGTTTTCACCATCCTGCAGGTTATCTTCGTCTTCGTCGCTCGATTCGAGGTAGACCTTCAGAAAACCGTCAAACTTCATTACTTCACCGTTGGCCACCAGTTCTTCCTTTCGCGTGGATATGCCGATTTTTGCCGTCGTTTTCTCGAATAGCGCTTCACTCATTTGTGATGCGATGGCCCTTTTCCATATCAGGTCGTACAGCCGCACTTCGCTGGAGTCGCCTTTTATAGAATGGTTTTGAAAATAAGTCGGGCGAATAGCCTCATGCGCTTCCTGTGCGCTGGCGCTTTTGGTTTTATATTGACGGTGCTGATGGTATTTCGTGCCGTATGCGGAGGTGATCTCCTGCGCGGCGCCGTTTAGCGCCTGTTCCGACAGATTTACCGAATCGGTACGCATATAAGTGATATGACCCGACTCATAAAGCTTCTGAGCTACCTGCATAGTGCGGGACACCGAAAAGCCAAGCTTGCGGCTGGCTTCCTGTTGCAGGGTTGAAGTGATGAAGGGCGCGGCCGGCGCACGTTTGGCAGGCCGGGTTTCCAACGAGTTGATGTTGAAGATCGCGTCAATACAATCCCGCAGGAATTTTTCCGCGTCCTCCTGTTTACCGAAGCGTTCGGATAGCTCGGCCTTAAAGGCGTCCTTTCCTTTGCCGAATATAGCCGTAATTTTAAAGGCAGCTTCCGACATGAATTTATTGATCTCGCGCTCCCTGTCTACGATCAGCCGCACCGCAACTGATTGTACACGGCCGGCGGACAAAGATGGTTTAACCTTCTTCCATAAAACCGGCGAAAGCTCAAAACCGACAAGACGGTCAAGAACACGCCGGGCCTGCTGGGCATTGACCAAATTGTAGTCGATTTTACGCGGCGTCTCAATAGCACGCATAATTGCCGGTTTGGTGATCTCGTGGAAAACGATGCGCCGGGTAGTGGCGTCCTTCAGGTCGAGCGTATCAAATAAGTGCCAGGATATGGCTTCCCCTTCACGGTCCTCGTCCGACGCGAGCCATACGATGTCAGCTTCCTTTGCAAGCTTCTTTAACTCGCTTACAATCTGCTTTTTATCAGCAGGAACCTCGTATTTTTGTTTGAAATTATTAGCGATATCTATTGCATCGTCCGACTTAACCAGGTCGCGGATATGACCGTAACTCGACTTTACAGTAAAGTCTTTGCCAAGGTATCCCTCAATGGTTTTGGCCTTCGCCGGAGATTCAACTATGAGCAGATTTTTAGCCATTTAAGCTTGAATTTTTTGCAAATAAAACATAAAGAACGCGAAACGCAACAACAATGTTCAAAAGTTGGGCCATTACAGTGGATAAAAGTTAACTTCTTTGCACAAACATTTCGCTCAAATTAAGGCCAGCATCATACTCCGCCAGCCGCCGACATCAATAAAATCTGAAGCCATCTCTACCGATCAACAATACAATCTTCCAACATCACAACCTTCCAACGTTACAACAATATATCAATTCAACATCCCCTGCCTATTGCATGGCAATAAAATTTTATCTACCTTTGCACCCACAAATAACAAAAATTTATAACCGCTTTAATATTATTCAGGTAATGTATTTAAGTAAAGAAGCAAAAACAGAGATTTTTGCAAAACATGGTAAAAGCGCAACCGATACAGGTTCAGCTGAAGGCCAGGTAGCCTTGTTTACCACCCGTATTGCTCATTTAACCGGGCACTTAAAAAATAACAAGAAAGATTTTTCAACCCAGCTATCGCTTCAAAAGTTGGTAGGTAAACGCCGCGCATTGCTGGCTTACCTTTACAACAAGGACATTGCAAGATACCGTGCTATCATCAAAGCCCTGCAGCTAAGGGATATCATTAAGTAATCTTTCCGGGTTTTTCATAAAAAGCCATCTCGAAATTCAGGGGATGGCTTTTTACATTTGCAATAATATACACCAATATAAAAACCGGTGCGCTCCAAAAGATGAAAAGCGCATCACAACACAAAAAAGATGAGTTTAAATGTAATTAACAAGGTTATCGATTTAGGTGACGGCCGCACCATTGAGATCGAAACCGGGAAACTGGCCAAACAAGCCGATGGCTCGGTAGTGGTGAAAATGGGCGACACTATGCTGCTCGCTACCGTTGTATCTTCGCTTGAAGCAAAAGAAGGCGTTGATTTTCTACCCCTATCAGTTGACTACCAGGAGAAATACGCCGCCACAGGCCGTATCCCGGGTGGTTTTTTGCGCCGCGAGGCACGTCTTTCAGATTATGAAGTTTTAATTTCACGTTTGGTCGACCGCTCTTTGCGCCCGATGTTCCCCGAAGATTATCATGCCGATACACAGGTAATGATATCCCTGATTTCTGCCGATAAAGACATTATGCCTGATTGTTTGGCGGGTTTAGCCGCTTCCGCGGCTTTGGCGGTATCGGATATCCCATTCAACGGGCCCATATCGGAGGTGCGCGTAGCTAAGGTAGATGGCAAATTGATCATCAATCCCACTTTAACACAGCTACAAACCGCTACTTTAGAATTTATAGTTGCCGGTTCAGAGCACGATGTGAACATGGTAGAAGGCGAATCGAAAGAAATACAGGAAGAAGAACTGGTTGAAGCAATTAAATTTGCACATGCTGCCATCAAAGTTCAATGTTTTATCCAGAAGGAACTTGCCATTGCAGTAGGTAAAACCGAAAAACGTGTTTACAGCCACGAGCACAGCAACGAAGAACTAAAGAAAGCCATTTACGCTTCAACATATGAAGAGGTTTATGCCATCGCTTCTTCGGCCTCCGCGAAAGACGAGCGCGCCGTTAAATTTAAGGAAGTTAGAGATGCCTATATTGCCACCATGGGCGAAACGGATGATATCACCATTGGCCTGGCGAAAAAATATTATCACGATGTTGAATACGACGCTATCCGTAACCTTGTTTTAGATGAAGGCAAACGGTTGGACGGCCGTACAACCACGCAGATCCGCCCGATATGGAGCGAGATAGGCTACCTGCCTGCCGCTCACGGTTCCGCAGTATTTACCCGCGGCGAAACACAATCATTAACCAGCGTTACTTTAGGCGCTAAGGATGATGAGCAGATGATAGACGGCGCGTTTATCAACGGTTATTCAAAATTCCTTCTTCATTATAATTTCCCCGGCTTTTCAACCGGCGAGGTTCGCCCGAACAGGGGAGCCGGCCGCCGTGAAATTGGCCACGGCAACCTGGCCATGCGCTCGCTGAAACAGGTATTGCCATCCGAGGACGAAAATCCGTACACTATCCGTATAGTTTCGGATATCCTGGAATCAAACGGATCTTCCTCTATGGCAACGGTGTGCGCAGGCACACTTGCGCTGATGGACGCCGGTGTGAAGATCAAATCGCCGGTATCAGGTATCGCGATGGGTTTGATCACCAATGAGATGGGTACCAAATACGCGATCTTATCCGACATATTGGGCGACGAAGATCATTTAGGCGATATGGACTTTAAGGTTACCGGTACCTCAAAAGGTATTGTTGCATGCCAGATGGACCTCAAAATAAACGGCTTATCCTACGAGGTGCTTGGTAAAGCGCTGGAACAGGCAAAAGCTGGTCGTTTACACATCCTTGAGGAGATGAAGAAAACCATCGCCGAGCCGCGTGCCGATTACAAACCGCATGCTCCACGCATTATAACCCTGAGGATCGACAAAGAATACATTGGCGCCGTTATCGGTCCCGGTGGTAAGATCATCCAGGAAATGCAACGCGAAACCGGCGCTACCATCAACATCGAAGAAGTGGGTAACCAGGGCGTGGTTCAGATTTTTGCCGATAATAAAGAAGCAATTGATAAGGCGGTTTCACGCATCCGTGCTATCGCTGCAAGGCCCGAAGTTGGTGATATTTACGAAGGTAAGGTAAAATCGATCATGCCGTTTGGAGCTTTTGTTGAGATTATGCCAGGCAAAGACGGATTGTTGCACATCTCGGAAATAGACCACAAGCGTTTCGAAAGTATGGACGGTATCTTTAACGTCGGCGACGAGGTTAGGGTAAAACTGCTCGATATCGACAAACAAGGCAAGTTGAAACTTTCACGCAAAGCTTTGTTGCCGAAGCCGGAAACCGCGAGAAATTGAAATTCAAATAAGCTACACAAAACCCTCTAAATGAGGGTTTTGTTGTTTTCTGATAAGTTATTTTAAATTTTTTGAAACAAAATCGCCGAATTTGAAGTTTCAACAAGTTAGAAATTAACTGTTTAAGCCGAACTATCCCCTTACGCCATTGATTAGAAAATGACCCCTGCACCTGATGATCCTTTAGATTTTTTTAACAATGCCGGGCAAGGCGGTATTGGCCCAACATCTGATCTTGTTCAGCAATTACTGGCTGAGATTCTGCGGGTGAAAGAACTGGTTAAATATTATGAATCCATCCCAAATGGCGCCGGCCAGCTTGGCGCGTCAATCCTAAATGAATTAGTCGCGGAAGCCTATAGTTCACTGGTAAATTATGATGTGGCTTTGATGCAAAAATACTATGATCTGTTGCTGAATTGTGATTGAGGAGAGTCAGAAAGTCCGAAAGTCCGGAAGTCCGAAAGACAATCAGTAGTCGGGGAGAAGCGTCGCCGCAATTTCGTAAAAACAAAATCAGTCTCTTTTAACAAACGCTTAGTGTCCTCGTCTGTAATTGTGGGAGGACCATCAAAACTTAAATAAAGATATTCCAAAATCTTCCGGTCCCGATAGATCCAGCGATCCGGACTTCCCGACTTTCGGATTATTATGTTGAAGCCGCATAGCATGTAAGTTGAAGTAAACCTTTCTGACTTATTGTAAACCTTCGTCTTTCGGACTTCCCGACTTCCGGATTATTATGTGGAAGACACATAGCATGTGAGTCGAAGTAAACCTTTCTGACTTATTGTAAACCTTCGTCTTTCGGACTTTCGGACTTTCGGACTTTCCGACTTTCCGACTTTTTCGGACTTTCGGACTAAAATCCTACATTTGCCCGCATGGAAACCATCATTGCCCCCTCCATCTTAGCCGCCGATTTTGGCAACCTGCAGCGCGACATCGAAATGGTAAACGCCAGCGAAGCCGGCTGGATACATGTGGACGTGATGGACGGGATGTTTGTGCCAAATATATCCCTCGGTTTCCCGGTGATGAACGCGGTAAAAAAAAATGCGAAAAAACCCCTGGATGTCCATTTAATGATTGTCGATCCCGATCGCTACCTTAAAAATTTTCGTGATGCGGGGGCTGACGGGATAATTGTTCATTACGAAGCCTGCCCAAACCTGCACCGCACGGTTCAGTACATTAAGGAGCTGGGTTGCCGCGCGGCGGTTGCGCTTAACCCGCATACACCCGTTGCCCTGTTGGAAGATATCATCGCCGACCTCGACCAGGTGCTTATCATGTCGGTAAATCCCGGATTCGGCGGTCAAAAATTTATTGCCAATACCTACAAAAAGCTTCACGACCTTAAAGAACTAAGCGCTAAAAGAAATGTTGACCTGTTAATTGAGGTTGACGGAGGCGTGGATGAATCTAATATCGCCCAACTGGCCGGAGCAGGAGCGAATGTATTTGTTGCGGGCAATGCTGTTTTTTCCGCAGCCGATCCATCCGGAATGATTACAAAATTGAAAAATTTGAGCGTTTCCCCGCGATCATGATACAAGCATTTCAATAAACCCCCGCAATTTTTTTCATATTTAAAATAATCATCAGCGATTGTCTGTAAATTGTATCATTTTTCAAAAAAAGCAAATAAACTCTATAATTGTTACGAAATTAATTAACTTCGGCCCGTCAAAATACAAAGTTGTTAATCAATTTCGTTTTGGTACAGACCGATTTGAATCAAATGAAACCCTCAGGCGCCTCGAAAAATCGACTTTTTGCGACTGATCGTTGTAATGCCACTAAAAAAACTTAATTCAATGAAACATAATTTTGGAGCCGGACCAGGCATTTTACCCCATGAGGTTTTAAAGCAAGCCGCAGCAGGCGTTCTCGACCTTAACGGCATCGGGCTTTCCATCCTGGAGATCTCGCACCGTTCGGCGGAATTCGAGGCCATTTTGGACGAGGCCGTTAAGCTTGTTAAAGAACTCCTCGGTGTACCCGAGGGGTATTCTGTTCTGTTTATGCAGGGCGGCGCAAGCACTCAGTTTGCGCTGGCGCCCTATAACCTGCTGCCTGTAGATGGGACCGCTGCCTTCCTTGAAACAGGGGTATGGGCCAACAAAGCGATCAAAGAGGCGAAGTATTTTGGGAATGCACAGGTGGTGGCGACGTCGAAAGAAAGCAATTTTACATACATTCCTAAAGATTATGTGATTCCGGCGGATGCAGCGTACTTCCACATCACCTCAAACAACACCATCTATGGCACCCAGTCACAAAATTTTCCTGTGTCGCCGGTACCGGTTGTTTGTGATATGTCGTCGGATATTTTCAGCCGTAAGATCAATGTAGCTGATTTCGGCCTCATCTACGCAGGTGCACAAAAAAATATGGGCCCTGCAGGCGCTACGCTGGTGATCATAAAGGATGATATATTGGGCAAGTCAGGTCGTAAAATACCTTCTATGTTCAATTACCAAACGCAAATTGAAGGCGGCTCAATGTACAACACCCCGCCATGCTTCGCAATCTATGTTTCAATGCTCACGCTCAACTGGCTGAAATCAAAGGGTGGTGTTGATGCTATCGAGAAAGAAAATATTGCCAAAGCAAGGGTATTGTACGAAGAAATTGACCGCAATCCTTTATTCAAAGGCGTGTGCGCCACGGAAGACCGTTCGCACATGAACGTGTGCTTCGTAACGGAAAACCCCGAGCTTGAAAAACCCTTCCTGAAGCTCTGCGACGACAAAGACATCGTAGGCGTAAAAGGACACCGGAGCGTAGGCGGTTTCCGTGCTTCGATTTACAACGCGCTGCCTATTACCAGCGTTTACGTGCTGATAGACGCCATGCAGGAATTTGCGGAGAAAAACAAGTAGTTCATTAGTTCATTGGTTCATTAGTTCAATGGTGGATGGCGGCGAAATAGCGGCAGCCTAATGAAGCGATTAATGAAGCAGACAAATGAACAAATGAACAAATGAACAAATGAACAAGTGAACAAATGAACCAATGAACCAATGAACCAATGAACGAAATCAAAATACTAGCCAACGACGGCATCGACCCAATCGGCAAAAAAATGCTGGAAGATGCCGGCTTTCAAGTAGATACTACTAACATTCCGCAGGATCAACTGCCGGAGAAGTTGCAGGCTTATGATGCCATAACCGTACGAAGCGCCACAAAGGTGCGCAAGGCGCTTATAGATGCATGCCCTAACCTGAAGCTGATAGGCAGGGGCGGAGTAGGGGTGGACAATATTGATGTGGACTATGCCAAAGAAAAGGGCATAGGCGTATATAATACGCCGGCCTCGTCTTCCTTATCGGTTGCTGAACTGGTTTTTGCCCAGCTTTTCGGTTGTGTACGTTTTTTGCCCGATAGCAACCGCAAAATGCCGGTTGAAGGCAATACCAAATTCAACGACCTGAAGAAAGCCTATGCCAAAGGGGTGGAACTGCGCGGAAAAACCCTGGGTATTGTAGGTTTTGGCCGCATCGGCAAAGAAGTGGCAAAAATTGCGATAGGCGTCGGCATGGATGTGCTGGCTTATGATCTTTATCCATTCAACCCGGAATTAGAACTGGTTTTAGGCGGCGGCATCCAGGTGAAGGCAACTGTACAGGCAGCGACCCTGGATGAGATCATCGAAAAGGCCGATTTTATTACCCTGCATACCCCGTTTGTTGATAAAGCTTTGATCGGCGCTGCCGAGCTCGACCGTATGAAAAAAGGCGTTGGCCTGGTAAACATTTCCCGTGGCGGATTAATAGACGAACTGGATTTAGTTGCCGCCCTCGACAGCGGTAAAGTGGCATTCGCGGCACTCGACGTATTTGATAACGAACCTACTCCGCGCGAAGAGATCATTAAGCATCCGAAGATATCCCTAACGCCCCATATCGGTGCGGCAACTAATGAAGCCCAGGAAAGGATTGGCGTTGAGCTGGCGAGCTTAATTATAGAGCATTTCAAAAAGTAGCCTGATCATTGAGTGAAAATACGCCCGAAAAGATTAATTCTGTATCGCGCAGTTTCCGATGCAGAATTAATCGATATAAAAAGTCATGGTTTGAGGACCAAGCCTGGGGGGTACGAAACCGTAAAACTATTTGCTCTTAACTATGCTGATGCTAACTCATTTGGCAGGTTGAATCAGCTTTATGATGGCTTACCGTTTTTTATAGTCAAAGTAGCTGTTACTCACAA
>Ga0302315_10005251_pt1 | contig 11098 bp, 11 predicted proteins | sample III_Palsa_N3_1_FD_200532 | JGI IMG/M metagenome (GOLD analysis project Ga0302315, IMG submission 200532) | Peat permafrost microbial communities from Stordalen Mire near Abisko, Sweden - III_Palsa_N3_1 | ecosystem: Environmental > Terrestrial > Soil > Palsa > Peat permafrost | place: Sweden... | reverse complement strand
AGAGGTCCTGCAGGGGGCACTGGTTGACCGCAGAGGCAGGAAGATCGTGACATTCTCCTACACCACGCCCGAAGATCGTAACGATGTAAAGCACCTCGACGTCGTTCTCAGTAATGACGGCATCATCGACATGATCTATAACGTCGCCTCCAAATACACTATCGTGCAGGTCGACCTCAGAGGACGGCCCCTGGCTATCCCCTTGTCCGGCCTGCCCGCAGGCGACCTCCGCAATATCGCCTGGTCCCTTGACAGGCACAGCCGGCTCTTGTTCACCGGTTTCCTGTCCGCGACAAAAAATACAAGCTTTACCGCCATCCTGTCCGGCTCCTTCGATCCGGTCACGAAGAAACTGGCCGTGTTAAGCCAGACCGATATCACCGAGAGAGGTCTGCCCACGAACATCAGCCTGATCAAAACCCTTAATCTGCCGGATGGCCGGGCTCTCGTCCTCGAAGATACCAGCGGCACTCCCCAGGCCCAAACCGTCGTCTACCAAAGTCGCGGCAATAACTATATCGTCAAGCTCGATCAGAATAACGCCCTCCAATGGGTAAACCTCGTGTCTAAGAATCAGAAAGAACAAGACATGGCACTGGCTATAGGCACCGCCTGTATAGCTGACGACAGGGGCAACATCCATTTATTCTTCTATGACGATAAGAACAATACTGACGTGGTTACAGCCAGCCCCAGCCCGGTAGACGGCACGAAGAATAAAAAAAGCCTGCTGGCCTGTGTAACCATTACTCCTGACGGATCGACGAAAAAGCAGATGCATCCACAGCAGGACCCTCAATTCGTCATGATGCTGGAGAAATCCGTCACTGCCGGCAGCAATGAAGTCTACTTCCTGGCTATTAAACCCAAAAAGACAAAGGGCAGTCCGCTAACGCACGCCGAATTCCATCTCGGCGAAGTGTCCGTCGGCAGCGGCGCATGGCAGGCCCTCACATCCACTGGAAATTAATGCAATAATAAGTCTTTGACCATATAGCTCCATACCGGGACGAATACCGGGTTGAGGGTAGAGCCGTGGGGGTCTTTGGTTTCCATATTGTTCACGAGAATATGACAGGTGGAATGGACTGGCTCGCCGGGAATGACCATGGTCGTGTCGGTAGCGCGAAAGCCGGTCACGGCGGCAACATCGGCAGCCTGGAACTGGACATTATAGGGATCGTGGACATGCAGGAAGGCGAACTGTCGGTTGGCGGGTGTCAACCCCTTTCTGTATTGCCAGGGTGCCGGGTGCTTGAAAACCTGCAGATAGTCCTGGGGGCCGGAGAACATCAGCACCCCCGCGAGGGGAAAACATTTTCCGAGATAGGCGGCATGGCCTGCGCCCTGAGAGAACTTACGGGGGTACCGAAATTAATTTCCTGCCTGAAGTCGTCAAAGCAGCTGCTGTCCTTGCTGTTGCTGCAGGTCGTTGAGATGACATTATTGGGGTAATCGATGCTGATAACGTGAAATCCCATGGCGGCGAAACAGCTGTCGAACCGGCGCGTGTAAACCGCCACTCCGCCCGTTCCTGCTATCATCAGCAATAGTTGATGGCGCGAGGGCGCCGCAGGGTCATACAGCGCGATGTGCGGGCCGTGCACGACCGTGATCCCGCCGTCAGTAGCATCGGGAGAGATGAATTGTACCTTTAGCTGTGCCCGGATGCCCGTACAGAGGCAGCAGGCGGCGAAGAGAATAGTCAGGCGTTTCATGCTATTGAAGATAAGAAAATATCTCCCCACTACCCCCTGGCATCAGATTTTAGGTAAATGTTATAAATCATATAACATACTTAAAACTACTTGATCATGAAAGTAAGACAAAACATGTCATTTGCTGTAGCTGGTATTGCCCTGATCTTGCTCGCCGGATGCGTTTCGAGCAGGAAATATAAGGCGTCGCAGGCTGCATTGGCGACAGCAAGGACGGATAGCGCCCAATTAGCGCAAAAGGATTCAGCGCTGACCGCCAATGTAAACGATTTACAGGGTAAGAATACGACCCTTCAACAGTCGTTGGACGCCGGTAACAGCAAATATACCGCCCAACAAAAAAACCTGGACTACTACCAGGACTATTTCAAGCAGCAGCAGGATAGCCTCAACCAGGTGAGCCAGGATATAAAAGGGGCCCTGACGCAGGCGGGTGTCGCCAATGCCGATGTACAGCAGATCAACAACGTCATTTACGTACGACTGGACGAAAATGACCTTTTTAAGAAAAATAGCATGATGGTTACCCCGGTCGGAAAACAGGTACTGGATACTGTGGCACAGCTAATCAGGGGCAGATCAAATGTCAATGTGGCTGTGGCCAGTGGCGATTCTGCCACCGGTTGGGTAGCAACAGATAATATGCCTGCCAACGCAGCCATGCCCCCTGCTCCCAGGCATCACATGGTGCATCACCACGCTGCATCGACCGCCAATGGCACCAGCGGCACCGCCCAAAGCAGCAGTAACACCACCGCAACTACCAGTGGCTCCGGCAATAGCGCCCCTGCACACAAAAAAATGCATCACCATTATTCGGCAGAAGGATCGACGGCAATGTACAGTGGACCCGGACATCTGCACAATCATGCCTGGGCCCTCAAACAAGGCCGGATGGTCACGGTGGCCAACCATTTTCTGAAAAATGGGGTTTCCAAAATCAATCTGTCTTTGCAACAACCGCCCATGAATGGCGCTCCGCAAAGCACGATCATTAAAATTATCATCACCCCTAACATGAATGATTTCAACCCGCAGCAAGGTTCATCTGTCGGAGTCAGATAGAGATCGGCGAAAAAAATCAAATAAAAAAGAGGGTGCCCTAGTAATGAGGCACCCTCTAATATTTTGTCGCTTGCGCGATCCGCGTCTATTTATTAGGCTGCGGTGTGTACCGCAGATAAGGCTTGACGACTTTCACCCCCTTGGGGAACTTCTTCTGCGCATCTTCCGTAGAGATCGACGGAACCACGATCACATCTTCGCCCTCTTTCCAATCGGCAGGCGTAGCCACGCTGTGGTTGGCAGTCAGCTGCAGCGAGTCAACTACGCGCAGCACTTCATTGAAGTTACGGCCGGTAGAGGCAGGATAGGTGATGATCAGCTTAACCAGTTTATCGGGACCGATCACGACCAGGCTACGCACTGTCGCCGTCGCGCTGGCATTCGGATGAATAAATTCATACAACGTGGAAACCTTGCGATCTTCATCGGCAATGATCGGGAACTCCACGCTGACCTTCTGCGTTTCATTGATATCCTTGATCCAGCCGAGGTGTTTGTCCACGGGGTCTACACTCAGCGCCAGCACCTTCACGCCGCGCTTGGCGAATTCATCCTTCAATGCGGCCGTCCTTCCCAGCTCGGTGGTACAGACAGGTGTATAGTCGGCGGGATGAGAGAAAAGGATCCCCCAGCTGTCGCCCAGATATTCGTAAAAGTCGATGTCACCAATCGATGTCTTTGCCTGGAAGTTGGGAGCTTTGTCCCCGAGACGTAAACTCATATACTTTTGTTTGAAGTGAAAAAAAACTCCGCCGGGAGGCCCGGACGGAGCGTAAAGATATCAATTCCCTATCAATACAGTAGACTTATTCGCTAAATTTTAACAACTATATGTATATCAGCCTATTACAACATTTACTAGCTTTCCCGCGTTCATTGGCTCGCCAATTTCCGGCGGTCAGCAGCAGGGCCATGCTCAGAATAAGCTTTGTCTGTTTCATTTGGTAGTTTTATGTACATTGCTATCAATTCTTATGCCCGCCAAAAGCATTACCCCATTCCTCCTGCTCGCACTGCTACTACTCGGCTTTGATCAAAGCCAGGCCCAGAAAAACAACGCTTTACGCGACAGCATGTACAGGCTTAACTATAGGGTCAGGTCGGGTATACCCCTACTTCCCACCGACACCATCCTGTCCTATGCACAATCCGCCCTCAATATGGCGCAACGCCTCGGCGACCAGTCAGGAATAGCCCAGGCGCTCATCAGCCAATGCATTGGCCTGAACCGCAAAGGCAACAGCACCGATGCTCTCGCCCTGGGGCTCAAAGCCCTCAATATTTTCGAGGACATCCGCATGGACAGCCTCATCGGTTACTCCTGTATCCACATTGCGCAGGTCTATAAAGATATCGGCGGCGACAAGATGACGGTGGAATACCTCAGCACGGGGCTGGACTATTGCAGACGGGCCTGTGACCGTTATAATCACATTAAAGATACCAATGGACTCGTCGGCGCCCTCAATGAGGAAGGGGTCATTTACCGCGACCTGGCTATCACCAGCGGCAACAAAGCCTATTACGACTCGGCCTTCTCTGATTATGTCCTCGCCATCCGGCTGAGCGGCCCTTCAGGAACAAGCATGGCCGACCTGGGCCATTTGTACAACAATATCAGCCAGATCTATACCGAGTATCAAAAAGACTATCCTGCGGCATTGCATTATCTGAAGAAAGCCATCGATTATAATCTGCAGCACCACAATATCAGGAGCCTTTCTTTCAATTACGACTACATTGCCCACGTCTACGATAAGATAGGGGACAGGCAACAATCACTGGTCTATGCCCTCAAGACCCTGGCCATAGCGCAACAGCTCCGAACACCGGAACGGCTGGTCAACGCCTACGGCCAACTCTCAGAGAGCTATAAGTACCTGGGCAGGTACGACTCTGCACTGTACTATAATACGCGTTATAATGCGCTCAGCGATTCGCTCTCCAACCTCGACAAGACCAGGCAGATTGCCGATATGCAGGCCAAATACGAGAGCGTGAAGAAGGAGTCGGAGATCCAAAGCCTCGTCGGGATCAGGAATGCCAGGGACAGGCAGATACTCCTGCTGGCCGCGGGCCTCGTGGCTGTCTTTCTCATTGCCGGCGGGCTGTTCTGGCTCTACAGACGGGTCACCGCGCAGAAAAAGGTCATTACCCGCCAATCCCAACAACTGGAAACGATGATGAAAGAACTGCATCATCGCGTCAAAAACAACCTCCAGATCGTCACCAGCCTGCTGAACCTCCAGGCCTATCGCCTGAATGACGACGAAGCCATCGCAGCCATCCGGCAGAGCCAGCAAAGGGTGTATGCCATGAGCCTGATCCATCAGCGGCTCTACAAAACCGACGCATCTGCATTCGTCAATACAAAGGAGTACTTTACCGATCTGTCTGAATCCCTCCTGTCTTCCTATGGGTATGACCGCAATAGCTTTGACCTGCGTGTCAGCGCAGAAGAGGAATGGCAGGACGTCGACAAGGTGCTGGTACTCGGGCTGATCGTTAACGAAATCGTCACTAACGCCTTCAAATATGCGTATAAGGATATAGCCACCCCTTCCCTGCATATCGAGTATGCCGGACAGGGCGAGCACATCGCCCTTTCGATCACCATCAACGGGAAGGATTGGAAAGAAGATGAATGGCGACAGGAGGGCAGCCCCCTCGGCAAAGAGGGCTCATTTGGCCGGCAACTGGTGACGACCTTATGCGGGCAATTGAAGGCCACGCAACAACTGACGGTGGGTAATGGCACCCGCTTTACTTTTATTTTCCCCCGCCCATCTACCTATCCCACACTAAATGCAGGCAATGGCAATGGCAACAGAAAAAATTAATATCCTCATCGTCGAAGACGAATCCATCGTAGCCCTGGACCTCGCCACGGCGTTGCATCAGGATGGCTATGAGGTCATCGGCATCGCAGACCATGCGGAGGCCGCCATCCGGCTATTCGCGGTCCATGCCGTGGACATCGTTTTGATGGACATCCACCTGGCCGGCCCGAAAGACGGCATCGATACCGTCGCCGATCTGATGAAGATCCGGAAAACGCCGGTGATCTACCTGACGGCCTTCACGGACCATGCCACCGTCGAACGGATCAAACCCACCTATCCCGCCGCCTTTCTCGCCAAGCCCTACCAGGTCAGCAATGTGCGGATCGCCATTGAACTGGCCCTGCATAATTTTGCGGTGTCCGCCGCACCCGCGCGCATCCTCCTGGACGAAACTCCGCTTCCTGCTTCAACGAAAGAACCTATCCTGCAAATGGGCGACTGCGCCTTTGTAAAATACAACTACCAGTTTGTCAAAGTCCCCCTCGCCGATATCCTGTTCGTGGCGGCCGACAGCAACCATATCAACCTCCACACCAGCGACAAAAAGTTCGTATTGCGGCTTTCCCTCAGCCAGTTGTTCGACCGGCTGATCTTCGACCGGTTGATCCGTATCCACCGCTCCTATGCCGTCAATATCGATGCCATCCAGTCCTTCACCGAACAAAAGGTATTGACCGGCAAGGGCGAATTGCCCATCGGCCGGAATTACAAGAAAGATTTCCTCAAGCGTTGCGATTTCCGTTAAACGCCCGGCCCCCGCCCCGCGCGCCTCGCCGCCTGCCGCGCCCGCGCCCTCGCGCGTCCTCTCGCCCACATACAAAATCCCGTCGTTCGCATACATCTCCCCCATGGCATCCCCCCCGCCGCGTAATTTGCACCGGCTCTGATCCGCCCCACCTCAACCCCTCACTAATGAGAAAAACTTATATCCTTCTCATCCTCTGTACCCTGGCGATAGCTATTGCCCTGCTCCTGGCAGCCTGCGCCAAAACAGGCCCCAAAGGAGCAACCGGGGCAACCGGGGCAACCGGTTCCTATACATCCCCGCGTGTTTAAGGCTCACCAATACAAGTAGGGGAGGCTCATACAGACCGGAGCTTCCCCTTTTTTTCTCCCCCATGTCACAATTCCACGGGCTATCTTGTCTCATGATTATATGAACCATCAGACAGAATCCTTTCTGGAATATCGCAACCTGCTGTTTTCGATCGCCTATAATATGCTGGGGCAGGTCGAAACCGCCCAGGATATCGTGCAGGACGCCTTCCTGTCCTGGACGCAGGCAGACACCGTCGCCGTCCGGCACCCCAAGGCCTTCCTCGTGAAGATCGTCACCAACAAATGCATCAATTACCTCCACAGCAGCCGCGTCAACCGCGAGAAATGCATCGGTGTCTGGCTGCCGGAACCTTTGCACGACACGGCCCCGGAAAATGCCGACAGCAGGATAGAGACCTATCACGCCCTGTCGATCGGCCTGATGGTCTTGCTGGAAAAGCTGACGCCCCGCGAACGGGCCATCTTCCTGTTGAAAGAGATCTTTGCCTATGACTATTATGAGTTGGCGGAGCTGTTCGAGATCACGGCCGACAACGCCAGACAGATCCTGCGACGGGCTAAGGACCATCTCGGTCAGGACGGCCGCCGCTTCCAGGTGGACATCAAGGTACACGAGAAAATCCTCGACAATTTCCTGCGGGCAGTCACCGAAGGCGCCGTAGAAGACCTGATCGGGCTGCTGAAGGAAGATATCGTGCTGATGGCCGAAGGGGGTGGAAAGCCTGTCGAGATCAATGGCCAGCGATTGTCCGCTACCGCACGGCCGATTCTCGGCCGGAAGAATGTCGGCAACTTCGTCTCGACGATCACGGGCAAATATTTCCGGTATATCCCCGGCCTCCATTGGGAAGTCGTCGTCGTCAACGGCCTGCCCTCCCTCCTTAGTCGCGTCGATACAGAGCCCTTTAGCCTCGTCTCGATCGAATCGGACGGTCACCAGATCAGCAATATCTATGTCCAGACCAATCCGGAAAAGCTCCGTCATTTCAACCCCAATAAATAATCTGTCATGAACTTTCAAACACTTCTGAATCTGTATCTTGTTCTGCACATCACCGGTTTTACGCTTTTGGCAGGTAGTGAGTTCGCCGATCTCTCCATCAGCGCCCGGCTTGGGAAATATTTGTCTACCGATAAGCGCCGGGCCCTGATCCTGTTGGAAGCATCCACGAGTCTGGCCCCCTTGATCGCCATCGGCGGCATCCTGCTGATCCTCACCGGCACGGGAATGGCGATTGAACTTAAAGGCGCCGTCACCCAGGCGCTGTGGTTCAGGATCAAAATGCCCCTGGTGCTCCTGGTGATACTCAATGGGACTGTCATGGCCCGCCCGAACGGCCTGCGGCTGAGACAACTATTGCTGGACGCAACTGCCGGCAACGACGGAGGCCAGATCTCCGAAAGGGTCGCCCAATCCGACGACAGCATCGGGCAGCTCCGCAACAGGCGCAGGGCGATCTACCTCTTCCAGTTGCTGCTGATCGTCACCATCTTTGTATTAAGTATTTTCAAATTCTAACGTCGATGGAAAATCGTCACCTTTCTCCCTCGCCGCCGATGGAAAACCGCCATCCGTCCTCCGTCCCCGACATACTCGTTATCGGCGCCAATGGCGGTATCGGTCGTCAGACCGTCGACATCGCACTCGCCCGGGGCTACAAGGTCACTGCCTTGCTGAGAAACCCCGCCAACCTCCCACTGATCCATCCAAACCTGCAGATCGTGAAGGGTGATGTATTCCAACCCGGGACCTATGTCGCTCACCTGGCGGGTAAGACCGCCGTCATCTCAGCCCTGGGTACGACCAGCACCCAGCCAACAAACCTCTATTCCGGGGGAAATGCCATTCTCCTGAAGGAAATGAAAAAGGCCGGCGCCACGTTGGGCGAGCGGGAGAAGGCCGCAGAACGGGTATTCTTTATCTCCGCCTCGGGGATCATCGTGAGCCCCTTACAGCCCCTTGTCGTGAGGTGGCTAACCAAATATGTTTTGCAGAAGATCCTGCGACATATGTATGCGGATATCAGGGTCATGGAGCGGATCATCAAAGCCAGCGATGCCTGCTGGACCATCGTCCGGCCACCGAGGCTGACCAATCGCCCGGCCACCGGTCATTACCGTGTCGCTATCAACGGGCATTTGAGGAATGGCTTTTCTATTGCGCGTGCAGACGTCGCGCACTTCATGATCGACAATCTGGATAATGCTGAAACGTTCAATGCCACCGTGGAGATCGCCTCATAAAAAGCATCCGATCCGTCTCTTCGACCCTTATCTCTCCGGAAAAAGCATCTCCAAAAACTCTCCCTTGCGTCGCTGTGAGATCTCCAGCCTGGTACCATCTGTCAATACGACATAGCTGATCTTCCCCTTGATATAACTCTTCAGGAATCTCAGGTTGATGATGGAGGAATTATGGATGCGATAAAAATTTCGGGCATACAACAAGTCCTCATAAAAGCCCAGGTTGCGGGAAGAGATCAACTTTTTTCCATCCGAACAATAAAAATGGGTATAGCTGCTCCTGGAGGTACACCAGATTATATCCTTTGCATCTATAAATTCATAGCCGCTGAGGGTGGCCACGCCGATCTTTCTCTCAATGGAGTTGTGCTCCAGGTTTTTTTTCTCCCGTATCTTGTCCCGGGCCCGCCCTACAGCCTCTTCGAACTCGGGGATGCCGATGGGTTTTAGCAGATAGTCCAATGCCGAAACCCGTAGGGCGTCCAGCGCATATTCTTCATAGGCTGTCACGAAGATCAGCTCAAAGTCCCTGGAAGTCACCTTCTTCAGTACGTCGAAACCGGTCCCGTCCGCCAGTCGGATATCCATAAAAACCAACTGGGGAGTCTTCTCCGAAATAAGCTGTACACTTTTGTCGACCCACCCGGCCGAACCGATCAGTTCGATATCGGACGTAAACTGACGGATCAAATTGGAGATTACGTCTAAACTTTTTGCTTCATCTTCCAGGATAATGGTTTGTATTGGCATACAGGATCGTTTTATATGGGGAAATAAATTTGTGCAATAGTTCCCGGTTCATGGGGTCCGTTTTCGGATTTGTCGGTGATCTTTATGGAAACCGCCTCCTTCCGTATGGCATTGATGATCCGGACACGATGCGAAATGATACCGAGCCCCATCGATGTATGCTCCACTTGCGGTTTCTCCCGCCGGGACGCATGGATACCGACGCCGTTGTCTTCGATGGTGCAAACGAGGTACCTGCCGGATCGCCTGAAGTTGATCCGGACCACCCCCTTTCTGTCTCGTAAGGGGGATATGCCATGTTGAATAGCGTTCTCCGCAAATGGCTGGAGGATCAGCGACGGGATAAGGATGTCCTCCGGATGAAGGTCGCGCGCGACGTCTATACTGTAATCCATGCGGTCTGCCAAGCGGAGTTTTTCAAGTTCCATATACAAACCCAACTCGGTCAATTCTTCGGTCAGCGTCGAATAAGGACGGGGACTATGTTGCAATATTTTCCGGATCAGCACAGACAGCTTGTGGAGGTATAGGTTGGCATTTCTTACATCGGCGACCAGTATATACGATTGTATAGAGCTCAGGCAGTTAAAAATAAAATGGGGATTCATCTGCGCCCGGAGGGCCATCATTTCAAGGTCGGCCATCTTACTCCTGAGCTTGAACGCCCGGTCCTTTTTATCGTGTCGCCACCTGAAATAGGCATAGATCCCCCCCGCCATCAGGAGCAGGACCAGGAGATAGATAAGCATTGTAAACCACAGGGTCCGCCAAAACGGGGGGGATACGAGGATGGTGATCCTCTTTACCTCGCTACTGAGGGCGCCCCACCTGTCGGCTACCCGCGCTTCAAAAGTATGTACTCCGTAGGGCAGGGTAGAGAACTCCAGCCGGTTATTGCTCGTGGAGATCCAATTACTGTCGAGGTCCCTCAGCCGGTATTGATAGGTAATCTGTTTCGCGCTCCGGAAGGAAATGCCCGATAGCCCAATGATCAATTTGTTATGCCGATAGTCCAGGTCCACTACATCCGGGGTATTGATATGGATAAGGGGCTTCTGCATCGAGTGGGGGACATAGTCCATCGGGAAAAAAGATATACCCCTGGCGGTGGCTGCCCAAACATACCCGGCCGCCAGCGCCGTTTGGTTAACGTCGTTGAACATGAGGCCGTCGCTCTCCGTGATGTGGCTCACGGTATAGACCGGCTGCGTGCCCTCCCACCTAAGGAATATCCGGGAGACCCCTTTGTTGGTGGATACCCAGGCTACGGGTCCGGCGATGGATACATTTTTGCACATGTCGCTGGATAACCCCTGGGCTGTACCTATGGAAAAGCTGCGTCCGCGTCTTAAGACAACTACGCCCTGTTGGGTAGAGACCCATACAGTCGAGTCGGCAGCGATGTCAATATGGTTGATG
>Ga0302315_10005241_pt1 | contig 11109 bp, 6 predicted proteins | sample III_Palsa_N3_1_FD_200532 | JGI IMG/M metagenome (GOLD analysis project Ga0302315, IMG submission 200532) | Peat permafrost microbial communities from Stordalen Mire near Abisko, Sweden - III_Palsa_N3_1 | ecosystem: Environmental > Terrestrial > Soil > Palsa > Peat permafrost | place: Sweden... | reverse complement strand
CTGCAGTCCAATGGGCCGTTATTTGTTATTGACGGGTTAGCCACTACGTACGCCGGTGCGCTTAATCCGGATGATATTGAATCCATCCAGGTATTGAAGGATGCTGCTTCTGCGTCAATATATGGCTCAAGGGCCAATGAAGGTGTTATCGTAATTACCACAAAAAAAGGCAAATCAAAAAAGGCAACAGTAACATTTGATAGTTATTATGGCCAGAACGAGCTTATTGATAATAATTTCAAAATGCTTAACGCTCAACAATGGGCAGATGTTGTATGGCAGTCGCAAATCAATTCAGGCATGTCGCCATCTAATCCGCAGTTGGGCGCTGGTTCTTCTCCCGTTATCCCACAATATTTAGATGCAGCACATACATTACCTGCTGCAAGTACCGATTGGATTAATGTGATTATGAGAAGGGCAACTAATCAAAATTATAATTTTGGTGTAAACCAATCGCTTGATAAATCGAGCTTTTATTTTGGCATGTCTTACAATAATGAACAAGGGATTGAAAAATATACCGGGTATGACCGTTATACCGCCCGTTTTAATTCTACTTTTAAAGTTAGCGACAGGGTTACAGTAGGCGAAAATATGAGTGTTTCCAACTTTGGAGAAGTAAAGGACAATGTGTTGTCTGATGCCATTTTACAAAACCCGCTGATCCCGGTTTACGCAACTAACGGAAATTTCGGAGGCCCTGAAGACGGTTTGGGCAGCATTCTTAATCCGCTGGGCGAACTGGAACAAAACAAGGATAATAAATCAAACAACTGGCGGGTTTTTGGAAACGCATTTGCCGATGTTGCATTATTAAAAGGCTTAACTTTCCATTCATCTTTCGGTATCGATTATAATTCCTATACCATGAGGGCTTTTACGCCAGCCTTTCAGGAAGGGGATTTTAATATTACTGATAACTACCTGACCCAAACTGAAACTGATGGACTGGATTGGACGGCCACTAATACGCTGAACTATAAATATACCAAAGGAAAACATTCCTTTGAATTATTTGGCGGTATAGAAGCTGTTAAATCAACAAACAATGCCTTTTCAGCAGCAGGAAAAGACTTTTTGGAGAATGACTATAGCTACGCTTATTTAAGCAATGCTGAAAGCGAAAACGGTGTTTCGGGAGGCGCCAGTGGCTATACCCTGTATTCGCAGTTTGCAAAACTAAATTACAATTATGCTGATAAATATTTATTCGCGGCAACGATAAGGCGGGATGGTTCATCGCGTTTTGGTACAAATAATCAATATGGCGTTTTCCCTGGTTTCTCCGGAGCATGGAGAATAAGCAATGAAGACTTTTTGAAAAACATCAGGCAAATCAACGATTTAAAGCTAAGGGCTTCATGGGGCGAAACAGGTAACCAGCAAATAGGCGATTATAATACGCTTAACTATTTTACAACTAACCACGAATTTGGAACATACGACATACAGGGTACTGGTACAAGCTCAGAAACCAGCTTTTATGCAACACAGTTGGGTAATGAAAATTTAAAGTGGGAATCGCAAAAACAAACTGATATAGGTATTGACGCTACAGTGCTTAATATGTTTACCTTATCGGCCGATTACTATGATAAAATTAGTAGTAATGTATTAATCAATCCGGTACTGTTAGCTGTTTACGGGGGTGCAAACCCACCCTACATTAATGCAGGGTCGTTCCAAAATACCGGCTTTGAATTTGAATTAGATTATAAAGATAAAAGTGTTAGTGATTTTCATTATGGCGCAAACTTCAATATTGCCTTTAATCAAAACAAAGTGGTTAGCCTTACCAATGGTGTGCCTAACATACAGGGTACCGGGCCTGACCGTTTAACACCTGGCCAACCGGTTGGCGAGTTTTATGGCTATGTTGCTGAGGGGTTATTTACCACCCAGGCCGAAGTGAACAATTCAGCAATACAAGCGGGTAAAGGGCTTGGCAGAATAAGGTATAAGGATTTGAACGGCGATGGTGTAATTGATGATAACGACCAAACTAATATTGGTAACCCCAACCCCAAATTTATTGCGGGCTTAAACCTTAACGCCAGCTACAAAGGGTTCGACGCCTCGGTTTTCTTAAGCGGGGTTTACGGGAACAAAATTTATAACTCACTTAAAGCTTTAACAGATTTTACCTATTCAAATACGAATTTTGGAGCAGCAACATTGAATGCCTGGACACCATCTAACCCTAATTCCAGTATACCGGCAGTTAATACCAGCAATTCAAATGATGAGTTGCGCAGTTCAACCTATTTTGTGGAGAATGGTTCGTATTTAAAAATCAAAAGCATACAAATTGGTTATTCTATCCCTTCAAGCAGCTTGTCAAAATTAGGAGTAAGCAAGGTAAGAATTTATATTCAGGGCCAAAACCTTTTCACATTTACTAAGTATACCGGGTTTGACCCCGAGGTAGGTGCAGGAGGGGTGTTAAGCGAAGGCGTAGATTCACAGTTCTATCCACATGCACGGGGCGTAAATTTAGGCTTAAACGTTACATTTTAAATAAAATATAAATATGAAAAAGACATCTTTTATGCTCGTAACACTCATTGTACTGTTGGGGGCATCCTGTAAGAAAAGTTTCCTGAATTCTAACCCGCAAGGCTTATTAACGGTAAGCCAGCTTACTACAACAGCGGCAGGTATCGATGGGTTAGTAAACGCCGGCTATCAAACATTAGCCACGCACTTTGCCGGGCAATGGCCAGATTATTTTCACCCGGCCTCGAACTGGAGCTTTGGCGATGTCCGTTCGGATGATGCCTATAAAGGTGGTGGCGGCACTGGTGATATCATTGAATATAATGAGTTTGAAACGTGTAATATAGCTGCCGATAATGCCATGTTATATAACAAATGGAAAGCCGATTTTACAGGTATAAGCAATATAAACACGGCTATACAGGCTTTAAACGGCATATCAACTTCCACCTATCCTGAAAAGGATGTGAGGGTTGCGGAAATGCAGGCTTTGCACGCTTATTTTTATTTGGATTTGATCAAGCATTTTTATGCTGTGCCATGGATTGATGCAAGTGTGCCTGCATCTGCTTTGGGTACCGTTAAAAACAATTTAACCATTACCCAATTGTATGCTAACGTGGAAACTGAATTATTAGCCGCAATAAGCGTTCTTCCAGCGGTACAGAGTGATATAAGCCGGATTAACAAATATGGTGCGTTAGGATTTTTAACCAAGCTCTACATGTTCGAGGGTAATTATACCAAGGCATCAACCACGGCACAGCAAATCATTAGCTCGGGCAGTTATGGCTTAATGCCAACTTTTGAACAATTATATTCACAGCCGCAATATGATCATGGGCCTGAATTTATATTCTCGATTGCTTTTTCTGCTGATGCCCCGGATGTGGAAAACCTGAATTTTGGCGATCTTTTAAACGTGCCTGCAAATTCGGCCTATGGTGGTGGTGACGGATTTTTCAGGCCCAGCCAAAACCTGGTGAATGCATTTAAAGTAGATGCAAATGGCTTACCGCTTTTTAGCACATTTAACAACACTGATCTTGCACCGAATGATACAACAACTCCTATAGATCCGCGGCTTGATCAGGCTATCGGTAGGCCCGGTATCCCATGGAAAGATTGGACAGGTGGTGTATATACTGATAGCTGGGCGCGTACAGAAGATGTATATGGCCCGTATTCAAAGAAGAAGAACCTGATTGATGTGAATTTATTCTTATCAGAACGGAATGAATGGCCGTACGGTTCAGGCGCACTTGACTTCCCGCTGATAAAATACAGCGACGTACTGCTTTGGAAGGCAGAATGCGATATTCAACTGGGAAGTAACCTTGACGAGGCCAGAACATTGATTAATACGATCAGACAGCGGGCTCAAAATGCACCCTACGTCCAAAAACTCAGCGGGGGAAATGCGGCAAATTACCATATTGGCCTATACCCTGCAACCGGCTGGACACAAACTTATGCAATGCAGGCTTTAATGTTTGAGAGAAGGCTTGAGTTATGTTTAGAAGGTGATAGATTTTATGATCTGGTAAGGTGGGGAATTGCCGACCAGGTGATGAATAATTATTATACCACGGAATCGACTAAAAGGACATTTTTAAGCGGTTCGGTATTTATTAAAGGGAAACACGAATACCTGCCGGTGCCTCAAAGCGAAATTGACAGGGCGCAGGGTGTATATGTTCAAAATCAATTTTACAAATAAAACTGGTAGCAGGGGAGTGATCTCTCCTGCTATTTTTACATCTTTTTAAATTAAAAAATAGCTATTATGAAAAAGTACCTCGGCGTTGTGTTGTCAAGTCTGGTTATCCTGTGGGGCACTGGTTGTACAAAAACAGAAGTGGAGAAAATTTATCAAACCTCAACAGATACTGTTACCCAGCAAAAATTACCCGAATATGTTATAACCGATTATGGCGCGGTTGCTGATGGTGTAACAGATTGTGGAGCAGTGATTAATAAAATCATCAATATTCTTCCACCTTCCGGTGGAACTATTATCATTCCCGAAGGGGACTTTTTGGTGAATACCACCATCAATCTTAATAAAAGCTTTATAACCATCAGCGGCCTTAATCCCGGAGAGCGAAGTGGGGTTGATGTACCTGTAAATGGTGTTACACCTCCCGGGGGAGGAAGTAAATTGATTTTGGGCAGCGCTTCAGCCGTTATAACAGTTCCGGTACTGCCCGATGTTAATGGGGCCAAAAACCGGGTATCAGGTTTAGAGATATCCAATCTGGTAGTATCTGGTGGCACAACTTCGCACGGTATCGGAATTAATATATTGCAAGACAATGATCACATTTTAATAAATAACGTAATTGGTATAAACCTTACAACGGGTATTTATGCCAATGCCGCCGATGATATGGTGATCAATTCATGCTGGGTTTCAGAATGTACCAATAGCATATCGATGCCAAACGGTATACAGAACACTATAAGCGATTGTCAATTAGGGGCTCAGCCAACAGGCATCACGGTAAATTTAACCAATCAGGTAAATTTCAATTTTACAGGAAACCAAGTATACCCTGATGGGTCGGTTAACCTGCAGATCAACAACTCGCAATATGTAAATGTCTCTTCTAATAATTTTCAAAGCTATTACGTTGGTATGATCGAACTGAATAGTAGTGATGATAATTTAATAAGCAGTAACATTTTTCAGATGGATATGCCATCCGATACGTCGAAACAACTACGCGGTAATGTAAATACTTATGGTGTGTTGCGATTTTCTTCAGGCAATAATAACCTGGTTAGCGACAATTCCATTACCTGTAACTGGGTAAACCCGAATGATAATCCCGTAACCATCCGGTCAATAGGCGGTACCGGAAATACTTATAACGGGCTTAATATTACAGATACAAAAAGCTCGTGTGTATTTTATGTAAGCGGGGCCTGCAATATATTTAATTCTGTTCCGGCAAGTAATGTTTATATCGATGGTAGTACTGCTAATATTAATATTCAATATTAATTTTGAATAAAAAATTTATCATGATCAATAAAATCAGCGTCGTTGCCTTTATTATCTTTTCAGCCTTTTGCGGCAATGCATTCGGGCAGGCAGATTCCGGGAAAGTGTATCATGAACCCTACCGCCCACAGGTCCATTTTTCGCCGCAGGCACATTGGATGAACGACCCTAATGGGATGGTGTATTATAAGGGGGTTTATCACCTTTTTTTTCAATATTATCCCAACGGAACTGTTTGGGGGCCAATGCACTGGGGGCATGCAGAAAGCCCGGACATGGTTCATTGGAAACAGTTGCCTATAGCCCTTTATCCGGATAGCCTGGGGTATATATTTTCGGGTAGTGCAGTGGCCGATTCAAATAATACCTCTGGCTTTGGCAAAAATGGTAAAATGCCTTTGGTGGCCATATTTACCAGTCATGACCCTAAAGGCGAAAGGGCAGGTACGAACAATTTTCAGAATGAAAGCATTGCTTACAGCCTGGATAATGGTACAACGTGGACGAAATATAGCGGCAACCCTGTTTTGCATAACCCCGGTATCCGCGATTTTCGCGACCCTAAGGTAATGTGGTATGCACCGGGGCACAAATGGTTGATGACACTGGCTACTAAGGACAGGATAACATTTTATTCATCGCCCGATCTGAAAAGCTGGACGAAAGAAAGCGAATTTGGTGCAACATCAGGTGCACATGGCGGCGTTTGGGAATGCCCCGATTTGTTTACTTTAAAACTGGCCGGTAAAACTTATTGGATATTGATAGTGAACGTAAACCCCGGCGGCCCGAACAGTGGCTCGGGAACGCAATATTTTGTAGGGCAGTTTAACGGGAACAAATTTACGCCGGTTGATGCCAGCACCCGCTGGCTGGACTATGGCCCCGATGAATACGCAGGCATAACCTGGAGCAACACCGGCAACCGTAAAATATTTTTAGGGTGGATGAGTAATTGGGAATATGGTACAGCAGTGCCCACAGTAAAATGGCGCAGCGCCATGACAATTCCGCGTGAGTTAGGATTAGCTACTTATAACGGGCAGGTCATCGTTGTTTCTAAACCAGCCAAAGAGATTAATTCATTAAAAAAGGAGGTTATCACTTTAAAAAATATCACCGTTAATAGACCTGTCGACCTGGGCAAAAAATTGGGTAAAATAAGTGGTCAATATCTATTAAAGCTAAACACAGATACACTTAAAAGCTATGAGCTAACATTTTTTAACAATGCCAACGAAAAAGTGGCCATAGGCTATGATAAATCAAGCAATCAATATTTTATTGATCGCAGCCAGTCGGGCGATGTGAGCTTTAATAAGGATTTTGGCCGGAAATATTTTGCGCCACGCTTATCAAAAAATAAAGGAGGCCAGCTTACCCTGGTAATTGATGCTTCGTCTGTTGAATTATTTGCAGATGGAGGTACAACCGTAATGACAGGCATTTTCTTTCCTGGTAAACCATATAATAAAATTCAACTACAGGCTGCTGGCGGGTTAACAATAAAGGAACTGACTTTTTCCAACCTAAAGTCTATATGGTAAATATATAAGTTCCTGAAAAATTTGTAAAAGCCATCCCTAATAACAGGAGATGGCTTTTTAGGTGTAATACCAGCATGTTCCCTCGTAAAATCAGCCGCTTAAAAACCAGTTGAACATCTTCAGAATACTTTATTTGTCATCGTAACCTAATAATAAATTTTATCAGGAACGATTGTTCCAATATGAACATATATTTGCGGAACGATTATTCCAAAATAAAAAATAATCACTCAAAATCATGAAAAAGTTAGCAAATAAAGTAGCAGTAATAACAGGTGCATCAAAAGGTATTGGCGCAGGCATAGCCAAAAGTTTAGCCGCAGCAGGTGCTTCGGTTGTAGTAAACTATTCTTCGGCCAAAGCCGGGGCTGATAAAGTAGTTGCCGAGATTGTAAGCAATGGTGGCAAAGCCATAGCCGTACAGGGCGATGTATCAAAAACAGCCGATGTTGACCGTTTATTCGATGAAACAACAAAAGCTTTCGGTGCGGTTGATATCCTGGTAAACAACGCAGGTGTTTATAAATTTAGCCCGATAGAACAAATTAACGAAGAAGATTTCCACAGCCAGTTTAATACCAATGTGCTTGGATTATTATTGACCACCCAGGGTGCGTTAAAAAACTTTAACGAAGATGGCGGCAGCATCATCAATATAGGTTCGGTAGTGAGCAGCATAGCCCCGGTTGGTAGCACTATTTATACTGCAACCAAAAGCGCAGTTGATGCCATTACCCATGTATTATCAAAAGAACTGGGTTCGAAAAAGATCCGTGTGAACTCGATCAATCCTGGTATGGTAGAAACTGAAGGCACCCATACTGCAGGTTTTATCGGCAGCGATTTTGAAGCTGAAACTATACGTACAGCACCGCTTGGCCGTATAGGCCAACCTGAAGATATTGCTCTGGTAGCCGTATTCCTGGCTTCCGAAGAATCGCGCTGGTTAACCGGCGAAACACTGCTGGCCGGTGGCGGCGTAAGGTAATTAGCCTCAGTTTATTAAAATAAAACCTATAAAATTGAATAGCTTTGCTTATTATTAGGCAAAGCTATTCCTGTTATGGCAAGGACAAAAGATTTTGACGAAAATGAAGTGCTCAACAAGGCTGTCAACCTTTTCTGGCTAAAGGGGTACAATGGTACGTCAATGCAAGATCTGGTGGATGGATTGGGCATTAGCCGTTCAAGCCTGTACGATACCTATGGGGATAAGCACACGCTGTACATCAAAGCGCTTGAAAGCTATCAAAGTACTGCTTCGGGTAAAGTGTGCCAGATTGTGGGCAGCTCATTGCCGGCAAAACAAACCATAAAACAATTACTGGAATTTATCAGCAGCGAACTTTTGGGCGACCAAAAGCATAAAGGTTGTTTTATGGTGAACGCCGAGGTAGAAGTTGCCCCGCACGATAAGGAAGTAAGCCAGATGATATGCCAAAATGACCAGCAGGTAGAAGATGCATTTTACCTGGTTATAAAAAAGGGCCAGGAAAATGGCGAGATCACAAATCAGCAAGATGCAAGGGCGCTGGCAAGGTTTACCTTTAACACCGTAAAAGGCATCCGTGTAACTGCAAAATCAACAACCGATAAAGCTGTTTTTGACGATATTATTAAACTTGCCTTGTCGGTACTGGATTAATCGGCTAAAAAATCCGTTGCGTTTTACCACCTCCTATTTCAAATAACTCAATAAATTCATCAATTAGCAGGTTACGCAAACGTTTGAGTTGATTTTTTCTGGCCTTAATAGTTTAAATTCTGATAATCTGCTTAATATCGCTTAACCAATTTAGCAAAGTCAATTTAGTGCTGTTTACAATATTTTAATAAATATTACTAATAAACAATTAAGCATTAACACCAATCAATGAAGGGTTTATTATTTGCCGCAGGCTTCATGGCTGTATCATTTTTTAATTTAAAGGATGCACCATTACCGTCAGGCCGTATAAAATATCGGCACTTAACCGATACCCTGCCTGGCAAGGGTATGGATGAGCATCCGTTTTTATATGCCGGGGAATGGCAAAATTCCGACTTTAAAAATCAGAAAATGTACATAGTTAAGGATGGTAAAATAGTTTGGGACTACACTATGCCCCAAATTGGCGAATACAGCGATGTTAGCCTGCTATCAAATGGCGATGTTATATTTGCACGTCAGCATGGCGCCAGCGAGGTTAGTCCTGATAAGAAAATGGTATGGGATTTTAATGCCCCGCCAAATACGGAGATACATTCCTGTCAACCTATAGGCATGGACAAGGTTTTTTTAATGTTTAATTCCGTTCCGGCAAAAGCTGTTATCATCGATAAAAAAACCAATACTATTTTAAAGGAGCTTATCATACCTACCGCGGGAACTGGCACGCATGGCATGTTCCGTCATTGCAGGTATACAAAAGACGGCACTTTTTTGATAGCCCAAATGGATATGAATAAGGTTAACGAATACGATGAAAATGGTAAAGTGATCTGGTCGGTCGATGCTATGTCGCCCTGGGCGGCAGTAAGGCTTAAAAATGGCAATACATTAATCAGCGGTAATGGCTATGGTTATACCCGCGAGGTTAATAAAAAGGGCGAAACAGTGTGGGAATTTACCCGCGATGATGCCAAAGCGCAAAACGTTACGTTATATACTGTACAACAAGCCTGCCGTTTAGCCAATGGCAATACAGTAATTGCGAATTGGTGCGGTGGGAATTTATCAGAAGAGGAAGAAAAGAAATCGGCCCAGATCATTGAAGTAACACCCGATAAAAAAATTGTATGGGTACTTTCGCAATGGGATAACCCCGACCTGGGCCGTGCAAGCCTTATACAGTTACTGGATGAAAAAGGAAAGGCCGAAAAGGGCGCCTTACAACGATAAACTTAATAATGAACTAAGCATTTTAAAATCTATATGATGACAAATAAAATATCCCCAAAAACAATCTTTCTTGCAGTTTTATGCTTGCTCTGCTCAGGTTTTTTACCTGGTTATGCCCAGGTGAATGCCGGTTTAAAAACGCCTGATGGTTTTTCGGCCACCGCTTTAATTACCGGCCTTGGCGCCGCCCGCCATTTGGCAGTTACACCGCAAGGCGATATTTATGTGCGGCTGGCTAAACCTGTTAATGGTAAAGGCACACTTGTACTGCATGAGAGTGGGGGCAAAGCAACAGTAACATCGGGTTTTGGGAATTATGGGGGCACCGGTATTTATATAAAAGATGGTTATTTGTATGATTCATCAACCCATGAGATATACCGGTATAAGCTAAATGATCAGAACCAGGTAATTAACCCCGATGCGCCTGAACAAATTGTTTATGGTTTAATTGGTAAATGGCAACACGAAACCAAATCAATAGTGCTGGATAATGACGGGAACATTTATGTGAACATTGGCGCATATTTAAACTCATGCCAGGAAAAAGATCGTGCCAAAGGCTCAATGGGCATACCCGGCTGCCCTATATTAGATTCGGTAGGCGGTATATGGAAGTTTAAGGCAGATAAGTTAAACCAGACTTACAAAGACGGCGAACGCTATGTTACCGGCCTACGAAATGTGGTGGGTATTGACTGGAACCAGCAAGACAACCAACTATTTGTGATGCAGCACGGCCGCGATCAGTTGCATGATATTTTCCCTGACCTGTACACCATTAAGCAAAATGCCGAATTACCTGCCGAATGTATGTATGCGCTAAAAGATGGCGATAACGCCGGGTGGCCGTTTATTTACTACGATGAATTTCAGCATAAAAAAATACTGGCCCCTGAATATGGCGGCGATGGCAAAAAAGAAGGCGATAGTAAATATATTGACCCTGTAGTAGCATATCCCGGCCACATGGCGCCAAATGGCCTGTTATTTTATACCGGTAATCAGTTTCCGGCAAAATATAAAAACGGGGCATTTATTGCTTTTCATGGTTCATGGAACCGCGCACCGGAGCCACAGGCCGGTTACTTTGTAGTATTTCAGCCTTTTAAAGATGGCAAGCCTTATGGCAATTGGGAAATATTTGCCGATGGCTTTTCGGGCTCGGCTGCCAA
>Ga0302315_10005236_pt1 | contig 11113 bp, 6 predicted proteins | sample III_Palsa_N3_1_FD_200532 | JGI IMG/M metagenome (GOLD analysis project Ga0302315, IMG submission 200532) | Peat permafrost microbial communities from Stordalen Mire near Abisko, Sweden - III_Palsa_N3_1 | ecosystem: Environmental > Terrestrial > Soil > Palsa > Peat permafrost | place: Sweden... | reverse complement strand
CGAATGTTCGGATGCTTCAACTAGCAGACACCGTCTACTCGAACGATCCACGTTGGCTTCTCGTGGCGAGACTTCCATTTCAACTCGTCTTCATAGCGTGGGCTTACTCACACACTATTCACCGCCAATATCGGCGGTAAAAATAAAAAAACCCCGACTCCAACGAAGGAGACGGGGTTTTGCTCGACACGCTTACGCGAGTCGCTAATTAAATGGGGCGTCGTGCTAGGTTAGCGCCGAGCTTCCTCGGTACTAGTATTGCCGCTGACAAGCTTAACTTCTGAGTTCGAGATGGGATCAGGTGTAGCCTTGTCGCCATAGACACCCCAAACTTTATAAAATTTGGGATTCTGAGACGATCTCTCAGTCCAGTCTGATCAAGCTTGCGCTTGATCGAGACCTTCTTGTGGAGACGTATACTCAAGTTCAGTTCAAGAGGAAAGCATTTAAGCTTTCCTGTCAGAAAATAGTTTCTCAATTGCGCCTCTACCCGTACAACTCTCCTTCCACTCAGCTTGCGCTGGGTGTTTCTTGAGCTCGCGATGTAGAGATTTTTTATATCGTGTTGGTGTTGACTAGTCTCAAACTTATTTCTGAGACCGTCACTTCTATCTAGGATCTCTCCTAGATTCCGACTTACTTCGTCTTCCGTTTTCTCGAAGCCTCCAGAGTTTGCAACTTTCGCTGCATGCCTCGGATGCATGAGAATAGGGAAGAATAAAAAGATAAGCCTCTCGTGCTATTAGTAGTAGTCAGCTTCGTACATTGCTGCACTTCCACACCTACCCTATCAACCCTGTCGTCTACAGGGGCACTTCAAGGGGACTTAACGTCCCGGGAGAAGTTGTTTTGAAGAGAGTTTCCCACTTAGATGCTTTCAGCGGTTATCTCGTCCGGACATAGCTACCCAGCGACTACCACTGGCGTGATAACTGGCACACTAGCGGTCCGTCCATCCCGGTCCTCTCGTACTAAGGACAGCGCTTCTCACTTCTCCAACACCTACGGCAGATAGGGACCGAACTGTCTCACGACGTTCTGAACCCAGCTCGCGTACCGCTTTAATTGGCGAACAGCCAAACCCTTGGGACCTGCTCCAGCCCCAGGATGCGATGAGCCGACATCGAGGTGCCAAACCTCCCCGTCGATGTGAACTCTTGGGGGAGATAAGCCTGTTATCCCCGGAGTACCTTTTATCCGTTGAGCGACGACCCTTCCATACAGAATCGCCGGATCACTAGGACCTGCTTTCGCATCTGCGCGACATGTCCGTCTTGCAGTTAAGCACCCTTATGCCCTTGCACTCTACGGCTGGTTTCCACTCAGCCTGAGGGTACCTTCGCGCGCCTCCGTTACTCTTTGGGAGGCGACCGCCCCAGTCAAACTGCCCGCCTGACATCGTCCCGTGACCGGTTAGACGATCTACGGTGAGAACAGCCAAGAATTCAGGGTGGTATTTCAAGATTGCCTCCACACTGGCTAGCGCCAATGCTTCAAAGGCTCCCACCTATCCTACACAGAATTCCCAGCAGTTCTATGCCAGGGTACAGTAAAGGTTCACGGGGTCTTTCCGTCTTGCCGCAGGAACACGGTATCTGCACCGCGACTCCAATTTCGCTGAGTCTCCAGTCGAGACAGTGGGGAATTCGTTACGCCATTCGTGCAGGTCGGAACTTACCCGACAAGGAATTTCGCTACCTTAGGACCGTTATAGTTACGGCCGCCGTTTACTGGGGCTTAAGTTCGAAGCTTCTGGGACAAGCCCATGACCTCTCCCCATGACCTTCCAGCACCGGGCAGGCGTCAGACCCTATACATCATCATATGATTTAGCAGAGTCCTGTGTTTTTGTTAAACAGTCGATACCCCCTAGTTTCTGCCCCCGAATTCAGCTCAGAAGAGTAAATCTTCCTCACCTACTATCGGGCTACCTTCTTCCGAAGTTACAGTAGTAATTTGCAGAGTTCCTTAACTGGAGTTCTCTCACGCGCCTGAGGATACTCTCCTCGCCCACCTGTGTCGGTTTCCGGTACGAGTCAACATGAAACTCACCACGCCGCTTTTCTTGAGTGTCGAGTTATTTTAGCTTCAGGGGAAGTTACTCCCCACGGACTCCCTTCTCGGCGATAACTGTTGTGCGGATTTGCCAACACAACACGCCTACTAGGTTGCACCACTACAACCGATGAGTGGCCTAAAACAACTTTCACTGTCCCGACTTGGTTGATAACGCTTCATGCTGAGTTGAGGAATATTAACCCCATTGCCATCACCTACGCTTTTCAGCCTCGGCTTAGGTCTCGACTAACCCTGCCCGGACGAGCCGTGTGCAGGAACCCTTGGGCTTACGGCGAATAGGATTCTCACCTATTTTATCGCTACTCATGCCAGCAGCAGCTCTTGTCATACCTCCACCAGTGCTCACGCTCTGGCTTCACCGGCTTAGACAATGTTCCCCTACCACGCGCTTTATCCGCAGATAATGCGCATTCGCAGCTTCGGTTCTACGCTTCAGCCCCGTTACGTTTTCGGCGCAACATCCCTCGACCAGTGAGCTATTACGCTTTCTTTAAAGGGTAGCTGCTTCTAAGCTAACCTCCTGGTTGTCTGGGGAATGTCACATCCTTTCCCACTCAGCGTAGAATTTGGGACCTTAGCTGGCGATCTGGGTTCTTTCCCTTTTGACGACGAAACTTATCTCCCGCCGTCTGCCTCCTGTAGGGTAAAATTCATTGGTATTCGGAGTTTGATAGGGGTTGGTAACCCGGTAAGGCCCCTAGCCCAGTCAGTGCTCTACCCCCAATGATTCTCTACAAGACGCTACCTAAATAGCTTTCGGGGAAAACCAGCTATCACGTAATTTGGTTGGCCTTTCACCCCTAAACACAACTCATCCGAGACCTTTTCAACGGGCACCGGTTCGGTCCTCCACACTCTGTTACGAATGCTTCAACCTGGTCATGTCTAGCTCATCACGTTTCGGGTCTAGTGCCGACAACTCATTCGCCCTATTCAGACTCGCTTTCGCTACGGCTCCTCCTGTTTACGGATTAACCTTGCTACCGACACTAACTCGCTGGCTCATTATGCAAAAGGTACGCAGTCAGGCATTTCCCTTACGGGTATAGCCCTCCTACAGCTTGTAGGCACGGGATTTCAGATTCTATTTCACTCCCCTTAACGGGGTTCTTTTCACCTTTCCCTCACGGTACTATGCGCTATCGGTGACATACTTGTATTTAGACTTGGATGATGGTCCACCCGGATTCCCACAGGGTTCCTCGAGCCCCATGGTACTTGGGATACCTTTAAGGCCTGAATCCATTTCATCTACGGGGCTATCACCCACTTTGGCCGGCTTTCCCACGCCGTTCGATTATGTATTCAGGTCCCATGTTAAGGTCCCGCAACCCCAGACAAACCGAAGTTTGCTGGTTTAGTCTCTTCCCGTTTCGCTCGCCACTACTCGGGGAATCTCGTACTTGATTTCTTTTCCTGCAGTTACTGAGATGTTTCAATTCACTGCGTATGCTTCCTATGGCTACTTCACTCACCATAGGATAATGGGATTTTACTCCCATTGAGTTTCCTCATTCAGATACATGCGGGTCAACGCTTCGTTGGCAGCTCACCGCACTCTTTCGTGGCCTCGACCGTCTTTCGTAGCCAGTATGTCCCAAGGCATCCATCTCGTGCCCTAAGTCGCTTATTGCTTCTTATTCTTCGCCTATTCTCAAACCTCCGAAGCTTCTAAACTTTCGTTTATTTTCTTCTTCTTTTTGAAAACAGTTTTTCGTATTTTTTGTAAAGATTGATCCCAATCGACTCATCGTCACCTAAGACTTACGTCTCAGCTTCCTTTGTGCTTCTTGTTCACTTTCGAATCAGTCGATCTATTCCGCTGACTCTCAGGCAAAACTCGCGTCTCACCTGCTTCACCCAATCAGATATTTTTTGGAGTTCTCTCGCTCTCAAGATGACTTTCGTCGTCCCTCGAACTCGATCGTTCCGTGTTCTCAGCAATCGAAATGACTTTTTCAAACTGTCGTCTCCATTTTCAACAAGCCTCAGACTCACGTCTAAGGTTCAACTCTTCTGGAAGATTTCACAGTTTGATCGTTCACTTGATTTCTAATTTCGATCAAGCCCTTAAGCTTGATCGTGTTTTCCTATCCACAAACAGAGTGATCACTTTGTTTGTGGGTGTTTTCAATGATCAGTCCAACTCTCAACCCGAAGGTTTCGAGTCGTCTTGAATCAATAAAACGCGCTATTGAGATAAACTTTGATCTGAACTTCCTCTCTGGTGTGACCCAAAGATTTCGTCCAATTCTAATTTGTCTTTTTTCTACAGATCGTTTTTCAATCACTTCAGATTCCAGCCAAAACTTTCGTTTTGTCTTTCATCCTCGTAATCTATTACGACCTCTTGAACCTATTGAGTTGTCAAAGAACCCCCAAACAAGTGTTGCCACTTGTTCGCTTGTGATCGGAGACCACAAGTAAACTTGTTGGGATGCAGTCGCTTTTCGCGTTACTGCGTGTTCGCTTTGATAGTAGTTAAACATTTGTCGTCCAGTTGGAAATGGTGGGCCTAGAAAGACTCGAACTTTCGACCCCACCCTTATCAAGGGTGTGCTCTAACCAACTGAGCTACAGGCCCCCAAACAACACCAGGTGTTGAGCGGCTGTTTAAACCAAAGCTTTGATAGTGATGAATCCCTTGATCGAGAAAGTGGACGTTTGTTGATCAAAACCGATTGCTCGATTTTTTCTCAACGCTCATCCGATTGAGTATTGCTACCCTATCGTTGAGTGACCTAGGACTATAAGATTCATTACTGAATCCCATTTTTCCTTAGAAAGGAGGTGATCCAGCCGCAGGTTCCCCTACGGCTACCTTGTTACGACTTCACCCCAGTCACCAACCCCACCTTCGCCGGAGGGCTCCTTACGGTTACCCTGACCGTCTTCTGGTTGAGTCAGCTCCCATGGTGTGACGGGCGGTGTGTACAAGGCCCGGGAACGTATTCACCGCGGCGTGCTGATCCGCGATTACTAGCGATTCCAACTTCATGGAGTCGAATTGCAGACTCCAATCCGAACTGAGAACGGCTTTTTGAGATTGGCTCCACCTCGCGGTTTCGCTTCCCTCTGTACCGTCCATTGTATCACGTGTGTCGCCCTGGATATAAAGGCCATGAGGACTTGACGTCATCCCCACCTTCCTCCGTGTTCACCACGGCAGTCTCTTTAGAGAGCCCAACTTAATGCTGGCAACTAAAGACAAGGGTTGCGCTCGTTGCGGGACTTAACCCAACATGTCACCACACGAGCTGACGACAGCCATGCAGCACCTGTCACTCTGTTGTATTGCTACAAAAGACGTATCTCTACGTTTGTCAGAGGATGTCAAACCCAGGTAAGGTTCTTCGCGTTGCTTCGAATTAAACCACATGATCCACCGCTTGTGCGGGCCCCCGTCAATTCCTTTGAGTTTTAGTCTTGCGACCGTACTTCCCAGGCGGGGTACTTATTGCGTTAGCTCCGGTTCGGCGGGGGTCAAGACCCACCAAACCTAGTACCCATCGTTTACGGCGTGGACTACCAGGGTATCTAATCCTGTTTGCTACCCACGCTTTCGTAGTTGAGTGTCAATACTGTTCCAGGTCGCCGCCTTCGCCTCTGGTGTTCCTCCCGATCTCTACGCATTTCACCGCTACACCGGGAATTCCACGACCCTCTCACAGATTCTAGTCTCGCCGTTTCTAGGGCACTTCTTGAGTTAAGCTCAAGGCTTTCACCCCAGACAAACGAGACCACCTACCTACCCTTTACGCCCAATAATTCCGAGCAACGCTCGCACCCCTCGTATTACCGCGGCTGCTGGCACGAAGTTAGCCGGTGCTTCCTTTGAGGGTACCGTCACATCGCATGGCTATTAACCATACGACTTTTCGTCCCCTCCGACAGAGCTTTACGACCCGAAGGCCTTCTTCACTCACGCGGCGTGGCTGCGTCAGACTTTCGTCCATTGCGCAAGATTCCCCACTGCTGCCTCCCGTAGGAGTCTGGACCGTGTTTCAGTTCCAGTGTGGCTGATCATCCTCTCAGACCAGCTACCCATCAAAGCCTTGGTGGGCCATTACCCCACCAACTAGCTAATGAGACGCAGGCTCATCTGACTGCGAAGGCTCTTGCGAGCTCCCTTTCCCGAAAAACCCAATTACGGATTCCATCGCTCTATCCAGTATTAGCCAGCCTTTCGGCCGGTTATTCCAGACAATCAGGTAGATTACCTACGTGTTACTCACCCGTACGCCACTTTACTCAGGTTACCCTTTTCACGTTCGACTTGCATGTGTTAGGCACGCCGCCAGCGTTCGCTCTGAGCCAGGATCAAACTCTCATGTTTAACTTTTTGCGCGCCCGATAATCTCGCCGAAGCTTAATCACCAGTCGCAGCCAAACTGTTTGTTAGTCCGTTTGCTCAATGCTTATTCTAGCTACTAATTATTTCTAAGTTTTCAGTCCCTGCACGCCTAAGCGGGCAGTTACCTCCAAACTCAGAATTATTGTTTGTTACGGACAATACCCCTTGCGAGATACTGTCTTTACTCTAGGACATTGAACTGAGGTTTCGACAACACTCACAACATTCAGCACTGTTACATGCCGCTGTTAAGAGCTGCCAAAAACGACTCGATCTCGAAAGACCGAACCGTCGAGTTTCCCTTTCAAGAAACTCTTTGCCCACTTTCTCGTTCAAAAAATCCATCTACTATCAAATTTTCAAAGAACAGACGCCACTCACGACTTAGTCGTTACGTTAATACCGCTTTAAGTTTCAAGTAGCGCGGAACGTGTAAATAGCCAAACTCGATGATCCGCGCAATAGCTTTTTTAAAGAAAAACCGAAATATTTCACGCCACTACGCGTTAACTCGCTCTCAGAGCCATTTTTCAGGGCTGAATTCGAAAAAAAATTCTGCGCACTTTTCCGAAAATATCATCCAGAAAAGTGCGCCGATTCAAACAAAGAGCGCGTCCGGTCTAATCTCGTGAGCTCGAAGCCTCCGAATCAAGGTGGGTTTACTCATACCGATCTGCCTCGCGGTGTGATTGATTCGCCCACGAAACCGCTTCAACGCCTTGGTAAGATACGTTTTTTCGAAGTGATTCATCGAACTCTCGTAACTCAAGCTCATGGGCAGTTCTGCGACACCGAAGTAGTGATCCAAATCGGCTCCCGGCGCTGCAGCGTCGATGTGAACGCTTCCCTGAAACCACGGTGGAAGATCCGAAAGCGTAATCTCGAGACCTTCACTCGCATGAACCGCAAATTCCAAAACGTTTCGAAGCTCTCTGACGTTACCAGGCCAATCATAACGCTCGAGCTCTTCCGCGACAGTTTCTGAAATTCTCAAAACTTTGCGCCCCGCTAAAGCACACAAATCTTGTAGACTCTCGTGAACGATCTCATCAAACTCGTCTGAGCGTTCTGCTAAAGGCTTGAGCGCAAGAGGAATCACGCGGATCCGATGAAACAAATCCTCGCGAAAAGTTCCAGTTTTAACCGCGTTCTCGAGGTTTCTGTGCGTGGCCGCTACGACACGAACATTGAGTTTGATCTCTCGATTACTTCCTACTGGAGAGATGCTTCGCGATTGTAAAAACTCTAAGAGACGCGCTTGCAACTTCAGCGAAAGCTCGCCGATCTCATCGAGAAAAACCGTCCCTCCTTGTGCACTTTCCAATTTACCAACACGCCTTTGATCGGCTCCAGTAAAAGCCCCACGCTCATGTCCGAAAAGTTCGGACTCAATCGTCCCTTCGTGAAGTGAAGCTAAGTTCACCGTCACAAATGGCTTTAATTTCCTCGCACTTTCATCGTGAATTTTCCTGGCGAGACAAGTTTTCCCCGAGCCAGTTGGACCGGTGATCAAAACTGTCGCGTCAGATCTTTGTGCTATTTTCAATAAGTAACCCTGGTCTCTCTTCTCATGCTCTTTCATATTTTCCCCCCACATGAATGTCTGGGAACCAGAGCAAGGAACGCTCCAACTGCTGCGCCATGTTGAAAACGGAAAAAGACCAACAAATTTTTGACTCTGAGAAGCGATTTGCACCAACCGGCCGTTCGGATTGTAGGATTTTCCCTACAAAATTCAGACTTTTCCTACAGAAATCATTCTCACTCGCATATCATTATGGGCATGTCTCAACCTGGAAAACCTCAAGTCTTAATCTGCGATGATGATTCTCTTTATCACATGGCCCTCAAGGCGGCGCTCAAAGGGAGCTACGATTGTCGCTCGGCCTACAACACCGACGAAGCCTTTGCGATTTTGAAAAATCACGCGATCGATGTTCTTCTTTTGGATGTTCAAATGAGAAGTCCCCAAGAAGGACTGGATGCCCTTCCGAAAATTCGTGAGCTTGATCCTGACCTATCGGTCTTGATGATCAGCGGGACAACAGAGTTCGAAATCGTTCGAGAAGCGATGCGCTTGGGCGCGATTGACTACATCCCAAAAGATTTTAATCCTGATGATCTTCGACATACGCTGGAGCAAGCATTGGAAAGAAATCAACTCCTCAAAAGACGTGAGCAACAAAACTTTGAAGTGAGTGCTGAACAAAAAAAACACGTTTTAATCGGTGAAAGCGCGCAAATTGGGTTACTCCGCAAAACGATCGAAAAGTTTCGCCAGAGTGGCGCGAACGTATTGATCTGTGGAGAAACTGGAACTGGAAAGGAAGTTGTCGCAAGACATTTGCGAGGAACTCTTCCTGATGGGTCGTTAGCGCCCTTTGTGGCGATCGACTCTGCGACGATTCAAAGCACGATGGCCGAAAGCATCCTGTTTGGTTATGAAAAAGGCGCCTTCACTGGTGCCGATCGTTCGAACAAAGGTGTATTTGAAGAAGCCAACGGGGGAATTGTCTACTTCGACGAGCTTGGAAACATGCCGCTTGAAATTCAGGCGAAACTTCTGCGCGTTCTCCAAGAAAAAGAAGTCACTCGTCTTGGGTCCACGAAGTCGATGCAGCTAGATTTTCGCGTGATTTGCGCCACTAATCGCGATCTCGAGCAGATGGTTAAAGACGGGCAATTCAAAGGCGATCTTCTTCAACGCCTCAACGTCTTGCCTCTTGAATTGCCGCCTTTGAAGGAACGAAGAGAAGACATTCCGCTCCTCACGGCTCACTTGCTCAAAAAAGAGGAGAAGCTTCACGGCCCTCTTCAAATCACTGAAGAGGCAGTTGAGCTGCTCAAGAATTATTCGTGGCCAGGAAATATTCGCGAACTCGCCAACGTCATCGCATTCACAGTCACGATGGCAGATCAGTCCACCATCGACGTCGCAGATCTTCCACCCAAACTTCGGGACCTAGCGCGCCAAGCGGACAAGCTGGCGCCGGTGGCAGAGGCTGGACGGAAGTTTTATGAACAAGTTGCCGATTTTGAAAAGAAGATTTTGAATCAAGCTTACGCTACCGCAGAAAATAACATCAGCAAACTTGCGCTGAACTTAGGGATGGATCGTTCGCATCTCTACACAAAACTTCGAGAATACGGAATTCATACGGGGCGCGCGAAGAATTAGTGGAAAGCCAAAATTCTAAAAAGGCGCTCTGAAATAGCAGGCTAAAATAATCAGATCGCTTTCTTTTTATAATCTTTTTCGTGTTTTTCTTCCTGCTCTTCAATTTTATCGAGAACCATCTCGGGTGGAACATTTTCCTTAAAGTCCCGGACAATCGATCCAGGTTCGATGTCGAGTTTTCGAGCGATCTGATCGACAAGTTCAATCACCCGAGTAATTTCATGCTCGGAGAGAAGATTGATTTGAAGATCTAAGTCCGCTCTTTTCTCAGATAAAATCTGAATGCGATTTTGACTAATCAAAATAAACGTCGAGAGAAAAATTGCTTCGATCGAAGCGAGAAGAGCCAAATCCACGAATGGATGCGCATCGAATCGTTTAAATCCCTTAATCCAACCTAGATTCAAGGCGAGCCAACTTCCATAGAGCAGCAAATTAAAGTAAACGAACTTCATGCTCCCAGCAAAACGGGTTAGTCGATCGACGAAGCGATCTTGACGCGACTTTTCCTTTTCGTGGGTCTGACGCATCCTGATCAAAGCGTCAATGTTTTGTCCTACCACCCGAGAGACTTCAGATTGCGCAGATTCGTGCTGAGCCATGCTCGCTTTGAAGCAAGTTCGAAACCGGTCTTTTCCGTCGAAAATCATATCCCTTTGCGTAAAGCCCCAGAAGGAGCTCACCGATAAGAATGTGAAGGAATTGTACGTACTTGGACAAAACAAAGGGTCGAACAAAAAATCAAAAGTTGAAAAGCCTAGCCACTCGCGTGGCAATGGTTTTCGCAGCATTGATTTCAACGACGATCTTGACTGCCTGCGGACAACAAGGCTCTACGTCTCAAAGTAGCACGCAAGGACCTCCCTTCAACCTGAGCTACGCAACAAATCCTGCGAACTATACTTACGGCGTCGCGATCACTCCGAATATTTTGACCGCATCAAAATCAGTAAATACTCTTTCGATTTCGCCTGAGCTTCCCACCGGTCTTACTTTCGATCCAGCTACTGGAACTATTTCAGGCACTCCGACAACGATGACCCCTTCTGCTGGCTACACAGTGTCGGGAACAAATGCGTACGGTTCAAACTTTGTTGTGCTTCAGTTAGCGATCGTCGACTTTGCACCGACTCTCACTTACTCAGGTCCAAATCCTGTCAGCGCTTACACCGTCGGTTCTGCGATCACTCCGATTACGCCGACTCTCGGCGGAGGCACGACTCTTTCTTGTAACTCGTCTCCACAACTTCCCGCTGGGCTCACTCTTTCTTCTGCTTGTGTGATCTCGGGAACGCCAACGACTCCTACAGCCGCAAATAATTACACGATCTCGGCCGTCAACAGCGGTGGCAGCGCGAGCTTCACGGTCAATCTCACTGTCGACGCTATCGCGCCTGCGATTGCCTACCCAAGCAGTCCGTACACGTTTGTTCATGGACAGCCGGCACCCGCAACTTCCGTCGTCAATACGGGCGGACCGATTGTTTCCTGTTCTATTTCGC
>Ga0302315_10005233_pt1 | contig 11118 bp, 16 predicted proteins | sample III_Palsa_N3_1_FD_200532 | JGI IMG/M metagenome (GOLD analysis project Ga0302315, IMG submission 200532) | Peat permafrost microbial communities from Stordalen Mire near Abisko, Sweden - III_Palsa_N3_1 | ecosystem: Environmental > Terrestrial > Soil > Palsa > Peat permafrost | place: Sweden... | reverse complement strand
TCTTTGCACAACGAGCGTCTATACAAGACCTCTGTTGTTTTGGGGGAAATCTTTCTTAAGGAGAAATGAAAATGCGTCATCTTATTTTAGTAGGCATGCTGATTTTGGGCAGTTTGAGTGTCAGTGCATTCGCGGAAGAACAAACTCCGACTGTCAGTGCAACTGATAACACTCCTCAATGCATGACCGTTCAGATGGACGGAAAGGCGACTACTGCTTGTTTCAATATGTCTGACGAACAAGTCCAGAATCTCGGCGTTCAGCCAGAATCCCAGGGAACAGAAGTGGATGGCGTGGAAGCTCTTGGTTTCCGCCACCATTGCGAAGTTCGTTGCGTTGTTTTCGATCATTTCGGTCGTTGCCGCCAATGGCACCGCGTTTGTTGGTAAGCTGATTTTCAGTAACGCAGAAGCTTAGCGTCGATTGGCGCTAAGCTTCTGCGTTATATTATTTTAGTGCAGGCTTTGGGAGCGTTAGCTCCGTTTTCGTAATCCGCCGATCACAAACAAGATCGCGATATACAGCCATAGGACAGACGAATAAATGGCGAAAGCGCCATACCATTCCATGTACTTGGGCGCTTTGCTTTTGAGGAGTTCTTTGGTTTCGTCAAAGCTGATGAGCAACATTGCTCCTCCGACGATATAAATACAAACGCAGAAAAAAATTGAAACGGGTGTGTAACCCGCGACCAGGCTTCTCCAGTGAAGAAATAAGATCGAAAGACCCGCATCGAGAAGAGCTATCGTGAGCAGGGCGCTCACGAAGCGCATGAGTCCTGCCACAAAGAGATCGTTCACTTCGATGAATTTAAATTTATAAGAAAGAAGTAGGCCGATAAAGGTTCCAAAGACCACGAGGGTCGCCTGAAGGACGATTCCGCTGTCGGCGGTTTCTGCAATCCCCGAGAGTAGGCCGCAAAATATTCCCATCAATACGGCAATGCTTAACGACAGAACAGCAGACCACCGTGGGTAGTGAAAGAGAATCTGGGCGAGTGCGAGAGTGGCAAACGGCGCGATAAAGAACCACCAGCCCAAGCCATGTTGAATCGTATTGTCGACGATGTTTCGACTGATCAATTCCCAGAAAGCGACAGCTGAGGCGAACGAAAGAATACAAAGCAAAAGAGCTCGATTGACGAGTCCATTTAATGTTGCGGTCTTCTCCTCTGGTTCGGCCTGAGACGCGAACACATCTTTATGAATGAGGGGATTGTTGGTCGACCACTTTGCCATGAGCGTGAGTCTATCTCAGCTTGGATTTGAGTCGAGATTTATAACGCAGATGCTTACCTGCATGAATAGATGCCGCGGCGGTAAGCATCTGCGTTATAAGGCCTATCTCCCTGCAACCTGTTGTTGAGTCACGTTGGGAGCGACTCCACCGTTCGGACCTTCGGGATTGGCTTGAGCCATCGATTCGCCCAACTGCGGATTAATTCCAGCGATGGAAGATTGAGCGCCTTCACCGTGGTCCTTGCCTGTTCCGCTGTTGTACTCGATGGTTCCTTGCGAAGTGTTGGGTGGGTAGAGTTGGGGATAAACACCGCCGCCGTTGGGACGCTCAGGAGAACTGAGCGAACTGCTCCCATAAGCATACGCTGAGCTCAAAGCAGGCGGCTGGCTGGTGTCCTTCTCAGCCTCACTTGTGATGTTTCCAGGGTTCTGAGAGGGCCCTGAAAGATCGCTCGGGTTGCAGGCGAGACCCATTCCTGATCCGCCGGCTCCATAAGGGGCCATACTGCTGCTTTCTTGAAAGTGAATGGGACTGCAATTGGGAACGATGAGAACGCCTAGGCCACTCGGGTTGTCGCTATCCCCATAAACGGGACCAGCAATGAGAACGATCATGGCGACGATGCTGACAAACAGGCCAAATTTCACAAATTTCACGATGCTGCCTCGTTAACGCTAGATTGCAATCGTCGTTCCCCTCAGGTAATTTCTCGGGATCGTGAATCGCGGACTGCTTCTTTTAAATTTGGGAACACCCAATTCGACCAGCACTTCAGACGTCCGCAAATACCTCGCGGAATTCTTAATGGATCCGTGCGTAGTTGATATTCCATTTCTAGCTCGCTTGGCACTGATTTATGGGATCATTCTTCCCACCCGACCGAAGAAGTCAGCAGCGGCCTATAAGAAAGTTTGGACCGATCGCGGTTCACCCCTTCTTTTTCACCTCGTGGACCTAAAGGCGAAAGTCGCCGAGTTCCTTCAAAAAGACTCGAAAGAAAAGTTTCATGTCGAAGCGGCAATGCGCTACGGAAAGCCGGATATCGAATCCGTGCTCGAGAAATTTAAAGCAGCAAAGGTGAGTGAGATTCAGGTTCTTCCTCTTTATCCACAATACTCGTTGGCGGCGACCCGCTCGTCAGTGCTTAAGACTCAAGAAATCGCGGAAAAGATCGGACTCAAAGCGCGATTAAATTTTCTTCCGGCGTTTTTTGAGGAAGCAAATTTTATCGAAGCTTTCGCCGAGGTCGCGAAAAAATCTCTCGCAGGATTTAGTCACGATTACCTCCTCTTTAGTTTTCATGGTCTCCCCGAAAGGCAGATCAAGAAAGTGGAACACGGCAGTGGGACTTACTGCCTTGCAAACTCGAATTGCTGCGACACCATTCGTGACGAGAATCGCGATTGTTATCGCGCGCAGAGTTTTGCCACGGCTCATGCGATCGCTCAGAAGTTGGGCCTTCAAAAATCTGATTTCAATAAAAAATACAGCGTGTCTTTTCAATCCCGGCTTGGTCGCACGCCGTGGATTAAGCCTTACACCGATCTTGTGTTCGAAGAGCTTGTGAAAAAAGGTGTGAAGAAACTTGCTGTCATTTGTCCCTCCTTCGTCGCGGATTGTCTGGAAACTCTCGAGGAGATTCAAATTCGGGGACGCGACTCTTTTATTTCGTTCGGAGGAACCGATCTCAAACTCGTTCCTTCTCTTAACTCGACTGACACCTGGGTGCAGGCGGTGGCTGAAATGGCGAGGTCTTCATGAAAAGCTCCAAACGAACGGTATTGATCATCGATGACGTTGATGAAATGCGGGAGATGCTGACCACACTCGTCGATGGGTTTTCGAATTACAAAGTTTCCGCTACGTGCGGAAACTGTGCTGAAGCCCGGGTGGAAGCGATGAGAAGACGCCCTTCTTTGGTTCTTTTGGATGAAATTCTTCCCGGGGAGTCGAGTTTTGACCTCCTTCAAGAGTTTGTGGCAGATGGATTGCCCGTGATTTTGATGACCGGAGTGGAGAATCCTACTCATGAAGTGCCAGCAGGAGCTGCTCTTCGGGTGGAGAAGCCGGGCTGGAAGTCGTTGGATTTGGATGCTGGACGCTTGGAAGCGGTCTTTAATCAGGTGTTGGGACTGTCTTAATATTGATTTTGAGTTGACGGCCCATTTCGGAATTGCTACTCACCTAGAACATTTATGTTTGCACTGGTCGCCTTATAGGTGACTGTTTTTGTCGAAAAAAGGAACTGATTTCATGGCCGTTACAATTCGTCTTTCCCGTCAGGGCGCTAAAAAACAACCTAACTACCTTGTAGTAGCAATGGATTCTCAAAAGAAGCGCGACGGAGCATACTTGGCTAAATTGGGACAATACTTCCCAAAAGCTGCAAAGCCAGAAGACAAGCTCAAGTGCGACTTGGAAGCGATCAAGGCATGGCAAGCTAAAGGCGCCAGTCTTTCACAAACGGTTGGACAACTCGTTAAGAAGCTTGCAAAATAAGGTCTGAGCGATCCAGCCAGTCCCGGGTCGCATTCGTGTTGAATTGGGCTTTTTAAGTCCAATATGCGGAGGGACCCCAAATGAGTCTGACATCAAAGCCGCTCAGCGAGCTTTCTAAAATGATCGAGTACATGGCGAGAATGCTAGTTGATCTACCTGATCAAGTGAGTATTAACGAGATCGAAGGTGAGAACACCATGGTCATCGAACTCAAAGTCGCCAAAGAAGATTTAGGTAAAATCATCGGCAAACAAGGACGTACCGCGCGAGCGATTCGTACGATCTTGAACGGTGCTTCCACTAAACTTCGCAAGCGCACAGTACTTGAAATTATTGAGTGAACTTTCAGTTTCTCACACTTTTTCCCGAAGTTTTTAACGCCGTTTTGAGTTCTAGCCTTTTAGGCAAAGCTCATCAAAACGGCGTTGTTACGTTTGGGCTCACCCAAATTCGCGACTTTTCAACAGACAAACATCGCACGGTAGATGACACGCCTTATGGAGGCGGTGAGGGCATGCTCCTCAAAGTTGATGTGCTTCATGCTGCTTGGAAGGCTGTGCAGGAAAAGCTTCCAGAGGGAAAGACTCGAACCATTCTGATGTCCCCTCAAGGCGCATTGCTCACCCAGGAGAAGGCCAAGGAACTTGCTCAATACAGGAACCTCGTCATCGTTTGTGGCCACTACGAAGGGGTTGATGAGCGTTTTATCGACCTTTGTGTGGATGAAGAGCTTTCGATCGGAGACTACGTTCTCACCGGAGGCGAGCTTCCAGCCATGGTTGTGGCCGATGCGGTCACGCGGCTTTTGCCGGGAGTAGTAGGGAACGAAGACTCCGTGAAAAACGACAGCCTCGAGGGCGGACTTCTCAAATATCCGCAGTACACGCGCCCAAAAGAGTTTCAGGGCCTCGAAGTGCCGGCTATTTTGATGAGTGGTGATCACGGCAAAATCGAGAAATGGCGTACTGAACAGTCTGTTCGTCGGACTCAAGAAAAGCGTCCGGATCTTAGCCCAGATCTTAAGCAGAAGAAATAAACGCAACGCCTTGCGTCGTGCGTCAGCCTGTTCTTGCTCCCGTCTGACTAAAATGCTAAGAATTTCAGCTTCGTGCAAGAGCTTGAGAGTCAGGTCCCGGTTTACGTTGTTTTGCTCCATTATCCGATCGTAAGTCGGAAGGGGGCGCTCGTTACCACGTCTGTGACAAACATGGACATCCATGATATCTCACGTTCCTGCCGAACATTTGGGGTGAAGGGTTACTTCCTCGTCACGCCCATTATCGACCAGCATGAGTTGGTCGGACGGATTCTTTCCCATTGGGAAACGGAAAAGTCCAAGCAGTACCATCCCGACCGAGTGGAAGCGATTTCACTCATCAAGATGGCAAAGGATTTTGAGGAAGTAAAAAACAGAGTGAAAACTCTGCATCCTGAAAGCGACGGCTGGCAATCACCAGAAGTTGTGATGACGGATGCGAGTCCACTTCCGAAGTCTGTGAGTTACGCCGATTATCGACGTGAGTTAGCAGACCCTAAACGTTCGAAGCGCCCGATGATTTTGGTGTTTGGAACGGGTTGGGGAATTTCGGATACCTTCTATCCCGAGGTTCACCGGATCCTAGCGCCGGTGTACGGGCCTGAAGGTCATGGAGGTTATAATCACCTCTCTGTTCGTTCCGCTGTCGCGATTATTCTCGATCGGTTGTTCGGACTGTAACCGGTGCTCCACTTGCGAAGGCAAGAGAGCATGTCAAATTGCTGGGCGTTTAAACGTTAGAAATTGAAAAGGTATTAACCTCATGGCAACTACAAAAACAAAATATCGTCGTACTTCCAAAGGTGTTCGCACCCCTGGAGTTGGTCTCGCTGCAAAAGTCTCCTTGGTGGATGCAAAGTCCAAAGTGGAGCACGCAGACTTCTCTCCTGGTGACACCGTCATCGTTCACGTTCGTATTAAAGAAGGTGAAAAAGAGCGTATTCAGGCTTACGAAGGCCTTTGTATCGGCAGAAGAGGCAGCGGCGGAAGCAAGTCTTTCAACGTTCGCAAAATTTCTCATGGTGTAGGCGTTGAGCGTACTTTCATGGAAAACACTCCTAAAATTGCAAAGATTGAAGTCGTTCAATCCGGTAAAGTTCGCCGCGCGAAACTTTATTACATCCGTGGCCTCGAAGGTCGCGCTGCTAAGATCGAACGCAATATTGAAACTACTGCTGCAGTTGCTGCAAAGACGGCTGCAAAGCCAGCTGCAACAAAGTCAGCTAAGAAATAGGTTATTTCTTACGTTAGAATTTAAGAAGGCGTCGGGAGAAATCCCGGCGCCTTTTTTTATCTGGTCAGTGCAAATGTTATTCGGAATGGAACTTGCTCCACGAAGGAAACCGAAAATTGAGATTTGAGAAAGGTTTCCTTATGGTAAGAAAAGACATGCCCCCTATTCGTATTCCTTCGGCAAAAAGTGGCGATCAGCCCGCGACGAGAGAAATGCTTTACATCGTCCGTGACGAGTTGAAGTCCGAGATTCGGTCTCATAGCGCGAAAACCGACGCACTCAGTTCGAAAGTGGATTCGCTCGATTCGAGAATAGACTCACTCGAGTTGAAGATAGACTCACTTGACTCGAGGATAGATTCGCTTGACTCGAAAATAGACTCAATTGGTTCAAAAATAGATTCTCGATTTGATGATATAAAAGCTGACTTTCATTATCTAAAACTCTTGAGTGAGAATGATGAAGCGAATCGTCGGATTGTTTTGGAAGGTTATCAATTGCTTTGGCAGCGGCAGGAGCGGATTGAGAAAGGACGAGGGTAAGGGAAATTATGGATCCAAAGGTCATAGAATATGCTCAAAAACTCGGTATTCCTTACGAACATCACCTCGCGCACTTGGAAAAGTTTAAAAAGTTGTTAGAGAAGTGGGGGCCTTGCTCGGCTCAAGTCAGAGAATGGCAAGAGAGAAGCGCTCAAGAAGGAAGAGCAAAGATTGAAGAATTGCGCGCTCAAATCCGTGCGTATCGTGAGTCAGAATCTACTCGATTGACGGGATCATGACTCCAGACCTCGATTGGGAAATTCAAGTCGGCTACCCGACCTCGCTGATCGCGGGCATCGACGAAGTCGGGCGTGGATGCCTTGCGGGTCCGGTCGTGGCGGCTGTCGTGATTTTACCTCCAGTCGTGGATCCAGCCGAGTTTCCTTGGATCTTGAAGATCGGCGATTCAAAGAAGTTGAGTCCAGAACGCCGCGAAGAACTAGCACCGTTGATCGAGGGTTGGGTTTTGAAGAGTGGGATTGGTGTAGCGACGGTCGAGGAGATCGATCGGATCAACATTCACCATGCTTGTCATCTGGCGATGCTTCGCGCGCTGGAAGAGCTTGGACCAGAGTTTCAACCCGGCCACATCCTGATCGACGGAAAGTTCATCCCAAAAGAATTGAAAGGCAGAACGACTGCGGTTGTGAAGGGCGATGATAAGTGCCTGAGTATCGCGGCTGCTTCGATCATCGCGAAAGTCTGGCGTGATCGACACATGGCTGCCTTGGACCTTCGATATCCGGGCTATGAGTTCGCAACTCATAAAGGCTACGGAACTCCTGCTCATCAGGCAGCGCTGAAGAAAAACGGGCCATGTGACTTACATCGCAGATCATTCGCACCCGTGGCGGAGTTAGTTGCCAAGCTTGCAAAGGCCTCGATCAAAGAAGCCGCGCCCGAGTTCGACTTTTAAACTCCATAAAATCAGGTAAAAAAGCCCGCATTTAAGGAGCGTTTTGACTCCGTTACTATGTTCGCTAGCCCGTATTGGGCCATTTATCAACACAGTCTGTTGAAATTCGGACGTTTTTTCGCGCTCTTTTAAAGCCCGAGTGCTGGCGTAGGTCTTGCTCTCTCTAGTTGTAGAGAGAGGGGGATTCCATGAAGGAGTCCATCAACTATGATTTGTTTTCCACGAGGCCTGCTCTGATTGTCGATAATCCCAGGGCTAATCAAAGCGATGACCGATGGGATCACTGGGACCGGATACCGACGACCCAAGAGCTTTCGGAGCGTCTTCAAGATGAGATGCTCTCCTATCAGGCAATTTATCTTTCCGTCGATCGATCTGGCATTTCTGCTTTGCAAAGCGCGAAGGAAGTTCGCGGAAGATTTCCACTGAGCCCGATTTATTTTGTTTACGGGGACGACGAGGCGGAAGAACCCCTAAATGCAGTGGAGCTCCGGCGTCTAGGGATTCGAGATCTCGTGCGTAGAGGCGAAGTAAGAGAAAAGATTCGTGAGCGCACGGAGAAATATCGGATGCTCGCGCCCCGTTTGACAGAGGCGATCGAGAATCGGACAAAGAAAGTAGCAAAAGGAGCGGCGATTGCCGAACCGGTTCAAATCCCAGGGTTTCGTCCCGTGCTTGTCGAAGAGCTGTTGGGGGGCGATATCTCGCTTTTCGATGTTCACATCATTCTTCCCAGTCAAAAGAGAATCAAAATATTTGCGGCCAACGATGCGTTCGACGTGAGTCGGGTGCTCAAATATATTTCGGAGGGGATTCACTGGGTTTACGTCAGGGAAGTGAGCGTGCGGAATTGTCTCCAGTACAACGAATTTTTGTCGGAAAATATTGTGAGAAATCTTCATGCGTCGGATGAGATTAAGTTTTTGCATGTCGCGAATATGAGCAATCTGATCCTTCTTCAATTTTTTGGACCGAGAAGGCCGGATTTTTCAAAAATGCTTGATGAGGTCGGAAAGGTTTCGGAAAAAATTCAGCAGCTCCTTCTGACCGTCGGAAATGACCCGACACGAATGGTTCGGGCGTTCTTCAGGCATGCAGAACACCTTCATCACGCTTTTAGCGTTGCTTGGGTCTCAGGGCTTCTCGCTCTAGGTATGAAGATGACTAGTCCCAAAACATTGGACGTTTTGACGTTTGCGTCGCTCTATCACGACATCGGCCTCTTTGGAGAGGGCGCCGAGATTGACGAAGATGAGATTCACAGTGAGATGGGAGTTCAAATTCTCGAGGCGCTGGGCGTATCCGATGCCTCGATTCTTCAGGCAGTGGCTCAGCATCATCAAAAATGGGGTGATGGAGAAGTTCACGTCTTTGCGGAACTCATAAGAATGAGTGACGCCATCATCTGGCTCCTTAAGAATACCGTCGAAACCGAAAGAACAAAGGCCTTGGCTCAGTTCAGAGAAGAGCAGTTCAATCAATTCTCACTCCCGGTGATTGAAGCGTTCGATGCGGTGTTTTTAAACGCTGAAGCTTAATCACCCGAGTTCGATTTCTAAATTGTCGAAGGCTTGTCAATGGACTGGAGGCTGAATCGATGGATTCAAATTCTGCTTGATGCAAGCCACAAGAGCTGCCCTTTGAGCAGCGGGGCTGAGTAAGGCCTCCTGCGCCACAGCGAAGTCAACGACGAGCGCGCCGTTATCGGTACGAAGCAGTGGGCCCACGAAATCCTTAAAAGCCTGATGAGCAGGATCATAATATTTTGGGTCGGTGACCACGGGCTGACCAACGTAGTGGTTTCGATCGCCTTGTGATTTGAAAGTGACTTGGTAAATTTGCTCAAAGCCCTGATCGGCACCTTCCGTGCTGTTTTGCGCTCCTTCCAGAATCGACACGACGTAGGGATGGTCGTTTCTTTGGCAAAGTTTCTGAAGCGCTAAGAATCGGCGCGCAACCTCTGCTTTTTGATCGACAGTGACTTCGGGCTTAAACGCAAAGGCAACGACGTGCTGTACCGGCCCGGGGTCAAACTCTGCCTCAGTTACTTTTCTCACGCCAAAATTCGCTATTTGGTTTTTTAGGCGATCAGCACCGGACATGCTGGGCTGCGGGTCTTCTGGCGCTTTCACACGCTGAAGTTTGATCGATCCGACCGCGTCCTCAACGCCAAAGTCGACTACGACGGCACCTCCGTTTGAGTTGAGCAGTGGGCCTACGAAATCCTTGAAGGCTTGGTGGTGAGGATCGAAGAATTTCTGGTTCTTGATCTTGTTCTCGGGCGTGCTGGTGTCAATCAGCGGAGCGCCCACGTAGTAATTTCGATCGCCTTGCGATTTAAAAGTGACGATGAATGCGTCTTGAATACCCTCCGAGGCCCCTTCGCCGCTGTTTTGGGCTCCAGTTTGCAATGATAAGATATAGGGATGGCCGTCCCGCTCACAGAGCTTTTGGAGGGCCATGAAGCGAGAGACAACCGCACTGCGCTGCTCAGGCGTGATTCCATCGACATATTTGAAAAATACGATGTGCTGAACTGCTCCAGGGCGAAAGGGTGTGGAAGTCACTAATTCCAGGCCCCCGGGTTGAGCTACTAATTTTCGGATTTCATCAGGCGGAGAAAGAGGAGGAGTTTCTGCAGCAATGCAGGTGGACGAATGGATGGTCATCCCGAGGCTGATTAAAACGGCTAGGATATTAAAAAACCTGAAAATTCTGGGCATATTTGCTCCCTTTTGTAAGCCTGCTTACTGACTAGTTTATCCCAATCAATCACTGATGCAGTCATTGCAAAAACGACTATTCGTTGGTTTAAAACGGGTTTGATAAGCCTGCCTGCATGGAAGTGGGTCGACGAGCGCGCGAAGCTCGCGGCCTATTTGACTGTGAAAGAGTGAGTCAAGATTCCTAGGACGAAGACATAAAGCGCGAGTGCTGCCGCAAGCATGAGGATGTGGCGAAGGCCTTTGTATCTCAGGTCGTAGTCTGAGCTTGTGAGAACCGTTCCGAGCGCACCACCGAAAACCGGCGGGATAAGAAGAACAAGGGCGAAAAGGTTTCCGACAGCTAAGTAGCCGTAGCCTGGGGAGACCAGAGCAGGTCCCGCAAAAGCCTGCCCAACGACCCAAATCACGACGCTGAGAATGGCAGGGACGGCCAATCCATACGCGACCGCGTTTCCTAAATAGATCAAAAAGACCGGAGGTCTGAGCTTTCGAAGCGCGAGCCGGTTCATGTTGTTCAGGAAGATCCCAAACATCATGATCAATACCGATCCTAATGCTAGCGCGAGTGGTGCAGTCATCCGATCCCTCTCTATCATTGGGTATCCCTGGTTTGCTCGATTTATGCAACTACCCTGGCATGGCTAAGCATTTGGAATTTGGAAGGGCATGTGAAGATAGCGCGCTGAAATACTTCTTAGAGGAATTTCCGGCGCAACTTGTGGCTCGAAACTATCGCTGCAAAATGGGGGAGTTAGACCTCATTTTTGAAGTAAACAGTGAAGTAAATGGTGAGCAGAGTTGCGAGCTTGTCGTGGTGGAAGTTCGAGGCAGAGTGAGGAACGCGATGGTCAATGCGATCGAGAGCGTTGGTCCGAAAAAGCTACTCAAGATCCAGAATACGATCCGTCACTTCGTGATGAGCTATG
>Ga0302315_10005229_pt1 | contig 11121 bp, 11 predicted proteins | sample III_Palsa_N3_1_FD_200532 | JGI IMG/M metagenome (GOLD analysis project Ga0302315, IMG submission 200532) | Peat permafrost microbial communities from Stordalen Mire near Abisko, Sweden - III_Palsa_N3_1 | ecosystem: Environmental > Terrestrial > Soil > Palsa > Peat permafrost | place: Sweden... | reverse complement strand
AAAACCCGTGCGTGCGAGCCGAACCAAGCCCAAGACGAGAGCACGTACGAGCAGGGGCTACGTCAACGGCCACGGCAACCACAGCCAAGGAGATAGCACGAGATAGCGTCAGTAAACTGCGCTCTATCGCATCCGACCTAAAGCGTAAATAATTACAAACTGAACTTTATGCTTGACAAGCACATTTATGAAAGTGATAATTGTGTTTGTCATGAATCGTTTGCCAATCGCAAAGCGCGCCCAAATAATCCAGATGCTCGTAGAAGGTAGTAGCCTTCGCGCCACCAGCAGGATGGCCGACGTATCGATCAACACCGTAACGAAGCTGTTGGTGGACGTAGCAGAGGCCGCTTACGTTTACCACGATAAGGCCGTGCGGGACGTGCGGTGTAAGCGTGTTCAGTGTGATGAAATCTGGTGTTTTGTAGGCGCGAAGGCTAAGAACGTCCCGGCATCGCGTGAGCAGGATGGCTGGGGAGATGTCTGGACATGGACGGCTATCGACGCCGACACGAAACTCTGCCTGTCCTACCTTGTCGGCGGTCGTGATGGTTGGTGGGCAACGGAGTTTATGAGGGATGTCGCATCGCGCATCCGGGGCCGCGTACAGCTAACGACAGACGGCCACCGGGCTTATCTGAACGCCGTCGAGGACGCCTTTGGTGCGGACGTGGATTATGCGATGCTCCAGAAGATTTATGGTGCAAGCTCCGAGACGCACGCTCGTTACTCGCCGGGTCAGTGCATCGGGTGCGACATGAAAACAGTGAACGGCGCACCCGACCCTAAGCATGTCTCCACCAGCTTCGTGGAGCGTCAGAACCTCACCATGCGAATGTCTATGCGCCGCTTCACTCGCCTTACCAATGCATTCTCTAAAAAGGTAGAGAATCATGCGGCGGCGGTTGCTCTGCACTTCATCCATTACAACTTCGCCCGGATTCACAAAACCCTGAGAATCACCCCGGCGATGGCTGCTGGCATCTCAGATCACGTCTGGAGCTATGAGGAGATCGCGGCTCTGGCGGGTTAGTCCCTGTCGTGTTCTATGATCTGGACGTTTGTGTAGCCTTGCCGTCTCCACGCATCTGCAATGCCCTCGGCGGAGTCCTTTCGGTCAGCCATCACTATCCAAACATTTCCTTCTTCATCCATGCCTCGGACTTCATATCTTTTCTTCGCCATGGTTTTGATTTTCCCACATATCTTCAAACTGAGACACTACCTGTCCGCCACATCGTTGACTTGGGGTGTCAACAGACATATATAGTCGTCTTATGTTTGTCTGTCTAGCAGCCGGCCGTGGAGTGCGGATGAAGCCTCTCACAAAGTATCTTCATAAGGCGATGATTCCATTTCACGGGATTCCGTTTTTGGCGTATTCGTTTGCTGCTATTCCTGAAAATTCTCAGGTGGTCGTTATAGTGAATCATTTCTCTGAGCAAATAATTAACTATTTTGGGAATTCCTATGGGGGACGCAGCATTATGTATTTGATGCAAACAAATCCCAAGGGAACCGGCGATGCGTTAGTTCAATTCTCAGAAGAATACCGCCCTCAGCAACCAGTTATTGTCTGGCAAGCCGATCAAATGATATTTCATGAGGAGGTCAGAATACTCTCTCAGAGCGATCCCGATGCTGCCATATATTCTCGGACCTCTGGCGGCCTTATCGACATTGGGTTTTGGAAAGTTAAGCCGAGCACGTTGACGCAGTTGAAAGGACACTTTGACGGCCGAGAATACAGAGCCCTTCCTGTCCTTGAGAGGAACGGTTTGAAGCGGATAGAAGTTCAAAGGGATAAGCTCGAGGTATCCTTTAGCTCATGGGAGAAAATTGACCTACAATGCAAGATGCTCAAGCAAGCGTTTTCTACCGAATACCGTTAGTTGGTGGAATTACGGACTACCCCGACTTCTATAGAGAAAACAAAGCGCAGTCGATTTGCTGTGCCATCGATCGGTATCTACATATCTCAATTACGTCTAACGAACACGGAGGCGTGACAATTGAGAGCAAAGCAGATTTGCCTTGGGAAATTGGGTTGGGGTCTAGCGGAGCGTTCTTTTCCGCGCTAGTGTCGGCTTTGGCCAAATCAAAGAACCAAAAACTATCAAGACTCGTCATTGCAGGGCTTGCATATGAGCTAGAAACAGGACTTGAGAAGAATGCAACCGGAAAGCAGGATTCACTAGCGTGCTTGTGTGAAGGAATCTCACGGATCAGCTATCTTCAGGATGATTCAGTGACAGTTGACAAACTCAATATTCCACCCGGCTGGGAGAACACTTTGTCCAGCCGCTTGCTGTTGTTCGACACGGGCGTGCGAAGAAGGGCACGTGACTCTATCAACGATATTTTATCGCGAAAGAACACCATATTATTGAAGGAAATTGCGAAGCTTCCTGATCGTCTTGTTCAAGCTTGGAAAGCATACGATTTTGATTTCCTCGGTACTGCACTTGATCTCCAAGAACAATATCGTGGCGAGCTATCACCGACTTGCAGAAGTCATCAGACGGATAGACTATTGGGCATCGCAAGAGAATGCGGTGCTGGCGCACGGCTAACGGGCGCAGGATTAGGAAGTCTACTTTGTTATTGCTCCGAAGGAAAGCAGCAGGAACTTCGAGAACGTCTCAAACTTCCTGAGATCAAATTTTCGATCTTATGGTGAAAATGTTTGTAATCCTGAACATCCGCGCGCCTAAACAAAAGAGGACGGAGAGGCTGGTTTGGGCGGTTCGGTTTGGTCCTTGTCTACGGGCACACTACATCTTAACGGTTGTGTAGCTCATGTGATGCTCACACGAGCAAAACACCAGCTGGTTGATCCTGCTGCTTGCAGCAGACCCCACGACTCTAGATCACCCAAATTGGTACAACATCTGCCAGGTAGACCAGATCTGTCCAAACTCTGATCTACTCCTTTCATTGTCTTTCGCGCCAGTTTCTGTACCACTGCCTCCCCAGATAATTATGGATTGCATTGGACAACCAGGTACAGGCCTCGAATAGCTCTTCATCGTTAGGAGTAAATCCGTTCAGTATTTCTAAAATCATAGGAGAAGTAGCCTGAAGACGGAGTTCTGCTTCGGCCTCAGGCCATTCCCGTAGTGCATTCAAAAACTCTGAGGCAGCATCTTGCAAGCTTGCGCTGCGATAAATTCTCTCTGCGCGGGCAACTGCACTTCTGAACGTTAGGTTGCGACGCCAGTCGGCCTGCCACCGTTTCATTTCGGCACAATGATTTTCAAAGTCATCTCCATCGAAGAATGAAAAATACTGGGGTAAGCGGTCCATATATGTTCTATTCGGCTTTTTCGAGTCGCAGTTCACATTTGGTTCCTGTACCGCGAGAAGGGGTATCGAATACAGCCGCACTAAGCCAGCGTCGCGGAAAGCATCGAATGTTACGTTTGGTCGCTTCGGGGGGGGAGCTGAGTACTGAGCTATATGCCTGAGCATACGAGGCACAGCAGAGGATGATACCGCGTACGCGTGAGTGTGCGCTCCCACCATCACTTCTCCAAGATGTTTTGATACTCGACCGCCGGAACGAGTAATGTGTACGCCCATGTAGAAGATGTCCCACGGGTGGACGGCAAGCTCGGCCGCCATGTCTTTCATGAGCACGTCGGTATCATCACGAAAGACGGCATCATCTTCGAGAATCAATGCCTTATCATGACCACGCTCCAGGATTAAACGCAGTACAGCAGCGTGCGACTCACGACAGTGCGACAGTGCGCTAACTCTTTCAAACGGAACGTTAAGTTTATGCAACCGCGATGAGATCCTCTGCATTCGGTCAGAATCTTCATCGAGGTTTATGACGTATGCGTAATCAAAATTGTGGAGGACTGGCTTCATGGCTCTTAATACACGCAATTATATGCTCCTCAGTCTGGTGCAGAGTTCTGGATTTGGTACGAGAACGGCTACTCATTCATTGAGCTGTGAGCATGTACGCGGCCGCCTCTCGATATCTTGCCCTCGTCGATCTGCGTTGCGCATGGCCCAATAGGCGAGCGGCACAAGCTTCAAAATCTCCGGCCGCCCGGACTGCGTGAACGGTGTCGGTTCCTCAAGCGAGGCGCGACTCTTCGCCTGCTTGCGTCGCAACCCATCAACCACACCCGATAGCCGGCGAATGCTGTGAGAGCGACTCAATCTTCCGCAGCTCGCAACGCTAATTGGGTGCAGATTGATAGAGCAGGCCGAATGCGCTTTCCAACTCGGCAACTGTCCTTTCCAGCAGCAGGTTGATGAGATTCAGATTCACTCGCGCGCAATGCGATCCCGATATGCGCAGGGCCCCGGCGATCGCAGCCGGTATCGAGAAAAGAATTGACATCGCGGGTTAAACCCGATGGCGAGCCTGGTGAGCAGCACGTCCTCGGCCTGGAAGCCGCGTGAAGCACAAGTCGCCGTTGGCAGTTACATATGTGGCGAGATGGTCACACGCATGCGAGCTTTGCGTCGAGATCTACTGAAAACAGCGGAATGGTCATCAAAAAATTGCCATTTCTGAGGGAATGAAGATCTCCGCATCGAGTAGAAGCTGACGGACGGCGGCAATCACACGCGCCGGTTCGACTGATTCGACGGAGATTGATTTGCCTTTTGCGCGCGCGTGAAGGGCAGTGATGTCCGTGGCTCGCACGACGAGGGAGAGAATCCCCGCGCGTGTCTGGAGGTCAAGAATCGCTTTGAGCAGATTTGGGTGAACCAGGAGTTCATCGGCATCGGCTTTGAACCGGACAGTGACGGCCCCGGCGGCAAACAGCGAGCGCTCTATTGCGTCGATGAGCGCTGCCGGGCCGGCAAGCTCGAGCGTCCCTCCGCGATGTCCCCAGTGCGCCTGCCGCTCGCTGGCGGTCAGCGGCCCCCGGTTGCCATCGCCGGTTTCCGCGGCGGCAGTCGTGCTCTCACCGGACAAAATCATTCCCGCGGCGACTGTCTCGTTCGTCGCCGGATCGATGAGAATCAGCGAGCCGGTGGCGCGGTTCTGCGCGTACGGGTCGAATGCGATTGGTCGCAGCAGGTCCATCCGCACAACCCCGATGTGATTCATCTCCAGCGTCTGTGCCGGTTCATGTGCGAGGGTCTCAATGTTAATCCGGTGGTCGATAGAGTTGACGAATGCCGGCACCGTGCGGCTGCCATGCTTCAAGAGGTAGCGCCCCGCCGGATTGAGGGGTCGCACATCCATCCACACCAGCGAAGCCTGGATGCGCTGTGCCAGTGCCGCGGGTGCAGCGACCGCGCCGATCAGGTCGCCACGGCTGATGTCCACCTCCCGATCAAGCACCAGCGTGACGGAAAGCGGCGCGCTGGCCTCGTCGAGGTCGCCATCCCAGGTAACGATACGCTTGACCGTAGCGTGCGTTTTGGAGGGAAGCACGACGATCGGGTCCCCCATCCGCACGCTCCCCGACGCAATCTGCCCCGCAAATCCGCGGAAGCTATGGTCAGGACGCGCCACACGCTGCACCGGAAAACGAAATGGTTGCGCGTGCTCCTGATGCGAGGCGGGCGACGCTTCGAGCGCTATTAGCAGGGTGCGCCCGGCATACCATGACATCGTCCGCGAGTGACGCACGACGTTATCGCCGGTCAGCGCGCACACCGGAATGAATACGGCATCGGAGGTCGTCCCTGTTGCCGCCGCGATTTGTCCCAGCACTGCGCGAAAATCGCGCTCGATGGCGCGAAAAATATCTTCGCGGTACCCGGCTAGGTCCATCTTGTTTACGGCCACCAGCACATGGCGCACACGCAGAAGTGACGCGATATACGCGTGACGCCGGGATTGCATCAGCACGCCTTTTGTCGCATCGATCAACACAACCGCGACATCGGCGGTCGAGGCGCCCGTGACCATATTCCGCGTGTACTGCTCGTGCCCGGGCGTGTCGGCGATGATGAATTTGCGGCGCGCGGTCGAAAAATAGCGGTAGGCAACGTCAATCGTGATGCCTTGTTCGCGTTCCGCACGCAGGCCGTCGGTCAGCAGGGCAAAATCGATCTTTCCCGGAGCGGCTGTACCTTTGCCTTCAATCGAGCGTATCTGGTCGTCGTAAACCGATTGCGTATCGTAGAGCAGCCGACCGATGAGTGTGGACTTTCCATCGTCCACGCTGCCTGCTGTCGAAAACCGCAGCAGGTCCTTTTCGCTCTCCCGGCATAGAAAATCATGGATCGAAAATGCAGGAAGCGTCGCAGCCATCAGAAGTAGCCCTCCCGCTTCTTGATCTCCATCGAGCCTTCCTGGTCGTGATCGATCACGCGGTTGGCGCGCTCCGAAGAGCGGACGGAGAGCAGTTCGGCAATGATGTCGGGGATGGTCATCGCATTGGAGCGGATGGCACCTGTGCAGGGGCTGCAGCCCAGCGAGCGCAGGCGCGACATTACCATCTGCGACTGTTCGCCGGGGCGCGCCACAAACGCCTGCTCGATGGGCAGCAGTGCATCACCGCGCACATACATCGGCCGCTCCTTCGCAAAATAGAGATCGGCCACTGGAATCTTTTCCACGTAGATGTACTGCCACACGTCCACTTCCGTCCAGTTGGAGAGCGGAAATACGCGAATACTTTCACCGGGGTGAATGCGCGAGTTGTAGAGGTTCCACAACTCGGGCCGCTGGTTCTTTGGGTCCCACTGGCCAGCCGGGTCGCGAAACGAGTAGATGCGTTCCTTGGCACGGGATTTCTCCTCATCGCGCCGCGCTCCGCCGAGGGCCGCGTCGAAGCGATAATGTCGTAGCGCATCCAACAGCGCCTGCGTTTTCAGCAGGGAGCAACAGCGCTTGGTGTCGAGAGCGATAGGATTTGTCCCGGTCGCAATCGCCGCTTCGTTGCGCCATACTAGCAGCTCCGCGCCGATTGACCGCGTCATCTCGTCGCGAAACACGAGCATCTCGGCAAATTTGAATCCGGTATCGATGTGCAGCAGCGGGAAAGGAATTGGCCCTGGAAAAAACGCTTTCTGCGCCAGGCGCAGCATGACGGAGGAGTCCTTACCGATGGAGTAGAGCATCACTGGCCGCTCGAACTCCTCGGCCACTTCCCGCAGGATGTGAATGCTTTCGGCTTCGAGCAGGCGCAAATGGCTGATGCGCGCTGCACCGGTGGACTGTTCATAGGGTGCGGACGGCAGCAGTATTTCTTCAATAACCTGTATCGGGGTCTCTTGGGAACTCATCACACTTTGCTCACCTATTCTTAGCGCAGGATACTAGGCGCGTCCAGCCCAAGTGCGGAAGTTGCGGATGTTTAGGATATCCGTGGTGGCGTCTCCCGTGTAGCGAAGAGCTCGGTCATCCCAATAGACAGTCGCGACTGGCTTCGGTCCCTCATTGCTGTAATCGGAGTTTCGGTTGATCTCATCGAAAGGCACGTCTGCACCCAGAAGGTACGAACGCACCGACTCGATTCCTCGCGTTGTATGAATGATGATCTTCCAACCGTCCGATTGCAAAGCATGCAAAGCGCTCTTGACGTCATCTCGCGGAGATCCTAGGACATCTGCGCCTTGCCACCCGGAATAGTTGGAAATTACCCCGTCAAAATCGACGGCAATCGTGCGCCTGCGTCCGTCGCTGCCGATGATGCGAGTGTCCTGAGCTGACCACTCCAATACGTTCAATATACGGTCAGTACAAACCTCGATTGATTCCCGATCCGAGTAGCAGACGACCTGCGCATCTAAAGGAGGCTCAAAAGGGGAATCAATACCCGTGAACCCTTTTAACTCCCCGCTTCTTGCCTTGGCGTACAAACCTTTTACGTCTCGAAGCTCACAGCTTTCGAGAGAGGCATCGATGAAGACCTGGATCATGTCAGGAACGATACTGCGCGCTACTCTCCTCGCCGCCTCAATGGGCGCCATCACAGCCACGAGCACTGTAGTTCCAGTACTTGCGAACAACTTGGCGACATGCGCGATTCGCCGGACGCTTTCGGTTCGATCTTCCGCAGAAAAACCCAGATCAGAACAAAGACCCTTTCGAATAACGTCGCCGTCAAGAATGATCGATTTACGACAATCTGTACGCAACCGTTCTGCTACCGATTGGCATAGTGTCGTTTTGCCTGCTCCGCTTAGTCCTGTCATCCACACGATGCGTGCCTTCCCCGGCTCCAACATGGTTCGCTCCTCAACTGACATTGTGCTGCTAGTGAGGGGAACAGTAGCACAGGCCGTGATAGAGCCGCCAGAAAGGCATTTAATAATTTGCTTGACAATCCTTCGTGTGCGGCTCTAAGGTTGCGCGATCGCAACAACAATAAGTTGTGCCGCCTGATTGTGTTAACGGTAGTCGTAAGTAGGCTCTTACCACTGAAATGGCGCTTTCTGCTTTCCTGTGACTTCAGAGCAGCTTTCGTCGGAGGATTTTGTGAATGATTCTCAGTTTCCAAAGCTAGAAACCGCCCCAGACGTCGCCTCGACAAATGAACTCGCAAGCTTGGATCCTGTGCAGGCTCGCCAGGAGAAGGCCAAGCACTCCGCATTTACCGTGGCAACGGCTCTGACCGCTGTTGGCGCTTTATTCGTCAAGCCTCGACTAGCGAGAGCAGATTATACCAACGGTTGCGGTTGGTCCGGGTGTAGTAGTGGTGGTAGTGGTGGCGGTGGTGGCGGTAGCGGTGGCACTGGGGGCGGCTCCCACATTAAGGTTACGGTAAGGACTCATATATCGACGGTTACGGTATCGACTTCTGTACCGGCTCCTGTATCGACTTCAGTTTCAACTTCAGTTTCAACTACCCCACCGGCCTCCAACCCGCAATCATGCCCCGCGCCAGCTCCGTCGCCACAGCCGGCGAATTCGAGCTCCTTCCATAGTAATTCCAGCTTCAGCACCCCGTCCAGACGTTCCGGCTGCTAGTTGCCCATCAGGAAATCGAAAGGCTCTGTGCAATCCCTAACCAGAATAGAGGCCATGTATGCAGAAGAACATTAGTCGCCGAGGCTTCTTGCTTAGTAGCACGGTCGCCGCGATCGGCACCATGACATCCAGAGCGGCAACTCTGAAGCTCGTCTCTGGCTTCGGTGACGATGGAGACCCAGAACCGGGAGGAGTTTCCACTATAACCGATGGCGCAAAACGCTCCCTAGTCGCGATTCCATCGTCCGATCCACGCTTTGATGAGATGGTGAACGAACATTTTCCAGCTCTCACCGGCGATCAGACCTTCGAGTCCCTCAAGGGACTATGCGTCGTCCTGCACAACAAGCAAGGGCCCGGCATTCATGCACACAAGCTGCGGTGGACCTTCGCATGCGACTCTGGTTCGTTCTCTACGGGAGTTACAAGTTTTCTGAGACCAGGTCCAGCCAGGGCTCGCCCACTAGATTTTTGCTCGCGTTCGGCCAGCCGGCCGGTGCTGAGAAAGGGGGGGGTGGCGCTGATGTCTCCTTTCTTCAAGTTGACTTCGGGGAAATCGCCAAGACAGCAGCCTGTCGACTGGGACAAAGCCATCCACCGCAAGGCCTTGAAAAAGTTGCTCCCGCGAGGCGTCTTCAAACTTCAAACAAAGCAGACGAGCGTCACCATAGAGAGCGCTGTCTATGACGATTACACGGTACTCGATCACGACAACGGTAAGTTCGCGCGGCGGCTCACGAAAAAGCGCAACACTGAAGTCCAATTGGCTAAAGCTGTTTCTAAAAAAATCAATGAGGGAATATCCGACTCGAATCTCCTGTCCGCCTTAAAGCGGACAGGCAATACTCCGCCAGATTTATCTGACAAACGCAAACAAGTTATATTTCAGCAGGCACGCAGACATCACGCAAAATATTTGCATGATGTTCTCTTAAATAGGGGGAGGGACAAGTTGTTCGAGCTAGTGTCAAAGCAGGCCCAGCAGCCGTTCACTCGTTTTCAGCGGTTGACTGCTGCTAGTTGACTGCTTATATCTCACTCTTAGAGCCCTGCCGAGTCGTTTGGCAACAACACATTTCTTTTCTTGGATCAATTGGGAACGGGGTATATGAAAATGTTTAGTTCCTGTGTCATTTCGAAGTACTATTTACGCGCCGCGTTTCTCGCGGGTACAGCGAGTTTTGCGACGCTCTCGTTCGCGTCAGGTCAATCCACAAGCGACTTTGTACTATCGTCGCCTGAGCCAGTCATTCAATTGGTACGGGTTGAACAGCTCCCATCGGGTAATCCTTACTTTACTTTCAGGAATGCTTCTGACAAGACGATTCTTGAGATTTGCATCTCCGCGCAACGCGGACCGAATGAGATGGTGTGCCAGAGCGGTTTTGCCAATGGCGCAAAATTGACCGGGCCTGGGGAAACGTTCTCCATGAGCTTTGACCCTAGCGGCTTCGCTTCTGACGGTCAACAAAACACCCTACATGTAAACGCCGCTATATACAGTGATGGATCGCACTTTGGGGAGAATGCCTTGCTTGCCAAGTTGGCGAGTGAGATGTTCGGTACTGCATTGGAGACGAAGCGCACATCCCGCCTTCTGTCTAATTGTCCTGACGACGGTGTTCCAGGACTTGACAGCATAATCCCGCAGATTGGAGCAAGTGCCCCGTCGTCGAGTGCTGAAGCAGCAAAAACACTGAAGGAAGAATCCCTACCAGGAATTTCAGCGCTGGTCATCAACAGCTATCTGAGTAGCCCTACGCAGAGCCTTCGGGAGGGCGTATTGGAAGTGCGGGAAAATGCCATGCGCGAGATTAACGAAAAGAAGGCTATCGCAGCATCGCCACTCACTGGCAGCAGGAGTAAGCAACATATTGTGTTAGAGGCAAGGTTGCATGGTCGATCAGATATGGCGCAGAAATATCAGGCGCTGTCTCAGCTACAAATCAGTTATCTCATCTCATTCATAGGAGGGCAAAATGCACATTAGTCGATCACATGCGATGAGCCTTGCAATATTGATTGTTTCGGTTCTGTTCACATGCGAAATGCCTGTCGTGTATGCGCAGACTTACGTATGTTGCGACACTTCCGTGCAAGCAGGAACTCCAGGCGGGATAAATGCTTCACCTAGCGTAGGCACAGTAAGCACTTATGCGCTAACTAACGGGTACAACGTCCATTGGTGCAATTGTCTTTCTTCAACATCTTCATACAGCATT
>Ga0302315_10005225_pt1 | contig 11124 bp, 10 predicted proteins | sample III_Palsa_N3_1_FD_200532 | JGI IMG/M metagenome (GOLD analysis project Ga0302315, IMG submission 200532) | Peat permafrost microbial communities from Stordalen Mire near Abisko, Sweden - III_Palsa_N3_1 | ecosystem: Environmental > Terrestrial > Soil > Palsa > Peat permafrost | place: Sweden... | reverse complement strand
GAACCATGCGAACCGCGGTCGGAAGCGAAACCATTCGTTGCTGGATTACCTCGTCGGCTTCGGGCTGAGCTTTTCCGCGACGCAGGCCGGTGGCGAGATAGACGGACATGGTTTCGGCGACGAACCCGGGGCTGGCATAAAAGCAAAAGATGCGCCGCCAGTGGGCGGCGGTGTATCCAGTCTCTTCAAGCAGTTCGCGTTTGGCGGCAGGCAAGGGCTGTTCGCCGCTATCGATGCGCCCGGCAGGGATCTCCCACAGATAATCACTGGCGGCATGGCGATATTGGCGCTCCAGAAGGACGCGCGGCGCGGAACGCGATTCATCGACGGCTAAAACGACCACCGAGCCGGTGTGATGAATGATGTCGCGACGGGCGCGCACGCCCCCTGGTTCCTGGACGTCGTCAGTGGTCACCCAAAAAACGGGACCGCGATAAACCGTGCGCGAAGAGATGATGCGCGCTTTGGTTTGGGGACTCTTGCGGGATTGCTTAGGTTTTGCTTTAGGGTGCGAAGATTTTGACATCAGACCAATATAAAACAGCGCTTGCATGCTCGGACGATCAGGCATTGCATTTGGAATCCGGGATGATAACTGCAAGAGTGGGAGACGATTCTGCTATTCTGCCCGGAATGCTGAAGGGTGTATCTCCAACGCAGAAGAAGCCGCGCATCGCAATCGTGGGTGCTGGAAACTTGGCCAGCGCGCTGGCGATCGCCCTGCGTGGTGCGGGATACGAGATTGACGAAATCGTGTCACGCGGGAGTGTGGCTTCTTTGCGGCGGGCGCGGCGACTGGCGAATGAGGTGGGTGCATCCGCCGTGACGGCAGCAGGGGCGAAGCTTCGTGCCGAGGTAATTTGGTTTTGTGTCCCGGATGGAGCGATTGCCGACGCCGCCGAGTCGCTGAGTAAGGCGACGGACTGGCGCGGCAAAGTAGCCTTGCATTCCAGCGGCGCTCTGAGCAGCGACGAACTTGATCAACTTCGGCAGCGAGGGGCAGTTGCGGCGTCGGTCCATCCGTTGATGACGTTTGTCCGGGGATCGAGGCCAGCGCTGGCGGGAGTCCCATTCGCAATCGAAGGAGATCGGAGGGCAACTGGGGTTGCACGCGCGATTGTTCTGGATTTCGGTGCGCAGCCGTTCTCCATTCGCAAGATCCACAAAGAGGCCTACCACACCTGGGGAATGTTTATCTCTCCTCTGTTGACCGCACTGCTGGCGGCGAGCGAGCGGGTCGCTCGAGCGGCCGGGGTTTCGCGAAGCGCGGCAAGAGCGCGGATGCTGCCGATCTTAAAGCAATCGCTGGCGAACTATGCGGCTCTGGGCGCGCCGCCTTCCTTCAGTGGACCGATTGTCCGCGGAGATGTAGAAACGGTAAAAAAACATCTGAACGCTCTGCGGGCGGTTCCGGAAGTTCGCGAAGTATATTTTGCGCTGGCGCGGATCGCGCTACGGGAACTGCCGGCAAAGAATCGTGCCGCGTTGAAGAAAATTCTCAAACGCTGAGCGATCGGGGTGGGCAATTAATCTATTGCACCGTCATCACGAGACTTTCTTTTGTGCTGCTTGCCACATCATCAGACTGAGAAGCGCGCACACTCCAAAGGGAATTGAGGCGGCGGTGCGGATGGGTAGCGTGAGCATGGCCGATCGAAATAACTCCTGCGAGAGAATCGGGCGCGTTACGATGACGAGCGGTGCGGTCATCCACGGCCAGAACAGGGCCAATGCAGTTATCGCCAGAATCGCGCGAAAGGGCAGGCTGTGTGCGAAGCCGTGCCAGGAGAAGGCGATCAGGATAACGCCGGGTAAGAGTAGTACGTGATCGTATACGGCATGTCCCGGCAGCAGAGTGATGGTGGTAACCGCGAGCAGCAGGCTGATTGTTCTGGCGAATTCAAGGGCGTGGGCGGACGCACGGCGCGTGCGCCACGCTAGAACGAACGCACCGAGCAGAAGTGCAGCGATCAGGATTGGACCCAGGCGCGGGCCGATCTGTTTCCCGAGCAAATAACTCACCAGCGGCGGCGTCGAGTATTGCCGGTAGCCCCGCAATACGTGCAGCCATTCTGCAATCCAGCGTGGCCAAACCAGCAGGGAAGAGGCGCCCAGCAGCAAAGCCATCAGGAAAAAACCGGCAGCAAATTGCCAGCGGGCGCGCCATCGAGTAAGGCTCCAGAGCAGAAGATATGCCGCGATCAACACCATCATTTGTGGCTTGATGAGAGTCAGAGCCAGCAGACTTCCGGAGAAAAAAAATCTTTGCCGGACCAGCGCCGCGAGCGCGGCAGCCAGAAGAAATCCTGCGAGCAGTCCCATCTGCTCGGCGAACAGGCCTTCGAGAACGGCATAGCTGGACAGAGCGAGAATGATAATCAATGAAGCGACCGTAGGTCCGGCGCGAAGACGGAGGGCGCCAAGCCAAAGGAGGATGCTGAGCGTTGTTACGGTGGCGAGAATCAATCCGAATCCGATACGAACCATGGAAAAGGGCAGCAACGCAAGGGGCCAGAAGAGAACGTCCGCGAAAGCTGGATAAGCGAACGTCCAGTAATCAGGAGGGGCGCCGAAGACACGCGCATCTACGCTCCGCCCAAAGAGATCAATCTGGATTTGCCGCGTTGTTTGAGGGCTGTAGGGATCGCGATGGTCAAGCAGTCCTTCTCGTGCGGTCAGCCAGATAGGGTAAAAATCTGCGCCGAAAGAATATCCTTGGCCAAAACCTTCGGCGGCACGTACTTTCAGAACCTGCGGAACGAAGAGTCCCAGATGGTAATAGACCATGCACGCGGCGCAGACAATCGCTATGGAAATAACGCCGCGGGATTTCCGGGGTATCGGAAGCGAGGACATGAATAAGAGCCGTGCACGGATTTAAGCACGATGCCGCCGGCGGAGGCAAAAGCGCAGCGCGGCGAATCCGTTCTTTACTCCACCCCTCAAGCGGCCGGCGCGCAGGACATTATCGCGACGAGAAAAGATGGCCGAGCTTTTCCTTCTTGGTCTTAAGATATTCTTCCGCGTGGGGACTGGCTGCGACTTCGCAGGGCACACGCTCGACAACTTGGATGCCGGCGCGCTCCAGGGCTTCGACCTTTTCGGGATTGTTCGAGAGCAGGCGCACGCGGATTACGCCAAGTGCTTTGAGCATCTCGCCGGGCAGGGCGAAATCGCGCTGGTCGGCTTTGAAGCCCAGTCGTTCGTTGGCCTCGACCGTGTCCAGACCCGCATCCTGCAATTCGTAGGCTTGTAACTTGGCCATCAGGCCGATGCCGCGGCCTTCCTGCTGTTCGTAAATCAGAATTCCCGCGCCCAGGTCGCGAATCATGGCCAGCGCCATCTCCAGTTGCTGGCGGCAATCGCAACGCAAGGAGTGGAACACGTCGCCGGTAAGGCATTGCGAATGGATGCGCACCAACGGCGGCGCGGAGTGAATATCGCCCATCACCAGGGCCACGGCTTCTTCGACGCGACGGCTCCCATCGGAGCCGGATTCGGCGCGAAAGCCGTGAATGCGGAACTTTCCCCAGCGCGTGGGGAAATCCGCGGAGGCTAATTGCTGGACTGGACTGGAGATCACACTGTGATTATAGCGGCTGTGGGGGCGGGTGCGTGCGAACCCAAAGCCGAGCATTCTCTGAACTAGCCCAGAACTCTTCCTCAAACTAGCCCCGCGCTTTGAAAGGGAAAATAGCGTCTTGGCGGGAGGAAATGGGGACTCCGTTGCGCGTAGCGGGTTGGAAGTGCCAGTTATCGAGGGCCGCGAGACACTTTTCGTCGATCATGGGTCCGAGGCTCTGCAGCACGGTTTTCCGGACGATTTCTCCCCGTTCGTCGATGGTGATTTCGACGATGACTTTGCCTTCCGATAATGGCCTTTGCCAGGGATAAACGACGGGATCGGCGGTCGCAACCGGCAAAGCCGGGCGAATCTCGTTGCCATAGACCGGGCCGCCGGGCAGACTTCCGTAGGGAAGGCCCCCGGTTGCGCCAAGGCCGAGATTCAAAAGCGTAGCGGTCTTCGATTTATCCTCGGCTCCGGATGGAGCGAGCGGCGCGGGCGGAAGTGGCAGTTTCGCCAGCGCCGTATTTTGTTTCAGGGTCAATTTTTCATACCCGAGCCGTTGATGGCGATAGACTTCCGTGGCGCGGTCCGGAGAACTGCTGGTGCTATCGTCAGGCGACTCTGTTGGGAAATAAATGCGGGTAAGCACTTTGCCCTCGTGTCCGAGCGCGACAGAAGTTGCGTTCAACAGGGGCGGCGTGGGGGTGTGGAGCAGCCAGGCGAACAACAATGCGTGCAGCGCGAGCGAAGTGGCCAGCAGCTTCCGCTGACTGTTTGATTTAATTGAATCCAGCTGCGCAAACATTTAAGTAAAACTCCCACAGCGTTATTGCTAGGTTAGACGCGGGGTGGGGGTATTCGTCAAGCACTGTTGGTGTGGAAGCGGGAACGCTGCTAAAATAAGCTGGCAACTTAGTAATCCACCCGGTAAGGGGCTGTAGCTCAGCTGGGAGAGCGCGTCGTTCGCAACGACGAGGCCACCGGTTCGATCCCGGTCAGCTCCACCAAAAATACCATTCGTTCGATCTAAGCGGCTAACTCGTTTGCGCGGGATTGTCGGAGATTCTGATCGAGAAATTCACCGTGATTCTAGCTTTGGTCTCGACGGGCTGACCGTTCTGAAGATAGGGCTTGAAGCGCCACTGGCGCACGGCCTGCTGCGCCGCTGTGGAAAGAATGGCGGGGCCGCTGATTACGCGAAGGTCTTCGATAGAACCGTCCGTGCCGACCACAGCTTGTAATACGACCGAGCCCTGCACGCTGGTATGCTGGCTCAATAGCGGGTACGTCGCCTCGACGGTTTGCCGCAGTTCGGGAACGGCCTTGGAGCGAAGGCTCACGTGCTCGGCTGCATTCGAGGGCAGACCGTCCGTGGAAGCAACGACCGATGGAGAGCGGTCTGAATCGCTCCGGATCTCAACTTTGGCGGCGTTGCTGCCGGGATGAATGACGCTGTGCGCATCGCCCGCAACCACTTCTACTTCCAGCGGAGGAAGGACGGTACGATTCGCCGCGATTACTGGCGAGTTTGATGCCGCCGAGCCGTTGTTCGGACGAACCGTGTTTGGACGAACCGTCGCAGTCGCGGGCGTGGAAGGCTTTCGGGCAAGTTGCTTCTTTGGAGCGGCGACATTTGCTATAGGCGTCTGGACCGGCTGAGCGGGCACAGAATTCGTTTTCGAGACGCTTTCCGAGTCGGCAGGGTCGGATTCCAGGGTTTCGTTCGCGCCAAACCAGAAGTCGCGGTTTTTGTTGAGTACGACGCCGAGAGCAATCAGAAGTAGAAAAAGCGCGACGAGTAGCTGGCGGGGCTGCTTGGGCGCGAGATCCGGTCGAGGCTCGGCAACCGGCGTTCTTGGATTCCCTAGCAGCGTTTGATTTCTTTCGATCCGCATTCGGCCTCAGTTAAAACAGCTCTTAATTCGGAGCGCCATTTCTTAAGCACGAGTATCCTCAAGCCGGAAGCGAATGTTGGCAATGGCACGATCCGGGAATAGATCGCCCGAGAGTGCTACTTCCTGTTTTATCTTTTAATTTTGAGCTGGCGCTGCACGAGGGAGGAAGCTTGGTCATCGTGCTCATGGGAGTGGCAGGAGCAGGGAAGACGACGGTGGGAAAATTGTTGGCCGAAGAACTCGGCTGGGAGTTCCGGGATGCGGACGATTACCATTCAACCGCGAATGTGGAGAAGATGAGGAATGGGACTCCATTGACCGATGCGGATCGCGCGCCCTGGCTGGTGGCTCTGGGAGAACTGATTTGCGGTTGGGTTGCGCGGTGTCAAAATGCGGTGCTCGCGTGTTCCGCATTGAAGAAGGCATATCGAGAGAGTCTGCAGCTAGGACCTGAAGTTCAATTCGTCTATCTCAAGGTTGTGCACGAGGTTCTACAGCAAAGGTTGAAGGCGCGCCGCGGTCATTACATGACGGAGCAGATGCTCGCCAGCCAACTGGCTGCACTCGAAGAACCGCAGCACGCGCTAGTGATTGACGCCGCGGGCGCTCCCGAGCAGATAGTGGACAAAATCCGGGCGGAGCTGAGCCTGACGAAATTCACGGAGCCCCGGTGAAACGGGCTCTCGATGAGCGTAAGGGCAAAAAAGCCGCGCTGCTTTTCGGCAGCGCGGTAAGGGTTCAGCGCCGAGAAGGGTTTAGCGACGCTGGTGTTCAGGAACTTAAAAACTCTTCGAGCTACTCTTCGAACTACTCTCGAACTAGGCTTTGAGCAATTTCCGTCGCAGCGTGCCAGCCAAGCCCACCAAGCCAGTTCCCATCAAGATCAAGCTGCCCGGTTCCGGCACAGCGTTGTAGCCGATAAACTCTTGCGGCAGGCCCGCGTTTCCTGACTGCGTGCCCGCGATCGGAGTATAGAGAACGAGTCCGTTGAACGCGCTGTTCTTGGCGGTTCCTGCGAGAGTGAGGAATTGTGCCTCAACCGCGGCCCCGCCACTGGTCACGAACATCGGGTTGTTGGCCGCGTTCTGCGAGAACAGGCCCCAAATGGCCCATTGGCCAGCGCCAGCGCCAGTGGTGCCACCGAGAATGCTCTTGAAGATCAATCCTGCGGCTTTGTAATCGAGTGACGCACCCGAACCAAACAAACCAATGGCCTGGAGAAGCGGCGAAGCGGTTGCCTGCCAGGTTTCACCGAGATAGTTGGTATTGTCGTAGGCGTCGCAGATGAGCGCGCTGTAGTTGCTGCTGCCGTTGATGGAGAAGAGCCAGGGATAACTGGTATTGTTTCCCGCACCGTGACCCTCGTAGGTCATGGTGACCGAGTTGGCAAAGGCGGGGCTGGCCAGAAGCAATGAGAAGACCAGGAGTGACAGAATAAGATGAAGACGACTCAGGCGCATGGATTTGCCTCCCAGCAAACAACAGATAGATGTCGCAAACCGCGACAATGTTTACTTTCTTGCTTCGTTCGGGGGAAATCAGCCAGTTTAGCTAAACCGGAGGTTGAATCCCGGCTGGCTAGCCGCGAAGGACGGCTTACTAATCAAGGCCAGAGCAACTGACTCTGGTAACAGAACCAAGGGTACTAGCGGGTACAGCACATGGAAATGGCCCAATAGTGCTGTTACCGGTAGAGTAGTTGTGAAGCCACCGCGCGGGTGCGCACGGTGGGGCGTGGCAGGTGCCAGTCACGGGAGCTACGGAGAAATCCACAACATCTTCTATGCAAACTATTTCACTGTCTGCTAACATGGTCGCCAAACAGGCGCGGATCTTATTCAGTTTGCAGGGTCCGCGGGTTGCGGTGTGGCACTCGAACTGCGGCTATATGAGCGGCGAAGTGTCTCAAGTCCCGATCCCAGGACGACCGCGCAGGTAGGAGCAGTTTGTGAGCGATGCCGCAGGGGGAAAAGTGAGGCGGCGGAGAAGCCGCCGTCACAGCCGCAATCGGCGGATTCGCCGCTGGCTTGCGGTCGCAGCCATTGGTTTTTGCGCCGCCGCTCTCTCTTCCGTAGCCTTGCAGTATCTCAGCCCGTCTCTGTTTCGCGCCCAGCAGTCTGCGCCTCCCAGTTTTCAACAGGCAGAAGTTAGCCGCAGCCGCCTTATTACACTAAATCGGATTCTCTCCGAGCAGGCGCAACTGGCGACCGATCGTCCGGTGTATCCCTACTCGCTTGTGCCGGGCGGAGTCGAGGACGCGAAGGAATTGAAGTGGGTGGCGGAGCACGATCCCGTGGTGGCGGCGCACTATGCGGGCTTCGATTACGATCACGCGCGCGTGGTGCGGCTGACCCTGGCTCGAACCGCTTACCTGTCTTACCGGATTGGAAATCGCGTCTACTGGACGCGTCACCGCGTAACCCTTCACAAAGGGGAAAAGATCATTACCGATGGACGCATGGCGGCGCGTGGCCGCTGCGCCAACCGGGTGGAGGAGCTGCCGCAACAGGCCGCCTCGCCCGCCGAGCCTCCGGTGGAAAAATTCGATCAGCCGATGACGGCTGGCGATGGTACCGCGATGCGATCTCCGCCGGTGCCGTTTCAGTCGGCGCTGCTGGAGCCGCCGCAAGCTCCGGGGCTGGGGCCCACGGGGCCGTTGAGTTTGTACAATCCTTTTGTCGGCGGAAGCTGGGTGCCTGTCGCACCTCCGCCAATTCCCGCGGGGCTTTGTGGACCGATTAATAAGAAGGGCACCGTCGAGACCGGGTGTTGTGTTGGCGGAGAGGTCGAAGGGAACAAGAAAAAGGTCGGTCCGTGCGGCGGCGGCGCCGGGGTGGTGCCGGAACCTGGAACCTGGCTCATGTTGGCCACGGGATTAGCCGCTGTTTTCTGGCAGGCTCGTCACCGGTTCATCCGCTTAAGGTCTTAGAAGGCGTAAATCTTGGAACATTCCGCAGCGTTGTCGGGTTGGAAACGCGTCCTCGCGTAGGTTGGGCCCATCGTTCTAACGTCGGATCTTAATCAAGTGGCATCCTGGAACAACGGAGGTCTGGTGCGTTTGTCACGTCGTATTGAAATGCCCGTCAAGTTGGTGGTTTGCTTATGGCTCGCTTCCTCCATCGTCTTTGCACAATCCATTCGACTCCATGTGGATCTCACGGACGCTCCGCGTAATATCTACCACGCGAGGCTGAGCATTCCTGCCAAGCCGGGGGCGATGACGCTCGTCTTCCCCGAGTGGATTCCCGGCAATCACCGCCCCAGCGGACCCATCGCGGCCCTTACCGGCATACACATGGAAGCAGCGGGCAAAGCTGTAACCTGGCAACGCGACGAGCTCGATATGTACGCCTTCCACGTTGTTGTACCTGAGGCGGCCCACGAGCTGGATGTTTCGCTGGATGCGATCACCGCCAACGACAGCGCAGGCGGTGGAGGCCCGGCGGCTTCCAGCAACCTGTTGGATTTGAATTGGAATGCGGTCGTGCTGTATCCACAGGGGGCTGATTCGAATGCGGTCGAGTTCGCGCCCTCCGTAAAGCTCCCGGCCGGGTGGAAGTTTGGAACGGCGCTGACGCCTGCGCACGAATCCGGCGACGAAGTGGAGTTCGCTCCCGTTCCACTGACCACGTTGGTGGATTCTCCCTTGATCGCCGGCAGAAATTATCGAAGAATCGAATTGACCACCGACGCGCCCCTGCACGAGATGGACGTGGTGGCCGACAGCGAAGAGGATCTCGCGATGAAGCCCGACGATTTGGCGGCGTACAAGAAATTAGTCGCGGAAACCGGGGCGCTTTTCGGCGCTCGACACTACCGGCAATATCACTTTCTGTATACGCTCAGCGGCCAGGTGGGCGGGCATGGATTGGAGCATCACGAATCCAATGACAGCGCCGCCGACGAACGAACTCTGCTCGATCCCGATCTGCACTTGCTCAATGCGGACCTCATTCCTCACGAGTTCGCGCACTCCTGGAATGGAAAGTATCGGCGGCCTGCGGGACTGGCCACACGCAATTATCAGGAGCCGATGATCGGCGACCTGTTGTGGGTCTACGAAGGCCTTACGAACTTTCTGGGAAACCTGCTCGCCGAGCGCAGCGGCTTGCGCTCTCCGGAACAGTATCGCGAAGGTTTGGCTGTGACTGCGGCCATGCTTGATCATCGCTCCGGCCGCACCTGGCGTCCTTTGGAAGATACTGCCCGTTCCGTGCAGACTTTGCGCGTGCTCGGTCAGCAGTGGTCGAATTGGCGGCGGGGCCTGGATTACTATCCCGAAGGCGAATTGATCTGGCTGGAAGTGGATTCGATCATCCGCCAGCAAACGCGGGGGCAGCGTTCCCTCGACGATTTCTGCCGCAGCTTCGAGGGCGGCAAGAGCGGCCCGCCCGCTGTGGTGCCGTATAAGTTCGAGGACGTTGTCCAGGCGTTAAATGAAATCGCTCCTTATCATTGGGCAGCGCTGCTGAGGGATCGGGTCGGCTCCACCAGCACACATGCCCCGCTGGCCGGCATCGAACGCGAGGGCTGGAAGTTGGTTTACAACGATCAGCCAAATGCATTTGCCAAGGCCGTGGAGAAGTTGTTCAAAGTCGCCGACTTCTCCTACTCGCTGGGCTTCACGGCTGATAAGGACGGCAAACTCGACGATGTCGGAGTGTACTCTCCCGCTTATCAGTCGGGCATTGGCCCGGGGATGAAGTTGATCGCGGTCAACGGCCGCAAGTTTGCGCCTGAGGTTCTGCGTGCTGCCCTCAAGGCCGCGCAAGGAACCTCAGAGCCGATCGATCTGTTGGTCGAGAATGGTCAATTCTTTAAAACCTATTCCGTCGCCTACCATGACGGCGAGCGAAACCCGCACCTGGAGCGGGTCTCCGGTCAGCCCGATGTTCTTGACGTGATGCTGGCTCCGCTGGCGCATTAGAGACGAGAAGCCTAGGGCGACCCAAAGTTGTAATCCTTTGGTAAGCGCCACCCTTCATGGCCGCTGCTAGAATCGCCACTAGTACGCCTTCTCAATAAGGATATTTATGAATCGCTTTGTCAGGGCTGGCATTTTAACGCTATGCGGCGCGATCTGCACCTTCGTTCCTCTGCGCGCATCCGCTCAGGACGTGCCCTCTGTGCGCCGCGTGCAAGTGCTGGGCAAGCTGAATCCGGTGGAGATAGAGATCGAGGGCAGCGATCGCCTGGTGCCACAGGCGAAAGTTCTAACGCACCCGGACCGCCTGGTGGTGGATTTTGCCAACGCCGTGCCGGGCGCGCAGTTGCGCAATCAAACCTTGAATCGCGGAGAAGTGAAGAGCGTTCGCGCGAGCTTGTTTTCCTCCAAGCCTCCGGTAACGCGCATCGTGATTGATTTGAACGCTCCGCTGGCTTACCAGCTTTTTCCCGCAGGCAGAACGGTGATTATTAAGCTGGGTGGCGCTGGCGCGCAAGCACAAGGCGCGCATCTGGTCACGTCCTCGCCAGCCGGGGCAAAGCTGGTGACCTCAAGTTACACCGTGCAGTCGGTGCAAATCACGCCTCCTCCGGAGCTGCCGCCCTTGTCGGTTTTATTCCAGGGCGGCATGCTTACGATCAGTTCGAACAAGGCGAGCCTGTCGGAAATCCTGTTCGCCATCCACCAGCGTACCGGAGCCGACATCGCCAGTCCCG
>Ga0302315_10005219_pt1 | contig 11133 bp, 9 predicted proteins | sample III_Palsa_N3_1_FD_200532 | JGI IMG/M metagenome (GOLD analysis project Ga0302315, IMG submission 200532) | Peat permafrost microbial communities from Stordalen Mire near Abisko, Sweden - III_Palsa_N3_1 | ecosystem: Environmental > Terrestrial > Soil > Palsa > Peat permafrost | place: Sweden... | reverse complement strand
AAATCGGCATTGCCAGCCTGGTTGGCATCGATCGTGCATGTGCCGACGCCCACCGGAGTGACGGTGGAATTCAATACCGTACAGACCGTTGTGGTGGCTGAGGTAAAGGTTACCGCCAGCTTAGAACTGGCGCTGGCCACAAGCGCGACCGGCGTGCCATAGACGACGCCGGTCGGCGCCGTGAACGTAATGGTTTGACTACCTTTATTGATGACGACACTAGCCACGACTTGCGTTGCCGCGCTATAGGTGGAGTTACCCGCCTGATTGGCTGTCAACGCGCACGTGCCGACACCCAACACGCTGACGGTTTTGCTTGATACGGTACAGATGGTGCTTGTCGTTGACGCGAACGTCACCGCATTACCCGAGCCACCTCCGGTAGCGCCAAGCGTAAAAGTATCTCCGGTGCTGTACGTGATCGGCGTTGTCGGTGCAAAGCCGGTGATCTTTTGCGCAGTCAATGCGCTGGCTTGCGGGGCGGCCAATAAAAGCATCGACGCTAGCGTTAACGCGCCGACGTTGAATCGCGAGGAGAGCCTTCGATCGGCATGTTTCATGAACTGGGAAGCGAACCGCTCATACATGGCGGCAATACGCGTATCAGGTTTTCTGAATGGATGCTGCATTGCCGTCCCTTGCGTTTGATGATTCATTTGACGATACTAAGCCGTCTCGAAGAGGACAGTTTAGAAATTACGGCATGAGGTGATTACAAAAGATATTCTCTACGAGAAACTTATAGAGAGAGCGAATTGACTCTTTAAATTAGTTCCCTACAGAAAAACTCCCAACAAAATAAGTATTCGGTAAATCGTTCGTAAATTTTGCAGCTTTGCGCTGTCTCGGAATCTCTTAGTATCGGCACAATATCAGAAAAAAGTACTTTTTGTACAATATTTTTATTGACAATTCTATTTCGTATCTTTTAAGCCCATCCCATAAATATGGGATGTCGATATGTTTAAATTGCGTCGATAATCCGATCCAGAGAAATGGAATGTTTCGTCGAAAAAAACTTCTTGCTTCAAAATCCGAGCACAGAAATACCAAGAATTTAGTCGCAATTAGTCACGCAAATAATTGAACCATGCACAGACGTATTTCAAGATCACCTCGACATTTTGTTACTACGTTTTTCCTTGTGATCCTTGGTCTGTCTTCGTCGCTTGCCGCAGCGGACGACAATCAGCATCTAGGGCTGCCGCCTGTCGTCACACCGTCAGACTATCCATCTAACCCTGCAAAAATTGCGCTCGGCAAGAAACTCTTCTTTGATAAACGCTTGAGCGGGGACAGCTCGATCAGTTGCGCCAGTTGCCATCAACCAGAACATGCGTTTTCCGACGGCAAGCCTCTGGCGCAGGGAATCGGCCAGCGCACCGGTACGCGCAACACGCCATCCATCTTCAACGCCGCCTTCAACACCTCGCAATTCTGGGATGGGCGACGCGATACGCTGGAAACACAGGCATTGGATCCGCTCTTCAATGTGCGCGAACATGGATTGAAAGATCGACATAGCGTGCTCGCGCTGCTACGCAAAGACGCCAACTACGTGCGTGCATTCAAGACCGCGTTCGACGTGGCGCCCGATGCAATCGAACTTGCGGATGTCGGCCAGGCACTTGCCAGTTTCGAGCGCAGTGAATTGATCGCCGGCGATTCGCCCTTTGATCGCTACTATTTCGGCGGCGACAAGTCGCGCCTGTCGCCGAGCGCCATACGTGGCCTCGCCTTGTTTCAAGGTGCCGCCCAATGCACTGCTTGTCATACGATAAGCCAGGCTTCTGCGTTGTTCACGGACAATGATTTTCATAGTTTGAGTGTCGGTTTAAAACGGATTGAACAACGACTACCTGAGATCACGACGCGCCTGGTGCGTATGCGCGCATCCGGCACCAATCTGGATCAAGCAGTATTAAGCGACGAAGACGTAGCCGAACTGGGGCGCTTTGCCGTGACATTGAAGCCGTCCGATATTGGCAAGTTTCGCACGCCAAGTTTGCGCAACGTCGCATTAACTGCACCCTACATGCACGACGGCAGTATCGCTTCGCTCGAGGACGCGGTGGAACTGGAGATTTATTATCGTGGCGCCGAAGCCGATCGCCCTTTGATCCTTACTCCGGCTGAGAAGACGGACTTGGTGGAATTTTTAAAATCGCTCACCAGTCCAATGAACGCAAAGCTTGATGGGTCATAGCGCATATTTGAGCAGGGCCAAAGATTTTTGAATTCGCCAATATACAGAGAAAATAATTTAAATCTACCTGTCAAAAATGACAGAATGACTGCGAACAGTTGGAAACCATTGTCGAAGAGAATTTATTTTCCATATTACTCTTGCGCAACTAAAGCTAAGAATGGCCTGATCGAAACATCGCAGGCAACGCCAAACTGGTAAAAACGCAGTGCGCGTGGTAGCCTACCGCGCTGCAGAAGACCGTATCAAGGAGCGACTCGCATGACGCAGTGTGCCGTATCAAATTTCCGTCAACACAGTATTGGCCCGATTCATCCGCGACGTCATTCTCGTTTGACTTGTGGATTCACCCTGCTCGAATTATTGGTCGTCATCGTCATCATCGGCCTGCTAGCTTCGTACGTTGGTCCCAAGTATTTCGCGCAACTCGGCAAGTCTGAAGTCACAATCGCCAAATCACAAATCGAATCGTTTGAGAGGGCTCTCGACACCTTTCGCCTCGACACCGGCCGTTACCCCACCAGCGACGAAGGCCTGGCCGTCTTGTTGAACAAGCCCGCCAACGCCGACAAATGGAACGGCCCGTACATGAAGAAAGACATCCCGCTCGATCCCTGGGGTCATCCGTATATCTATAAAATACCAGGCAGCAAACACGAATACCAAATCACCTCCTTCGGTCGCGACGGCCAACCCGGCGGCACCGGCGACGACGCCGACATTTCGAGCGAATAGAGAAATCCCATGCAGTTCGACGTCCGTGCGTTATCGCCCGACCACCTGATGACGCAACTCACGATCGACGCCCAAGACGAGCTCGACGTACAACGGCAACTCGAAGCACGCGGCTTGTTCGCCGCATCAATTACGCCGTCGCGTAGTCTAGGGCAAAAGAAATCCGCGCGCGGACGTCTATCCTTAGTGTTATTCAGCCAGGAACTATTAGCGCTTTTAACCGCAGGTCTCTCTATCGTAGAAGGCCTAGAAGCGCTCTTAGAGAAAGAAGCCAACGACGGCACCCGTTCGATTCTCACGCGACTCTTATCCGGGCTACGAGAAGGCAAGCGTTTCTCTCAAGTTCTCGCAGAACAACCTGAGTTATTCCCACCTCTCTATGTCGGTATCGTCAAAGCTGCCGAAGGAACCAGCGACCTGCCACGTAGTTTGACGCGCTTCATCGACTACCAACAACGCATTGACGCCGTACGCAGCAAAGTCATCAGCGCCGCCATCTATCCGGTCATCCTGTTGGTGGTCGGCGGCGGCGTGGCGCTATTCCTGATCGCCTACGTGGTCCCCAAATTCGCCGAAGTGTATCAAGGCGCCGGCCGTGACATGCCGTGGATGTCGCAAGTGATGTTGGACTGGGGCCAATTCGCCGCCACGCATACCAGTGGCCTGCTCGGCAGCATCGCTGTCGCCTTGATCTTGTTGATCCTCAGCGTACGCCACGCACTGGCCCAAGGCGGCTTCGCACGCTTAGTCGCGCGCATCCCCGGCATCGGCGAACGCGTGCGCATCTACGAACTCTCGCGCCTGTATCTGACGCTCGGCATGTTGCTCGAAGGCGGCATACCAATTGTGAGTGCGATGGAAACCGTACAAGGCATGGTGTCAGCCAACATTAAAAGCAGCCTGCAAAGCGCCACCACCACCATCCAATCCGGCGCCCAACTGTCCAACGCTTTCGAGAACAGCCGCCTGACCACGCCAATTTCGCTACGCATGCTTCGGGTTGGTGAGCGCTCCGGCGAACTCGGTTCCATGCTGACCCAATCGGCCAGCTTTTACGACGGCGAAATCACGCGCTGGATCGACCGCTTTACGCGCACCTTCGAGCCGATCCTGATGGCGGTCATCGGCGTGATTGTCGGCGGCATCGTGGTCTTGCTGTATATGCCGATCTTCGACCTGGCCGGGAGCCTGTCATGAATCCCGTATTACACGCCCTGCCAAAAGCTACGGTTGCACCGCTGGTTCTCGATCCCGCGATCTTGCAACAAGCCCGCGCCCTGGCCAAGCAATCGCAACGCCCGCTCATGGTCGAACTGGAAGCCTTGACCCAAGCCGATCCGCGCTCCTTGGTGCAAGCAATTGCCGCACCGTTCGGCTTGACCGTGGTCGGCACGGCCGACATGCTGGCGCACGCTCCCGCTTTCGATTTACTGCCGCTATCGAAAGCCATGCAACGCCATTGCGTGCTGTTGCGCTCGGCTATCGGGCAGCTGATCGGCGTCATCGCCGACCCGTTCGATCCCGACCTGCAAACTTGGCTGCAAGCGCAAGCCGATAAAGAGTCTAGTAGCGCGTACAAGATACCGCTGACGATTCATCTCGCCCTACAATCCGACATCCAGGCCTATCTCTCCAAACAGGAAGAATCGGTGCGCGCCACCGATAACCTGGTGCAATCCGACAGCGAAGGCCGGCGCGACGGCAAGACCGCCGCCATCCTGTCGTTCGCCTCGGTCAGCGAAGCGGCGAGTCCTGCGGTGAAACTGGTCAATTCGACCTTGTACGATGCCTTGAAAGCCGGTGCCTCGGATATGCACCTAGAAAGCACCGCCAACGGCCTGGCCGTCAAGTACCGAGTCGATGGCGTATTGGATCATGCCACCTCGGTCAATGGCTTCGAGACCGCCGAACAAGTGATCTCGCGCTTAAAAGTATTGGCGGAACTCGATATTGCCGAACGTCGGATTCCGCAAGACGGCAGTTTCCGCGTCGAGTCTGGCGGGCGCGAAATCGATTTGCGGGTCTCCATCATGCCCAGCATCCACGGTGAAGATGCCGTGATCCGGATTCTTGACAAGCGCGCCATGATCGAAGCCTACGGCGCACTGACGCTGGAAGCACTCGGATTCGATGCCCCCTCTCTCGTTACCCTACGTGGTTTGGCCGAAGAAGCCTATGGCATGCTGCTGGTCACCGGACCCACCGGCTCCGGAAAGACCACCACCTTGTATGCGGCATTAACGGAAATCCACAACGGCCGCGACAAGATCATCACGATCGAAGACCCGGTCGAATACCAATTACCGGGCATCCTGCAAATCCCTGTCAACGAAAAGAAGGGGTTGACCTTCGCCAAGGGCTTGCGCTCCATCCTGCGGCACGATCCCGACAAGATCATGGTCGGCGAAATCCGCGACAAGGAAACCGCCGAGATTGCCGTGCAATCAGCCCTGACCGGCCACTTGGTGCTAACCACCGTGCATGCCAACAATGTGTTCGACGTCTTCGGCCGTTTTACCCATATGGGGATCGATCCGTATGCCTTCGTGTCGGCCTTGAACGGCATCTGGGCGCAACGCCTGGTCCGGCTGAACTGCCCACGCTGCGCGGTGCCGCATGAGCCGTCCGATGCCGATCTGGCGCGCGTCAACCTGATCCGCGCCGATACTGCCGATTATCAATTCATGCACGGCGCCGGTTGCGGCGATTGTCGTGGTACCGGCTATAAGGGACGGCGCGCGATTGCCGAAATCCTGACCTTGACCGATGAAATCCGCGAGATGGTGGTCGAGAAACGGCCGATCCGGCATATCAAGGAAGCGGCACGCAAGAATGGTACGCGCAGCCTGCGCGAAGCGGCACTCGACCTGGTCAAGCGCGGCGAAACCACCCTGGTTGAAATCAAGCGGGTCACCTTGCATGCGTAATTGGATCGGTGGCATGGCCGGCGCACGCGTACACCTCGGCTTATCCAAAGGCGGAATGGCGATCGTCCGTCACCAGGCCGGTTGGCGCAAAGCACGCACCCTGCTGGCCGACCTCCCGCTGGCAGACCATACTGTGCAAGAGCCGCAACGGATCATCGCCCAGTGCGGTGCGATCCTGTCGGATGCCAGCTGCGCCGGCCTTCCCCTCTGCGTGACCTTGAGTGACGATTGGGTGCGCCTGTTCATGGTCACCCCGCCACAAAACTGCGGCCGTCTACAAGACTTGCAAGCCGCCACTACCATGCGCTTCCGGGCCTTATACGGCGAAGCGCCAAGCGCCTGGCAGCTGGAAGCCGACTGGCATACCACGACTCCCTTCCTCGTCTGCGCCATCCCGCGCAACGTGCTGGCCGCCTTGCAACAGTTAGCCGCTGACAACCAGTTGCACCTGCACGCGATTCTGCCGCAATTCGTCGCGGCCTGGAACCGGTACGGTCGCAATTTACCGACCGATTCTTGGTTCGGTGTCATGCAAGAACAAAGCTTGACGCTAGGTGCAATTACACCAGCGCCCAAGCGCCGCCTGGACACGGTGCGGACCCTCGCGCTTCCTCCCGATTGCCCCGAGCCACGTTGGCTGCAAGAACAGATCGCGCGCGTGGCATTGCAATTGAACTTGCCAGGCCCTACGCAATTACACTTGGTTGGCAATCAACAGTCATACTGGAATTGCGCCAACCCCGCCGCTGGGACGCTCGTCTTACGCAATCTGGACCACCTTGCCGACCAAGGAACCGCCACCGCTTTGTCGTCTCTTTCGCCGGCAGTGATGTTGACGCGCAGCACGGTGCCGGCATGAAGCAGATCGCCATCGACTTCGCTCCTCGCACACTGCGCCGTACCCTGTACCAAACCAGCGCCTGGACTTGGCTGTGCACGCTGATCGGCCTCGCCATCTGCATCGCTGCGGGACTGGCTGCGCGCAGCTTGTTCGACCAGATCGACACGCAAGAGGCAACCTTGCGGCGCGTCCATACCAAGCTCAACGAACGCAGCGACAATAAGCCTGTCGTCAAAAAAGTCGTCGTCTCCGACGCACAAGCAACCGCCGTCAATGCCGCCATCGCGCAATTGAACCTGCCTTGGCGCGACGTGTTCGATGCGATGGAAGGCGCCACGCCAAAAACCATCGCCTTGCTGACACTGGAACCCGATGCCAAGCGCAATCTCGTCAGGGGCATGGCCGAAGCCAAGACCAGCGACGACATGATCGCCTATATCGAACAGTTAAAGAAACAGGATTTCTTTACCAGTGTGTTGTTGACCAAGCATGAGATCAACGAGCAAGATCCGAATAAGCCGCTGCGCTTCCAGTTCGAAGCGCAATGGGCCGGAGAGATACCATGAAGACAGTCAATCTCGCGCAAGCAGCACTGACCGTGCGCCTATGGCTCACGCGCTTCGGCTGGACTAACTGCGTCGTTGGCACACTCTTGCTCGTGGGCGCCAGCGTGTGGCTATGGGCGGTTCCGCAACTCAAGCAGCAAGCGGCAAGCGGTCGCGTCGCATTAAGTGCCGCACAAAAGTCGCTTACCAGTGCCCTGCCGGTCGCGATCGCGCCACCGCTGCCGCCAGCCCAACAACGCCTGCAGGAATTCTACGACGTGCTCGGTGAAAGTCGCTACGCCGAACAGCAAGTCAAGACCTTGTTTGCGCTTGCCGCCAAGAATGGTCTCACCATCAACCAGGCGGAATACAAGTTCGCCGCCAACAAGGACGGCTTGTTCCACACCTATACGATCTCCTTGCCAGTCAAAGGGCAATATGGCGCAATCCGGCCATTTTGCGAACAAATCCTACTGGCGATCCCGTTTGCCTCGCTCGATGAAATCAATTTCAAGCGCGATGCCGTGAACAATCCGAACCTGGAAGCCAAGCTACGGTTTACGATGCATCTGGACAATGCCAATTCCATGGCTGGTACGCAGAGCGCGGACAATCAGCCGGGAGGCGACCTATGAAGGCTCGCCATATCCTGATGGCAGGCGGCGTGGTGATTGCCGGTTGGCTAGCGGTGTTTGGTGACAAGACACCCAATGGCAGCGCCGCCACCGTGGTCGCCCCAGCCAAAACACCTGTTTCCACAAAACCCAGAACACCTGCGGTCGCCCCGGAAACGGTGTCGGCTGTTGCATCCATTGCAGCGACTGGCACATCGCCTGCTACTACCAGCGCCGACAGCAATCCCCGCAAGGGCAAGGGCAAGCCTGAGCCGACCATCCTGGTCTTGCGACCGCGCAAGGAATTAATCGGCGGCGCCAGTATAGCCAATAAAACCGAGACGCTATTCGTCAGCCAGAGCTGGGTACCGCCTCCACCGCCGCCCCCGAAACCGAGCGCACCGCCACCGCCGACGGCACCGGCCATGCCGTTTACCTTTATCGGCAAGAAACTGGAAGACGCCGTCTGGGAAGTTTATCTTACCAAAGGCGAACAAACCTTCATCGTGCGCGACAAGAGCGTGATCGACGCCACTTACCGGGTCGAGGCTATCAAACCACCGACCTTGACCCTGACTTACCTACCGTTGAATCAAATGCAAACGTTACCCATAGGCGCAGCCGAATAATGACACGTTCTCTGCTCCGTTTCTCTCCTATTACCAATGCGATCTTCCAAAGGTTCGGCGCGCTGCTGACTTGCCTGCTCTTAGCCGCCTTACTAGCCGGCTGTGCCGCGCAACAAGCCTATCAGGACGGTAAAAGCCTGGTGGCACAAGGCAAGGTCGAGGAAGGCTTAGCAAAATTCCAGGAAGCGCTGGCGCATGAGCCGCATGACGTGCAATACCGCCAGGCTTACCTGCAAACTCGCGAGCGGGCATTGGCCAGCTTTGTCGAACAAGGCGACCGCCTAGCTGCCACCGGCGCCAACGACGCCGCCAAGAAACTGTACCAGCGCGCCTTGGCGATCGACCCCGACAATGAAAAAGCCAAAGCCGGCCTCGCCAATCTCGACAGCGACTTACGGCAATCGACGATCCTGAAAGAGGCCGACGCCGCCTTCGCCAAGAAGGATTACGACATCGCCAAGCAAAAAGTCGCATCGGTTCTAGCGACCAACCCTGAGAATGCGCGGGCACTAGCCTTGCAGCGTGAGCTTGTCGAAAAGACTAGCACACCCACCAGCGAAGCCTTGTTGGCCAAGACCTACAAGAAGCCGATTTCGATCGAATTCAAGGATGTGGCATTGAAACAGATCTTTGAAGTGATCTCGCACACCTCGGGACTGAATTTCCTGTTCGACAAGGATGTCAAGACCGATCAAAAAACTTCGATTTATCTTAAAAACAGCTCGATCGAATCGGCGGTCCATTTCGTCTTGCTGACCAATCAGTTGGAACAGCAAATCCTCGACGGCAATACGGTCTTGATCTATCCGAACACGGCAGCCAAACAAAAGGATTACCAGGAAATGGTGGTGCGCACCTTCTTCCTGACCAATATCGAAGCCAAGACCATGGCCAATACCCTCAAAACCATCGTCAAGTCGCACGACATCGTGGTCGACGATAAGTTGAATATGGTGATCATCCGCGATAGTCCGGAAGCGATCAAGATCGCCGAAAAGTTAGTAGCGCTACAAGATGTGGCCGAACCGGAAGTGATGCTGGAAGTCGAAGTGCTGGAAGTGCAGCGCACCGTGCTGCAGAACCTGGGTATCCAGTGGCCGGCATCGCTATCGGTAACGCCCTTGCCGCTCGGCAGCCTGGCAACTAGTGCCACCACCGGAACTACGACGACATCCACCACGCCATCGACGTCGAGTACGCTATCGTTGCACGATCTCTTGCATCAAAACCGCAATAGTCTGGGCGTCACGGTCGGCCAGGCGACGGCGAATGCGAACTTGCAAGATTCCGACGCCAAACTCTTGACCAATCCACGCATCCGCGTGCGCAACCACGAAAAAGCCAAGATCCTGATCGGTGAGCGGGTGCCGAACATCACGTCGACCGCAACATCAACTGGCTTCGTGTCGCAGTCGATCAACTATATCGATATCGGCTTGACCTTGAATGTCGAACCGACCATCTATCTGGATGACGACGTCGGCATCAAGGTGACGCTGGAGGTCAGCAGCATCTTGAGTCAAACTACCACCCAATCGGGCACCAGTGCCTACGAGATCGGCACCCGCACTGCCACCACGGCGCTGCGCTTGAAGAATGGCGAGACCGATGTGTTGGCGGGATTGATCGACAATACCGAGAGTCATTCGGGCAATAAAGTACCTGGCCTGGGTGAAATGCCGATCCTGGGACGCTTGTTTGGGGCGACCACTGACGATAACGAAAAAACCGAGATCGTGCTGTCGATTACGCCGCATTTGATCCGCAATATTCAGCGCCCCAACGCCAGCGAAGCCAGTTTCGCGGCAGGGACGGAGACCAGTATGCGCAACCGGCCTGAATCGGGTGGCAGTGTTTCGTCGCCTGCTATTGCACCAATAACAACACCAGCGATCGCGCCAACCGCGAACACAACGTCAACCAGTCCGAATTTACCTAACCCGCTCTCGCCGAATACCTCTGCCAATGGTATCAACGATGGCAGTAACGGCCTGGCGGGGACTTCGACCAATAGCTTGCCAAGTTCCACACCGATCCCGATTTCCGCCACCGGCGACGTCCCGGTCGGCGGCGGGGTCGTCGCGGGCACTGGGATTGCTCAGTTGCAATGGCAAAATCAGGGTCAGAGCCAAGTGGCGGTCGGTAGTACGATCGCGGTGGAATTGCTGATGCAATCGAGCGTGGGGGTTGATAGCGTGCCGTTAACGCTCGGTTATGACAATACGAAGTTGCAGGTGGTTGGTGTGAGCGAGGGGCCGTTCCTGCAACAGGGCGGCTCGCCGACGAGCTTTAGTAGTCGTATCGCCAACAATGGTCAGGTCGTGATGTCCGATACTTCGGCCAGCAGTATCGGCGCCACGGCGGCGGCGGTATTTGCCACGGTGACCTTCCGGGCGCTGGCGACGGCTTCCGTGACCGACGTGCAAGTCTTGTCGGTCGCGCCCCTCGGTGTGGGTGGCACGACTATCTCCGCCGTGCCACCAGCACCGTTGCCATTGCAGGTCACACAGCCGTGAAACCGGTAGCGCTAGTAACGCATTCGGTCACGGCAAATCGTGTCGGCACCGGCTTTACCCTGATCGAGTTGTTGGTGACGCTGGCGATCCTGGGTGTTCTGGTGACATTGGCCGTGCCGG
>Ga0302315_10005214_pt1 | contig 11135 bp, 10 predicted proteins | sample III_Palsa_N3_1_FD_200532 | JGI IMG/M metagenome (GOLD analysis project Ga0302315, IMG submission 200532) | Peat permafrost microbial communities from Stordalen Mire near Abisko, Sweden - III_Palsa_N3_1 | ecosystem: Environmental > Terrestrial > Soil > Palsa > Peat permafrost | place: Sweden... | reverse complement strand
GTCCTCTTCATTGAACGCGATCTCCTTATGCCCGCTAAGCGCCAGGCGGCGTGATTCCCGTATACCGGCCGTTTTGCTGTTTACCTTATCCACCTCAAAGGTCACCGGGTCGTCCCCACTTAATCCTAAAAGAATGGCAATGTCGGTTCCATGGCCCTTGCCGGTCTTGGCCAGCGATCCGTACAGCAATATCTTTATCTCTTCAACAACGTTCAAAACGGCCTTCACGCCAAGCGACTCCACAAATTGCTGGGCCGCCCGCCAGGGGCCCAGCGTATGTGAGCTGGATGGCCCTATTCCTATCTTAAAAATATCAAAAACGGATATTTGCTCTTTTTGCATTCACCGCAAATTTACACAGATTCGGCCGCTGTTTAATTTCAAAAGCACTTGTTTCTGAATATTATTTCATATTTTGCAGTTAATTAAAACAATTAAAAAAACCTTAAGCTTAAAAACAATGGACAACTACAATTCGCCTTTCGCAGGCATCGGTGCAGGATTCATTATCACAATTGTGGTAATTTGGGTGATTACCATAATGGGCGTATGGAAAGTGTATACGAAAGCCGGCAAACCAGGCTGGGCCGCGATCATTCCTATTTATAATATTATTGTCCTGATCGAGATCGTTGGAAAACCCATATGGTGGTTCCTGTTATTCTTTATTCCCTGCGTTAACTTTGTTTTTTTTATTTGGACTTACAACTTACTGAGCAAAAGTTTTGGCAAAAGTGAAGGATTTACAGTAGGACTGGTACTGCTCAATCCAATCTTTATGTGCATCCTGGGATTCGGCGATGCTGTTTACCTTGGCCCGTCAGCTGCTGAAGCTAATGCAGCAAACCGTTTTGGCTCGTCCGACTATCAACGTCCATTCGATTCGCCGCCTCCGCCGCCAGAGGCATAAGGAGATTACCACGTTGCAGCGTTATTCTCACAGAATATCGACTGCAACTTTCTTTGATTTTTGATCGAATTTTCGTCTACTCATTGCGTTAATCAACCGGGGATGTACTTATTACTGCTATTTCGCCATAACCTGCGTTTTGTCACCTGGCTGCAAAATCATCTAATCCCTTGTCCGTTTAAAAAGCTAACGGGCATAGACTGTCCTGGCTGTGGATTTCAGCGAAGTTTAATAGCATTATTAAGAGGCGATTTTGCAGGTAGCCTGCACTTATATCCCGCTACAATCCCAATTCTTATTACGAGTCTTTTTGTTCTGTTTGCCACAAGGCTCAAGATTGATAACCGGCACTTGGTTACAAAATCGCTCTATATGATAACAGGTGGCACAATTATGGTATCCTACATTTTCAAGATCTGCCATTTATACGCATAGCCCTAAACACCCACCCTTGAAGTAATATAGCTGTAGTCTTTGACAATCGTCTGCAAAAATTCGTAGTCATTTAGGTTTTGTGGGGCATCGATACCTAAGTGCTCCCGAACCCTGATGGCCATATTGTATACTAAACTACTGTTTCCGGTACGTTTAAAATTGCTGATCACCTCGTGCACCAAAGTGATATCGTTATCGCTAAGGCTGCCCACCTGTGGAAATACAGGCTCGTATTCATGGTCGGGCGACGTAAAATACAATTCATTTAATGTGGTAGCAGGTTTTGTTTTGATAAGGGTAGTACCCGCAACAAGGTCCCCGATTCGTTGCTTTTTTTCAGACACCGCTACCGAGATCAAGGCTGCGATGCCGCCGGTTAATCCAAAGTCCAGCAGTCTGAAGACCCACCTTAACAAGTATTGGCCAAGCGTGGGCCTTGCCCCATCCAGGCTTACCACTTTAATTTTCGTTGCATATTTGCCTATGCTTTGCCCGTTAAAAAAGACTTCGGCCACAAGGTCGTAAAAAACAAAAACCAGGGTGTAAACGACGGCCAAAACTACAATTACAGCCGGGAAGCCTCCGCCTGATTGGATGTCCTGGAAAATACTGGCAAAAAAAAATAAAAAAATAAAGTAAAAAATATAAAGCACCCCGGTGAGCACACCAACGTCAATTATTCGTCCCAACACCCGGTCTCCCAGGCCCGCTACTTCATAGTCAATCTCAACGTTTTGCGATGTACGTATTCTTACTGTTTGCATCCTTAACAAATATATATGACGAAGTTCATTTATTTACATCCGCACGTTAAAATTTCTTTTTATTTTAACAGAAAAATATTACCAAAGAAATTATGCGCGAAGCTTTATTCATTAAGCAAAATTCTGCCAAGTGGAAGACGTATGAAAACGCCGAAACCCACGATCCTGACGAACTTGCTGAACGTTTCCTGAACATTTCCGACGACCTTGCCTATTCCAAAACTTTTTACTCCTCGTCAAAAACCACGCTTTACTTAAACGGTTTAGCGGCAGGCTTTCATCAGTCCATCTATAAAAACAAAAAAGAAAAAACCAACCGGTTTGTATATTTCTGGCAATTTGAACTGCCGTCGCTTTTCAAAACATACCATAGGCAAATTTTGTATTCCTTTATATTCTTTATCACTTTTTTTTTAATTGGTGTGCTGTCTGCCAGATATGATAACTCGTTCGTAAGGCTGATATTAACGGATGACTATGTTAACATGACCAATGAAAATATTTCAAAAGGCGACCCCTTTGGCGTTTTCAAAAGCCAGAACGAGTTTATTATGTTTTGGCTGATTGCTAAAAATAACATTACCATCACCGTGCAAACTTTTTTGTCAGGGATTACCTGCTCAGTTGGGACCTTGTATTTTCTGTTTCGAAACGGTCTGATGGTTGGCTGTTTCCAGTACCTGTTTATCAGCAAGGGACTGGGAATGCAGTCGGTGCTGGTTATATGGATACATGGAACCCTTGAGATTTCGACCATTATTTTGGCCGGAGCTGCCGGTTTAATAATGGGCAACAGCATTTTATTCCCGAAAACCTACACCCGGTTTGTGTCCTTAAAAAAAGGGGCCCTCGATGGTCTCAAAATTATACTCGGTATAGTGCCAATCGTAGTTACCGCCGCAATTTTCGAAAGTTTTGTAACCCGCCATACGGAAATGCCAGTATGGCTGAGCGGCTCAATCCTGGCAATCTCATTTTTATTCATCATTTGGTATGTAGTAGTTTATCCTATATATTTATCACGAAACCCTAAAACCGCCATCAACATTAAATGAAAGAAAACATTGAGTTAGCCCGGAACCGGGAGTTCGGAGATATTATTAGCGACACTTTTGTTCTGATCAGGCAAAATTTTACACCTCTGTTAAAAGCGATCGTTGTTATTTGCGGGTTGTTTCTTTTAACTGATATTGTGATTTCGGCATTTGTGGCGGTTAATCGGGAAGACGCGTCGATCCAAACACTTGCCGGCTTTTCAAAAGCTGTTTTGGGGTTCATCTACGCCATATTGCTGGTACTTACTACACAGGCCTATTTTATATTATATAAAGAGAAGGGCAACACCAGGCCGGAAGTGATCGAAGTTTGGGGGTATGTTAAATACTATTTTTTTAGAGTGTTTTTTACCGAAATCCTGCTGATTATCGGCATCTTTATCGGTGCTTTTCTTTGTTTTTTACCGTGTGTCTACTTAGGTGTCGTCTTTTCATTGGTATTGCCCGTGATGATGGTCGAAAACGGCAACATCGAATATTCAATTCGGAAGGCGTTTAAGATCATAAAAGGCAACTGGTGGTTCACATTTGGCATTATTTTGCTGGTTTCGGTCATCACTGCAGTGTTAATGCTCATATTGCTCATCCCTGTCGGCATTGTTTATGGAGTAGCTGGATGGCTTACCGGAAAGAATGTGGATGAAATAGCAGGTGTGTTTTTTGCAGTCGATTTAAATCTATGTAAATTACTTTGGATAATCCCTAATATCGCGCTTATCCTGGTTTACTTTGCCTTAACCGAAGAAAAAGAAGGCACGAGCCTTATCGACCGGATAAATTCGTTTGGTAAAAGCTCGCCGGGTACAGATCAAATATCATCGGAACAATACTAAAATCTGAAATGTTTAAACCAGTTTTTATTTTTTTGATGATGTTAATGCTCTCAGGGCCTGTCTTCTCATCCCCGAAAAAACCGCTCGTAAAGTTGCCATCACCCATCCATTTCGTCACCGACAGCAGCAAAATTTATTTGCGTCATTTCGATTCAACTGCGATGGCAAAGTATCGGGACGACCCGGCATTCAATTATACAGCGGATAAGCAGGCGAACACTTGGTGGGACCGATTCTGGCAATGGGTATGGGATGTATGGACGGGTTTCTGGAATTGGATCGGCCGTCTTTTAGCACGTCTGTTCGGTCATGTACACCTGGGTCGATCTGCTTTCTCGGCTATGAAAGTTGTCCTTTTGCTTTTAGCGGTTACACTCATCGTCTTCATAATTTCCAGGCTGGCCGGTATCGACTTGCTGCGTTCTATCAGGAAAAATCAGCCGGTTGACCAGGTGCCTTATTCTGAGTCGCTCGAAAACATACACCAGATAAATTTCGACGAGGCTATTGAAAACGCGCTCACTGTAAAAGATTACCGGCTTGCAGTACGGCTATTATACCTCCGTAGCCTTAAGCAATTGAGCGATGCCAATTTGATTAACTGGAGAATCGAGAAAACCAACAGCGCCTATTTGAATGAACTTACAGATGTTGAACAACGGCGCCGGTTTTCAATAGTTACCCGCCAATTTGAATATGTTTGGTACGGGGATTTCCCGGTGGATGGGCAATCGTTCAATAGTATCAACAGCTTTTTCCAGGAATTTAAACAGGCACTGTCATGAAGAGTTTAAAGCTGTATATCATCATCTTATCCGGGTTACTGCTCATCTATTTAGTAGCACAGTTTAACCGGCCAAAAGCAATTGATTGGTCCGAAACATTTAGCAGTACAGATAAGATTCCTTACGGCACTTACATTGTTTACAATCGATTAAACGACATCTTCCCAGGTGCCAAAATCGAATCCTTCAGAGAGCCTGTCTACAATGTGTTAAATGACCACGGCATAAGCCATGGTACATACCTGGTAATTTGCAGTTCAGCCAATGTCAACGAATATGACGTGCAAAAGCTGATGAAATTTGTAAAGGCTGGTAATGACGTGTTTATCGCTGCGAGTGATTTCGGCGGAGAATTATCAAAGCGCCTTAAAATTGAACTTGCCACAGAATTTCGGGGCCTCAACACGTCGATTGGCCTCAAATTCACCGGCAAATACCTTGATACGTCAAAAGTCTACAGTATTGGAGAGAACAGCGGCGCGGTTTATTTCCGGAAATTCAACACCGATACGGCCATCGTTCTTGGGGAAAACACGCTTCACCATGCAAATTTTCTAAAATATCCGTTTGGCAAAGGCAATCTTTACCTCTCCGCAGCGCCGATCATGTTTACCAACTTTAGCCTTCTAAAAACAAGCGGCAACGCCTATGCCGCTGTTGCTTTATCCCGTGTTAAGAATGACGATCACCTTATTTGGGATCAATATTATGCCACGGGCAGGGAGGGCGAGGACTCTACAATACGTGTTTTTTTAAGAAGCGAATCTTTGCATTGGGCATTTTACATCGCTTTTTTTAGCCTGATCATATTTGTTTTGTATGAGATGAAACGCCGCCAGCGGATAATACCCGTCATTGAGCCTCTTGAAAATGCAACGCTTGCATTTGTTAATACGGTGGGCCAGGTGTATTTTGAGGAGCACAATAACCTTAACCTGGCCAACAAAAAAATACTTTATTTTTTGGAACACCTACGGGACAAGTACAACCTGAAGACCACAGTGCTTGACAAAGAATTTACGGATAGTTTTTCACAAAAAACCGGCGTTGGTGATGATTTCGCAGGCAACATGATCAACTATTTCAACTATCTCAGCAAGCAGCAACACGTAACCAACAGCGAACTAATTGAATTAAACCGGCTTATAGAACAATTTTATATTAAATCCAGGTAACATGGAAGATGGACTTTTTGAACAAAGAACAGATCTGAGCAAGCTCAGCAATGCGGTTGAACAGATAAAAGCGAGCCTCGCAAAAATTATAGTCGGCCAGCAGGAAAGTATCGACCTGCTTATTGCCGGCATACTGGCCGATGGCCATATTTTGATAGAAGGGGTGCCCGGCGTGGCCAAAACCCTCACCGCCAAGCTCATCGCCAAATCGATAGATGCGCAGTACTCGCGCATCCAGTTTACGCCCGACCTGATGCCCTCGGACATTTTAGGCACTTCGGTTTTTAACCCGAAGACAGCCGATTTTGAGTTTAAGCATGGCCCTATCTTCGGCAATATCCTCCTCATCGACGAAATAAACCGGGCGCCGGCAAAAACACAGTCGGCCTTGTTCGAGGTGATGGAAGAGCGCCAGGTAACCATCGACGGGCAAACCTATAAAATGCAGGAGCCCTTCACCGTGCTGGCCACGCAGAACCCGGTGGAACACGAAGGCACTTATCGCTTGCCGGAGGCGCAGCTTGACAGGTTTATCTTTAAAGTGGAAGTAAAATATCCCTCGTTAGACGAGGAAATCGCTATCCTCACCCGCCAGCACCAGCATAAAACAACGGAACAGCTACAGGAAATTCAACCGGTATTGTCAGGCGCCGAAATCATTTCCCTGCGGCAAATCGTCCGTGAGCTGCATGTGGAAGAAAAAATATTGGTTTATGTGGCTAAGATCATTCACGAAACGCGCAATAACAAATCGCTGTACCTCGGTGGCTCGCCGCGGGCGTCGCTGGCCATCGTTGCCGCAGCCAAGGCAATTGCAGCCATCCGCGGACGGGATTTTATCACGCCTGACGATGTGAATTTCGTGGTGGCGCCAGTTTTACGGCACCGTATTATGCTTACGCCGGATAAGGAGATGGAAGGCGTGTCGCCTGACGAAGTGGTGGCCCAGGTTGTTCAAAAAATTGAGGTACCAAGGTAAATTGCTTGTGAAAAAATTTTTCAACCTGTTTTATAAAAACCTTTTTTTAACGAACCGCCTTTTCACGGCGCTGGGCGGCTGTGCTACGCTGTTTATGCTGTCCTTCTTTTTCCCCTGGCTGGGCGTCATCCCGCAGTTGTGTTTTTACGCCCTCGTGATGACGATCCTTTGCGATATCCTGCTCCTGTACCGCACCCCTAAAGGCATATTCGCCAAACGCCATGCGCCCGAACGCCTGAGTAATAGTGACGATAACGAGCTGGGCATATTTGTTGAGAATTGGTATCCTTTTAATATCAGCATCGGGATAATCGACGAAATACCCTTCCAGTTCCAAAAACGCGATATCTGGTTTAAAACCGAACTGGCGCCCCGCCAGCGCAAGCTTATCAGCTATGTATTGCGACCTACCAAGCGGGGCGAATATGAGTTTGGGTGGGTAAGGGTGTTCGTCCGCTCGCCCCTGGGCCTGATAAGCCGCAGGTACAACTTTAAACAGGCAGAAACGCTTCCGGTTTACCCCTCATTTTTGCAGATGCGGAAGTACGAGCTGATGGCCATCTCAAACAACCTTTCGGAGCTTGGCATAAAAAAAGTACGGCGCCTGGGCCATAGCATGGAGTTTGAGCAGGTAAAAAACTATGTGCAGGGCGACGATTACCGCACCATCAACTGGAAAGCCACGGCCCGGCGCGGCAGCTTAATGGTAAACAACTATACCGACGAAAAAGCACAGCATGTGTATTGCATCATCGATAAATCAAGGGCCATGAAAATGCCGTTTGAAGGCCTTAGCCTCCTGGACTATGCCATCAATGCCAGCCTGGTTTTATCGAACATCGCACTGCTGAAGGAGGATAAAGCCGGACTGATCACCGTGGCTGAAAAAATCGGCGCCGTCATCCCTGCCGAAAGACGGCCGACCCAGATCAATAAGATCCTTGAAGTTTTGTACAAAGAGAAAACCCGCTATCTTGAAACGAACCTGGAGGCCCTGTACACCACCGTTCGCAGCGTGATCAAACAGCGTAGCCTCGTGATATTTTTTACCAATTACGAAAGCCTGTCAGGCCTGCAGCGACAGCTTCCGTTTTTAAAGCGCATAGCTCGCTTTCACCTGCTGCTTGTGGTGTTTTTTGAGAATACGGAATTGAAAAAATTAAGCGAAACACCTGCCGCCGATGTAGAAGGCATCTACATCAAAACGATCGCCGAAAAGTTTGCTTACGACAAAAAGCTTATCGTGAAGGAACTTGCTAAAAATAACATCCAATCCATCCTCACCGCACCGCAAAACCTCACCGTGAACACGGTCAATCGCTATCTTGAGATCAAAGCCCGTCAGGCGATATAACATACATTTCGGATTTCGGTGCCGATAGCTATCGGGATTCGATTTCGGACATGGACTAACTTCCTACTTTCCGGATTTACCGATGCATACCAAAGAATTCCACCGGATATTCAAGCCACTCATTTACGCCAATTACGGAGATTGATATTCTTAATCAAAAAACAATAAAAAAAATCGGTGAAACTAAGCGAAGCGACCTCATGAACGACATTGAAAAATAAACAACTTGTGAATAATCAAAAAATAATCGGTGAAACTAAGCGCAGCGACTCATGAACGCCGCTGAAAAAAAATAATAAGTGAATAATCCCAAAAAATAAAATCGGTGAAATCAATGGTTACCCGGCCTTCGGAAAGGCAATACCCGCGGCACCCAAATCTTTGATGATCTTTTCCATCAGGGCAATCTTTACATTCAGGTAATTAGCCGGCTCCAGCCAAACATTTACGGTGAACCGGATGCTGTCGATCTCAAGGCCTACCAACCCAACACGCGGTGCCGGGTCCGGGAATATGTCTTTATTGGCGCTGATTGCAGCAAGAATTATGACTTTAGCCTTATCGATGTCCGCAGCATAGCCAAGCTTCACCTCAAAGTCAAGCCGGCGCTTGTTCTCGCGGCTCACGTTTATAATCACCTCGTTAAACAGTTTGCCGTTGGGAATAATAATAGTTCTGTTATCTATCGTTACCAAAACAGTGTAAAATATCTGTATTGACACTACCTTACCATCCTGTCCCTGGGCTACGATGCTGTCTTCCACCTCGAACGGTTTCAATAACAGGATGAGTACGCCCCCGGCAAAGTTTTGAAACGTACCCGAGAGCGCCAGCCCTGCCGCCACGCTAAATGCCCCGATGACCGTTGTAAAGATGGTGATGTGCAGCCCGATGACCTCCATCACGGTAATGATCAGCACAATATACAGCGCGGTAATGGTTAAGCTCAATACAAAGGGCTGCAAGGAAGAGTGGGCATATTTCCGGCTAAGCCGGGTGCGCAGGCGGTTACGCAGGAACTTTATAAACCAAAGGCCTATAAAGAAGATGAGTATTCCAAAGATCAGGTCGGGTCCGTGAGTGTACAACCAATTGTATGCACGGTCATAAATTCTTTCCAGCTTCATAAAGAAGCGAAATTAGTAAATTTATTACTTACCGTAGATGGCCATGAATAATTCCGGGCCTTTAATAAATAGCCATTCTACGATCTGGCTTTGAAAAAATCGTGTAGTGTCGGTCAACTGCTTCATAATATCCTCTCTTATTCAAATGCTGTGCCTTTTTTCGGGCCATTGAATATTTATTCAAATTTACCTCAATTTGTAACCTAAAAAATACTTAATCAATCATTTGATTAACAAATGACCGTCCCTTTACCCCAATGTGACAAACCAGGTATTTATAAAGCAACAATCCCTGTCCGCTTTAGCAGACAGGGATTGTTTATTATTTTGAACCGTTGTTTTTGACTCAAGGCTCAAGACTTTCGACTTCAGACTTCAGACTTTCGACTTTCTGACTTCAGACTCCCCCTTCAGGGGGCTGGGGAGCGAGGGTTACATCATGCCGCCCATGCCGCCGCCGCCCATTGGAGGGCCGCCTGCTTTTTCGTCTTCCGGATCGTCGGCAAGTACGCATTCGGTAGTTAACAGCATCGCTGCGATAGAAGCTGCGTGCTCTAATGCTACGCGGCCAACTTTAGTTGGATCGATAACACCGGCGCCGATCAGGTTTTCGTATTTATCGGTACGTGCGTTGTATCCGAAATCACCTTTGCCTTCTCTTACCTTTTGAACCACGATAGAGCCTTCGATGCCTGCGTTTTCGCAGATCTGGCGCAATGGCTCTTCAATTGCCCTGCGGATGATCTGGATACCGGTATTTTCATCTTCATTATCGCCTTTCAGATTTTTAAGAGCATCAACTGCGCGGATAAAGGCAACGCCGCCACCGGCAACAATACCTTCTTCAACAGCCGCACGGGTTGCGTGTAAAGCATCGTCAACACGGTCTTTCTTTTCCTTCATTTCCACTTCAGAAGCTGCACCGATATATAATACAGCTACGCCGCCTGATAATTTGGCCAAACGTTCCTGCAATTTTTCGCGGTCGTAATCAGATGTTGTAGATTCGATCTGTGATTTGATCTGGCTTACGCGTGATTTGATCTCTTCGGGTTTGCCTGCACCATTGATAATGGTGGTATTGTCTTTATCAACAACAATCTTTTCAGCCGTGCCCAAATAAGTGAGATCGGCATTTTCCAATTTGTAACCTCTTTCTTCAGAAATAACAGTGCCACCTGTAAGGATAGCGATATCTTCCAGCATCGCTTTACGGCGATCGCCAAAACCAGGAGCTTTAACGGCTGCAACTTTCAGCGAGCCACGGATCTTATTAACCACCAGGGTAGCTAATGCTTCACCGTCAAGATCTTCAGCAATGATCAAAAGCGGTTTGCCGGTTTGAACTTGTTTTTCGAGGATAGGAAGTAACTCCTTCATCGAAGATATTTTCTTGTCGTAGATCAGCACATAGCAGTTTTCAAGTTCTGCTTCCATCTTGTCGGCATTGGTCACAAAATAGGGAGAAAGGTAACCGCGGTCAAATTGCATACCTTCAACTGTTTTTACTTCAGTTTCGGTTCCTTTGGCTTCTTCAACAGTAATTACGCCGTCTTTGCCAACTTTTTCCATCGCTTCGGCAATCAAAGCACCGATCATTTCGTCGTTATTGGCCGAAATAGAAGCAACCTGCCTGATCTTGTTGTTGTCTTCGCCAATAGTTTGTGATTGTTTTTTCAAATCTTCTACCACAGCAGCGACAGCTTTGTCAATACCGC
>Ga0302315_10005211_pt1 | contig 11138 bp, 6 predicted proteins | sample III_Palsa_N3_1_FD_200532 | JGI IMG/M metagenome (GOLD analysis project Ga0302315, IMG submission 200532) | Peat permafrost microbial communities from Stordalen Mire near Abisko, Sweden - III_Palsa_N3_1 | ecosystem: Environmental > Terrestrial > Soil > Palsa > Peat permafrost | place: Sweden... | reverse complement strand
AATGAGTCCGTACAGGAACTGGCCGAGAGTGTGCAGTAAATGGCAGGAACGGCCTTTGCGCTGCTAAGTTGTTGAGAGAATTGGTGGGCACAGCAGGATTCGAACCTACGACTTCCACCGTGTGAAGATTCAACTTAACTGTAACTTATTGATTTCAGGGGCATCGATGGCACTCGAAAGCACTCAAAATCACCCATTGCTCAGATCTCTGTGCCGTTGCGTACTGTCACTCACCAGCCATTCTCCATAATCTGATTGACTCGGCCCGGTGATTCTTCAAGATCCGGTTTCGTATTAGCGCGACCCTGAAAAGGCCGACGTCGGCGGTTCGATCCTGTCTTTGACCACTACACCATTACACACCTCTGCTCATTCCAATCATGGGGCTTGTTCTCCGCCAAGCGACATCATGGTGGTTCATGAACCCGTTGGCGATGTCGTGCGAGGAGACAGATTATTCATCGTTGCGCACTGTCCCATACCTTGGAATGCCCGGGCGGAGTAGGTCATTCCACCATACGCGGTCGCGCTGATGAAGCCAGCCACTTCCTTCGCCTTCGAGACCATTTTTACGTAAAGCCAATTTTCTAGAGCGCCATTAGTAACCCTGCGCTGAGCGCATTCAACCCGACTCAGCGCAATCAGCAACCGGTCCTTTCCGCTAAGAAGGTCGGCGCAGGTGCTTCATGAGCCCAGCATCTGTGTGCTAACAATAAGGACATGCTGACCGCTTCTCGCCCAACTCGCCGATTCATCCTGAAATCCATTCCCGCATTGGCCGTTTCCAGTCTGGCAAACGCATCGAGCGGCCTGACTGGCGCGAAGAGATCAGCCGCACTGACCGACGTACCGACCGCGCGGCGCGTTTCGCTGAATGTTCGCGACGAGGGAGCGAAAGGGGATGGGCTGCAGACGACACCTGGAGTGCCCGGCGTTTTTTGAACCAGTTGCTTTGATAGAAACTGTGGTTCAAGGAGCGTTTTATGGCACGACGGAAGAAGCATACGGCTGAGCAGGTGGTGAACCTGCTGCGGCAGATCGAAGTGGCGGTGGCGAACGGGAAGACGACGTCTGTGGCGTGCAAGGAAGCGGAGATCACCGAACAGACCTACTACCGGTGGCGCAAGGAGTATGGCGGGTTGCAGGTGGACCAGGCGCGGCGGCTGAAGGAGCTGGAATCGGAGAACGCGAAGCTGAAGCGGCTGGTCTCCGATCTGAGTCTGGAGAAGTTGATCCTGAAGGACATCGCCTCGGGAAACTTCTAAGCCCTGAGCGGCGGCGATGCGCGGTGGATCATGCTCAAGAGCAGGGCTTGAGCGAGCGACGGGCGTGCCGGCTGGTGAACCAGCCACGCGGCACGTAGCGCTATCAGCCGACACAGCGTGAGGACGAAGATGTGCTCACGCAAGCCATCGTTGCACTGGCCAGCCAGTACGGTCGCTACGGGTATCGCCGGATCACGGCGCTGCTCAAGCGTGACGGCTGGGAGGTTGGCAAGGACCGCGTCGAGCGCATCTGGCGTCGCGAAGGTCTGAAGGTGTCGCACCGGCAGAAGCCTCGCGGACGCCTGTGGTTGAACGACGGATCGTGCGTCCGGCTGCGGCCCGAGCGCACCAACCATGTATGGAGTTACGACTTCGTGAGTGCGAAGACGTATGACGGAAGGACGGTGCGGATGTTGAATCTGATCGACGAACACAGCAGGGAGTGCCTGCTGGTGCGGGCGGAGCGGCGCTGGTCATCGGCCAAGGTGATCGAAGCGCTGGCCGATGTGATGGTGATCAAAGGTGTGCCGGAGCATCTGCGATCCGACAACGGACCGGAGTTCGTCGCCCGCGATCTGCGCAAGTGGCTGGCCGATACGGGAGCGAAGACGCTGTACATCGAGCCCGGCTCGCCGTGGGAGAACGGCTACTGCGAGAGCTTCAACTCGAAGCTGCGGGACGAGTTCCTGAACGGGGAACTCTTCTACTCGATGAAGGAGATCCGGGTGCTGGCCGAGCGCTGGCGCGTCCACTACAACATGATCAGGCCGCACTCGTCGCTGGGCTACCGGCCACCTGCGCCGGAGGCCTGGATCGCAACGAGCCTGGGGTGTGGAGAGGCGGGAATCGCTACGCTCATCCCGCCTCTCCACACCCCAAACGGCGGCTGTCTGAACACAGAGACAGCTGCGCTACACTAACAAGCAAGTTGGTTCAAAAGCTCGGGCAGGCCATATGGGAGAAAGTTTTTATCTAGTTGTATCAACGAACTCGACCAATGGTCTCACTGAGTTATCCAATAAGAATGAGCTTGGAGCGCATGGAATTTGCGGGTCCATCTTCCACTCCAAATGCCGGACTATACGAAGTAATGTATTGGTTTGATAACGGGTTCCGGTTCTCCATTCGAAACGATTCGCTTTTTGAGTTCTTCTCGCAAATGATTCGCGATCTCTTTGTATTCCGACCGTCCAATCAGATTCAGTTTTTGATAGGGGTCCGAGCCAAGCTGATACATCGCAAAGTCCTCATACGTCTTGCTGTATGAATCCTCGTTGGGCTTTCCTTCAGGGTCATGAACACTGAACATCCAGCCCTTCGTGCGAATGGCGCGTCCGACCATGGATTCGCTGATTTGAATGTAAACGGTGGAATCCCATGCTTTGCGAGCTGCCGCATCGCTCATCAGTGGCTTCACCGTTTTACCTTGCATATTAGAAGGGACTTGCACGCCGCACCCATCGAGCAGCGTAGGTGTCATGTCAAGGAGTGAAACCAACTCGTCCAGTTTTAGTCCCTGATCGAAGCCCGGGCCAGCAAAGATCAGTGGAACCCGGAGTGCAGCTTCGTGTGGAGAACGCTTGTACTCGCCCATTCTGGTACGAAAGTGACACCCGTGGTCTGAGAAGAAGACGACGATTGTGTTCTCCAACTGACCTGTCTTTTCCAATGTGGACATGACTCTTCCAACGCAGTCGTCGATGGCCTGCACGCAGCCGTAATAGCCGCCGATGCGCGAGCGCCAGTTTCCCGGCAGATCCCGGAGATCCTGGGGGATAAATGGGTCGTCATAGTTCTTCGCGTAGCGATCAGGAGGCACCATGGCGTCTACATCGTTTTGCTGGTGCGGTTCCAATTGGGAAAGGAACAAGAGCCAGGGCTTCTCGTGCTTTTCTTCCAGAAACTCGACTGCCCGGTCGGTAATAAAGTCGACGCGATATTGATTCTTGAAACCGATATTAGTTCCACCATTGTCCCAATAGTCGCCTTCGGTGGGATGCGAGACTATTTCCAGCACGTTCGCACCCTCCCAGCGATCATCAAAGCCGGAACGCGACGGTCCGGGAGGAATCCAACCTCTCTGCGGTTTGCCGGCTGCATCTTTGCCGGCTGAGACGTGCCACTTCCCGATGAAGTTCGTACTATAACCAGCTTGCTTGAGGCTGGTCGCGATTGTAGGGAACGAATGATTGGGTTCCAGGTTTAGCTTCCAAACGCCCGTCTTGGTCGCGTTCATGCTCGTCAAAAACGAGATGCGCGACGGTGAGCAAAGAGGCTGGTTGCACACTGCCTTCCCAAAGTTCACACCCCGCGCCGCGAGTGCATCAATGTTCGGAGTCTTCGTGGACGGATTTTCTCCATTCGCACCGACAAAGTCAGCGCGGAATTGATCAGCACAGATCATCAGTACGTTCGGTCGCCGCGACGGTGGGGTATCGGAAGTTGAAGTCGATGCTTTTACACTCTTTGCTGCTATCGCAGTTCCGGAAGCGAGCGCCGCGTTGCGAAGAAAAGCGCGTCTAGAGGATGTGTTCTGTTCGGTCAACGAGTGCACCTCATCGGTAAATTTCGGGTGTAGTGACTCTTCGATTTGAAGAAGAGAGATCCAAAGCGAATTCGAATGTAGAAGAATCGATTATAATCTGTCAAATTTCAGAGATGGCTAGAACGCTGTCGGCATGTATGCGTATACATACCAATGAATTAGCAAGTTTCAATCGAACAATCTTTACCAATCTATTGACATTGATTCCTCACTTTGCCTATAGTTCAGTCCGCTGTAGAACTGAGCAAGATGACGTATCGGGACGGAAATTTGGAATTGCTGCAAGGAGTTGTATACGGATGATCAGACTCTCGCTTCGCCCCTTCCGGGGAGCCGCTTTTTTGCTCGCGATCCTCGGGTCGCTTATGTTGCACGGGAGCGCATTCGCTCAGCTCGATCAGGGAACCATTAATGGCACGGTTAAGGACTCAAGCGGCGCGGTGATTCCCGGAGCAGACGTGACGCTGACGGATGCGGACACCGGGCTGGCTTTGCACCGGAAGACGAATGGATCCGGCTTGTATGTCTTTTCGCCGGTGAAGATCGGGCATTACACGGTCAGCGCTGTGGCCAAGGGCTTCCGGACCACGGTGCAGCAAAAGCTTGAACTGAATATGCAACAGAAACTAGACGTGCCTCTGACGCTCCAGCCCGGCGAGGTTTCGGAGACAGTGACGGTATCGACCGAGCCTCCGGCGCTACAGTCCGAATCGAGCAGTGTAGCGCAGAGCTTCAGCACGCAAACCATCAACGACACGCCGCTGCCTTCCCGCAACTGGGTCTATATGGCGCAATTGAGTGCGGGTGTAGTCGCTACGCCAGGCAGCCGCGGTGGACAATCCGGTGATTTTTCGGCCAATGGCCAGCGCCCAGACCAGAACAACTTCCTGTTGGACGGTGTCGATAACAACGTCAACATTGCCGACTTCCAGAATGGAGCCAGCTTCAACGTGCGTCCGCCGCCGGATGCGCTGGCCGAGTTCCAGGTACAGACTTCAAACTACAGTGCCGAGTTCGGGCATTCCGTAGGCGCAGCGCTCAACGCCAGCATTAAATCTGGCAGTAACCAGATACACGGCGATGTATGGGAGTTCTTTCGCAACACATACTTGGCCAACCAGGACTGGGACCAGCCCTCCAAGCCGCCGTACCATGAGAACCAGTTTGGCGCGACGCTCGGCTTCCCGATTCTGCGCAACAAGCTATTTTACTTTGGCGACATCGAGGCCAATCGCATCAGCTACGCGCAGACCAATACGGTCACTGTGCCGACAGCCCTCATGCGTCAGGGCAATTTCTCAGAACTGCTGAATAAGTCACTTACCGGCGCGGCAAACCCGATCCAGCTCTATCAACCGAACTCTGATGGTGGCACCGGTAATACGGCGACGCTGTCGTGCAATGGACAGAACAATGTTTTTTGCTCTGTCAATCCGGTCGCGCAGAAGATCCTCAACCTGTATCCACAGCCTACGCCGGGTAATCCGAATACGACGAACAACCTGAACGAAAACCTTCCCGAGACCAGCAATACCATCCAATGGGATCAACGCATCGACTACAACATCTCGGAGAAGGACCAGGTCTATGCCCGCTACAGCTATCAACATGTGCAGCTTACGAACACAGCGCCCCTGGGGCCGGTTCTCGACGGAACGACCACGTATGCGGGCGTGAATCAGAACTTCCTCTCGGAAAATGGGATGGGAAGCGAAACACATATCTTCAATCCGAACCTGGTGAACGAGTTCCGTTTCAGCTACAACTGGGGCGAGTTCTCGAACCTGCAGGAGAATTCGCAGACCAATCTTTCGGCGCAGCTTGGGCTTGGCGGTATTCCCTTCGGTGCGGGCTACCCGGATAACGGTGGCCTTCCCGCTGTTACTGTTAGTGGCATTACCGCGTGGGGGAGTCATGGTTTTGATCCTTCTATCAAAGGCCAAAACCTCTATCAGATCCTCGACAATGTGACGTTGAGCCGTGGCAAGCACTCGTTGAAGGCCGGGTTTGCATTTCAGAGCATCCGGTCGGCCTCGCTTTCGCCACCAACGTCGCGCGGCGCCTACACGTTCAACGGGCGTTATACAGGGGACACCGCCATCACAACGACGACCGGTTATGGTGTGGCGGATTTTCTCTCCGACCAGATTTACAGCGCAACCATCGGCAACGAGACGCAGGAGAATTTTTCCCGTTGGTATCGTGCCGGCTACGTGCAGGATGACTGGAAGCTGACGAGCAAGCTCGTTTTGAATCTCGGATTGCGCTACGACTATTACCAGGCACCGAAGGAGATGGCGAATCGCCTTGCAAATCTCGTTGTAAGTTCGGCGACTCCGGGTGCGAGCACGGGCGTATTCCAGCTACCGGCGGCGCAACAGAGCGCAGGACTTGCGCCGGCCTACACGACGCTACTTACGCAACAAGGAGTTTCGGTCAGCTATGTCTCGGGCAATCCGTCTCTCGTCCACTCGCAAAAGACAAACTTAGCCCCGCGTGTTGGCTTTGCTTATAGTCCTAATACAAAGACAGTGGTGCGTGCCGGATTCGGCATCTTCTACGGCGGACTGGAACCATTTGGCGGCGACAATATTGGTCAGAGTCATCCGTTCTTCACGACGGCAACGTTTTCGGGTGCTACCACCACATGCGCTGCCAACAACTGCCCCGCTACCTCCCGCAAGCTGGAAACGGGCTTTAGCGATGCGCTGGCTGTAGGCCTGGATAACTACATCAACCTGCCGACGTTCAGCAACACGGATACCAACATCAAGACGCCGAATACAATCGGCTACAACGTCTCCGTACAGCAGGCCTTCAGCAATAGCATGACGGGCACAATCGCTTATGTTGGCAACGTGTCCCATCACCTTCCGACAGCGTTCAACTACAACAACCCCATGGTGCTGCAGCCTGCTGGCACGTCCACAACGACTGTCGAGCCGTTCCCAAGCTTCGGCGCCATCACCGACGTAACCAATGAAGGTCAGAGCATGTACAACGGGCTTCAGACGAAACTTGAGAAACGTCTGGCGCATGGTGTGCAGTTCCTCGCGACCTACACTTGGTCACACACCATGGACGATTCTGCAGATCCGTTGAACGGTGGCACGAACTATCGCAACCCACAAATTGTGCCGTTTCTTCAGGAGTACACAAACGCGACACAGGATGTGCGCAATCGCTTCACTTTCAACAGCTATTACGAGCTACCTTTTGGCGCCGGACGAACGTTCCTCAACCACGGTGGCTTCATCGACGAGTTAGCCGGCGGCTGGGCGGCGAATCTTACCTTCGTCGCTCAAACCGGCCAGCCGTTCACTGTGACACCGAACAACACCTCCATCGCGGGCGGAACAAACCGTACTGCTTTCCTTGTTCGCGAACCGTTTGCCCCCGGGGGCGCAGTCGATCCGACCAATACAGGCATTACCTGTGCGACAGCGACACGGACACGCACGCATTGGTACAACCCATGCGCCTTTGCCAACCCCTTGCCGGGAAGCGTCAGCACGGCGCTTCCAAAAGGAACGATCATCAGCGGAGCCGCTGCGTCGATTCCGTACCTTGGCGGCCGGTCCAATTTGATCTATGGCCCCGGATACAATCGCGTAAATCTCTCGCTATTCAAGAATTTTCACACATTCCGCGGGCAGCACTTCGAACTGCGCGCTGACGTATTCAACCTGCTGAATCATCCAACGCTGGCCAACCCATCGCTTCAAGGCATCAACACGACAGCCGGCCAGATCACCGCATCGAAGGCCCTGCAAAGCTACGCGCCCGACGCTCGGTTCTTCCAGCTATCTGCAAAGTATGTGTTCTAACATCCTTCGCGGCACGACCTCGCTTTATTCGCGAGGCCGCGTCGTAACGGTGCTCCGATCGCGTTGCCGCACCGGCGAATCTATTTGACACAACCTGAATGTTCAAGGACCTGACATGAAAATGACCAGGCATCATCTGTTATCTGTTGTTGTCGGCGCTTCATTGGCGCTGGGTATTCCCTCAAAGGCCACGCATGCGCAAACCGTGCAGGCGCAAGCGCAAAACATCAACATCAGCTTCAATGGTCCGAAAGACCAATTCCCGTATACAGACCAGTTCTTTGCGGCGACCGATGCTTATTATCAGACAATTGGACGTGTCTCCATGCCGGGCAACCGGCACTGTCACGTGTACATGTCTTGGGATGTCGCCACGCAGCAAGCCGGCAGCGGTGACGTCAGCAAGGAAGGCTCCCGCGCATGGTTTGAGAACTTCCTCGCCGCAGCCCAGGGCCACTGCGACCGCGTACTGGTTACCTTCAAGAACATCACCGGCGTCACTGTCACATCGCCCAATGGCTATCCGCAGGTCACTACGTATCAGACCGCTGTAGGCGAATTCCTTAACACCGATTGGAGCTATGCCGGCTGGACAAACGGCAAGACCAGCTTCGACTACACGGCATGGAACGAGCCGAACCTTCCCGGCAGCGGCGGCGATGGCTACACCAGTATTCAGATTCCAGCCGAGCGCGCAGCCGATTATTACCTTGTGCTTCGCGGCGCATGCACTGCAACGAACTGCGGGCAGGTTGCGGCTGGAGATTTTGGCTCCAACGGCTCAACCGCTTGGGAAGATTTTGTGCAGCAATGCTCGAATGATGTGGCGTCCCCACTTTGCTCGAACGCCAGCTACATGGATGCTTACAAACACTGGATCGCCAACGATGAAACGACGTGGGGACTCGCCAGCACCTTCCGCCCGGAGGTCTTCTCCTACCACGGCTGGGACGACATCAACAATTACATCAATTCGAGCAGCAAGTGTACGGACTCGCAGACCTGCACGATCAAGGCATTCTCCAATTCGATGAGCGACAGCGGCTGGAACGGCTCAACTCTGTGGGATACGGAAGTAGCCGCTGGACAGAACCCCGAGTCCAACCCAGCTGCTCCCTTGCAGGCTTGCGCAGCAGCTTGGCTGCTCAACCTCACCGCAAGCACAAGCTCCCGTTTTGCCCGCATTTATTACACGCAGCCCTGGGACAGCGACGGAGAGTACTGGTCGTTGTTCACCTCAGCCGGCGTAACCAAACCTGCGTTCACTGTACTAGCCGATCGCGAAATTACCTATGCCGGAACAACCTGTCCATAACTGCATAACACTCTGATGCCTATCCGCCGCAGTCGGTCTACCTCGAACCGCAACCAACGGAAAGTAACCGCGGGCCTCTCTAAGCTTGGCGATTGACTAGCTTACTTACCTAGTCGTTGGGTTTTATTCAAGCCCAGGCCATCCACGATTCTAGACAGTCCAGTCAAAACGGCTGTTTCTATCTGTCCAAGGCGGGGGATATTCAATTTACCTCATCCATTTTCCCAAAACATTGGCCTTGTGCGGCACGTTGCACCAACACTTGAACAGACTCCTTCAAAAGAGTCTGTTTTCATTAATCAGAAAAGTTCGACCTTTTTACTACCGAGCCATCTCTTCCAGAAAGTTCGACCTCTTCCACGAACCGGTTCACCAGTTGTACTTTTAGACCGTCCATGCTCGTCAACCAATTGTCGTGACAGCGATACGACAATTTGGCGTCCATAAGCCGCCCGTTCCCTGCCAAGAACCTCATCCACAATCCGTTTGCCAATGCGCCAATAGAGCAGGGTCCAGGCCGGCATTCAACGTCGTGGCAAGATTGCGCCGGGCCACTGCGATGAGTCGGCGAAGATCCTCGACTAATGCCGGCGGCGGCAGGCTGACTTCTGTTTTCGGGGCAATTACTATTTTTTGCTTTCTAGCCATACCTCATTCTCTAACAGATCGTCGCCGGAAGAACCGCTGGCGCATACGGCGCCTTCGGGTTTCAAGCCCGTCGGGCGGGAGGGCCTCGCTGCTCCTGCCTTGCAGGAGCCACGCCCGGGGTGGGAAAGACGGGCGAAAATGGAGCCTGCAGGTTCGCAGGCTCCATCAACGGGAAAGCGAAGGCTAGGCAGCCTTCGCCTTCTTCACCGCTTTGGGTGGGCGGGCTGAACGTCGCTGCGTTGAAGGTCCGATCCAACCGGCGCCCCAACCGAGAACTGCGGCGCCAAACAGCGCGCCGAAGAGTCCTGGATTGCGTCCTGAAACCGCCCCCAAGGGATTCACAGACATTGCAAATAAGAGAGATAGACACTTTTTGCACAGTTTTCCCCACGCCGTTCCCCACACAAGAAATGAGTATTCGTATCTCGATCCGCCGCGCACTTCCTCGGTCGTTCTGGATCAAACTTGCCAGAATCATAGGTGCTATCGATTTCACTCAAGCGTCGCATTCGTCCTACATCTTCATTCTTCGCCCGACCGTATTTCGCTCTTGCGGATGCTGGGCTTGAGTACGTCAGAGTTTCAAGGACTAACTATGGCCCCGCTAGCTGATCACATTGCCCATTCCCTATAGCTGTTTCTCTGCTGCTACGGCACAACGCTTCTCCGAATTGGCCGGGGCCTATATGTACAACCTGTCGAAACCCGGTTCGGCAAGCATGCCTCTACTCCTGAAAAGGTAGTCAAAGCGTTTGCTGCTCAACGGGGTGAAATGATCACGTCGTCTCCCGCAGCTGCGGCCAATGCTATGGGATTGACCACACAAGTTCCTGTGAGATCAATCTATTTCACCTCCGGAAGAAGCCGGAAGCTGAGGTTCGGGAACCAGCAGATCGAGCTCAAGCACGCTCCTATTGGCAACTTGGCTCAGACGAGGAGGGCGAATTGATACGTACTCTTGCTTAGGGTGGGCCAAACAGGATTCAGGAGTCATTAGGATCGCTTTCGAAGAAGATTCCCTCTGCCGAATTCGAGCGTGTTGTCCAAAATGGCGCCCGCTTGCCGCCCTGGATCTTGGAACCTGTAAGCAGGCAAATGCGTCATGGCTGATGAGTTCCTAGCCCTAGCAAATTCCGGCCGCGAAGGGGCGCTCAATTTCGCCGTCTTAGAGAATGAAAGGCCAGCAAATCTACTGGAGAAGGACATCTGGGTTGTGAAAGCACACGATGTCCTCTTCTCCTCTGATTTCGGACCGCATTTGGTATTCAAAGGCGGTGCCGCACTTTCGAAAGTTCACCACATAATCGAACGCTTTTCCGAAGACGTCGACGTCACGTATGACATTCGCCAGTTGGCACCCGATGAAACCGTGAGTCTCTAGTTCACTGTCAAGGACACGAATTCACGGACCGCGCTTTTATCCCTTAATAGCGCAGTTGTTTTTGTTCTTAAGTTCTTATCGGGTCGGGAACCGGGCGGCGTTCAGCGACAGTCGCTCAAACTTCCATACGCGGGTTGGCTACCGCACGAACGTGTGT
>Ga0302315_10005202_pt1 | contig 11149 bp, 8 predicted proteins | sample III_Palsa_N3_1_FD_200532 | JGI IMG/M metagenome (GOLD analysis project Ga0302315, IMG submission 200532) | Peat permafrost microbial communities from Stordalen Mire near Abisko, Sweden - III_Palsa_N3_1 | ecosystem: Environmental > Terrestrial > Soil > Palsa > Peat permafrost | place: Sweden... | reverse complement strand
TTTTTGCGAAATGGGCGGCTTTTGATTTCCGGCTGTTTTTCGCGGTTGTGGGTATCGTTACTATGATAGCCGGTAACTTTGCGGCAGTAATGCAAAATAATGTGAAGCGTATGCTGGCCTATTCAAGCATAGGGCACACCGGCTTTGCTTTAATGGGGATAGTAACCTTTAGCGCGCAGGGCATTACGGCATTAAGCTATTACCTGCTGGTTTATGGCATTGCAAATATTGGTGCACTGGTACTGGCCAGCTACTTTAGCAATGTAACCGGCGCTGTAGATATGGACGGTTACCGTGGGCTGGGGATAAAATATCCCGTCGCATCGGTGTGTTTTGTCATCATCCTGATATCGCTTACCGGGCTGCCTGTTACGGCCGGGTTCACAGGTAAACTGTTCATTTTTTCGGCGGTGTACAGTGTTTACCAGCAAAACCATGATATATGGCTGCTGCTACTGATGCTTACCGGGGCATTAACAACCGTTGTAGCCCTGTTCTACTACATCAAAATACCGCTCAATCTGTTCATAAAACGTACAGATATTGTTACCGAAGGCGTAAAACGCTCCTATAATCTGCTCGTACTGGCAATAGTTATAGCATTGGCCATATTGTTATTGGGGATATTTCCGGGTGTGATAATGAATCGTTTAGGATAAAAAGTGTTTTTGTTTTTAACCACAAAGTACACAGAGGGAAAACACAAAGAGGCACACAGAGGCTTTTAAAGGGTTAGATATTCTATCTTTATAACAATAATCCAATTCACAATTCTAAGACTATTAAGGCTCTGTGTTTCTCTGTAGCTTCTCTGTGCCCTGTGGTTAAAAACAAAAATAAACAATATTCCAAATAGGAATACCCGCATCCCGCTAACGTCTTCTTAACAAAATGTTCATAAATACTTGCGTATTAGTACGCAACAATGACAATCGATTTAGTTGGAATTAATTTGAAAATTATACCTTTGCGTGCTCATAACAAATCATGAGCGATCAGATTAAACATGAATGCGGTGTGGCGTTTATCCGCCTGTTAAAACCACTTTCCTACTATCAAAAAAAGTACGGTACTGCACTGTACGGCATAAATAAGCTTTACCTTTTAATGGAAAAACAGCATAACCGGGGCCAGGATGGCGCGGGTGTGGCTACCATTAAGCTGGATATTGACCCCGGTAAACGCTACATTAGCAGGCACCGTTCAATGGCATCAAATGCGGTTGCGGATATTTTTGAATATATCCAGAAGAAGTTTGCCGAGATAGAAAAGGAAACTCCTGAAAGAATGAAGGATGCTGAGTGGCTCAAACAAAACGTAAGCTTTACGGGCGAAGTTTTACTGGGCCATTTGCGTTATGGTACACACGGCAAAAATAGTATTGAAAACTGCCACCCGTTTTTGCGCCAGAATAACTGGATGACGCGTAACCTGGTAATTGCCGGTAACTTTAACATGACCAATGTAGAGGAATTGTTGCAGCAGCTATACGACCTTGGCCAGCATCCTAAAGAGAAAGCCGATACCGTTACCGTACTCGAAAAAATAGGGCACTTTTTAGATACCGAGAACCAGGGGCTGTTCGATCAGTATAAACGTGAAGGGCTGGACGATAACATGGAGATCAGTAAGCTGATAGCCAATGATATGGATGTGGCCAAAATACTGCGGAAATCGGCACGCTCATGGGATGGGGGTTATACCATTGCCGGCATATTCGGTCATGGTGATGCATTTGTAATGCGCGACCCTATCGGTATCAGGCCAGCTTACTATTATGCAAATGATGAGATAGTTGTGGCTGCATCGGAGCGCCCCGCTATACAAACAGCCTTTAATATACCCATTGATGCGATCAGGGAAATAAAGCCCGGCCATGCCCTCATTGTTAAAAAGAACGGCAGGATAACCGAAGAGATGTTCAGTCAGCCGCTGGAGAAAAAAGCATGTTCATTTGAGCGTATCTATTTTTCGCGCGGTAGCGATGCTTCTATTTACCGTGAACGTAAACAATTAGGCAGGTTACTATGCCCGCAGATACTGGATGCGGTTGATAATGATGTGAAGAATACAGTATTTTCATACATACCTAATACCGCCGAGGTTGCTTTTTATGGCATGGTAGAGGGCATACACAAATACATTAAAAAATATCAGCGCGATAGGCTGCTTAACCGTGAGGATAAGATTAGTGAAGCAGAACTGACCGAAGTGTTGAGCATGGCGCCGAGGGTAGAAAAGATAGCCATTAAGGATGTTAAACTCCGCACCTTTATTACCCAGGATGCCGACCGCAGCGAAATGGTAGCCCACGTTTACGATACTACTTATGGCCTTATCAAAAACGATGAGGATACGTTGGTTGTACTGGACGATTCCATTGTGCGCGGTACTACCTTAAAGCAAAGCATATTAAAGATACTTGACCGTTTAGGCCCTAAAAAAATTGTGGTGGTATCATCAGCGCCGCAAATACGTTACCCGGATTGTTATGGCATTGACATGTCGCGCATGGGCGAGTTTGTGGCCTTTGAGGCTGCGGTAAGCCTGTTAAAAGATGCCGATATGGATGATGTAATCCTGAAAGTTTACCAGCAATGTAAGGATAGCGCCAAGCTACCTAAAGAGCAGGTGGTAAACTACGTAAAGGCCATTTATGAACCTTTTACCAATCAGGAAATATCAGACCGTATTGCCAAAATTATTACCCCAAGAGGAATTAAGGCGGAAGTAATAGTAATATACCAAACGCTTGATAACCTGCACAAAGCCTGCCCTGACCATACCGGCGATTGGTATTTTAGTGGCGATTACCCAACCCCCGGCGGTAATAAAATAGTGAACCGCGCCTTTGTGAACTGGATGGAAGGTAAAAAAGAGCGTGCATACGCCTAAGATTAACTCAACCTCAACAACACATTTTTAATTTATAACAGACTTACGAAGTTTCAAAAACTTCGTAAGTCTGTTGCATGCGGTACACACCCCTCAGCGAGGAATCGCACATATCCGCCCCTTTTTTAAACTTCCGCAGACCTCCTCATACAATATATTTCCACCATTCAGGCTCTGTTCGCTCCGTGTAAACCTCTTTTACTCCGTGGTTAAAACCCGCACCTAACAACAATAGGCTATAATATGTTAAATATTAATTTCGAGATAGCATTGCTACCGGATTTTGATAACTTTGAACATACCAAATGTTTGAACTGAAATATCTGTTTTCCGGTTATCGCTCCTTGTTAAAATCGCTGGTTTTAGGTGTTTTTTGTATTTTGATAGTTATCCCGGCTATTGCCCAAAAAAAATATACCATAAGCGGTACGGTTAAAGATGCTGCAAGCGGCGAGGTGCTCATAGGCGCTACCATAAAAATTAAAGAACTGCCTCAAAGCGGTGCCGCAAGTAACAGTTACGGTTTCTATTCGCTGTCTGCACCTGGTGGTAGCTATACATTACTGGTAACTTATATAGGTTATACGGCTATTGTGCACACGCTTACATTGCAAAAAGATGTGGTGTTTAATGTTTTGCTAAACCAGGGGTCCGGTTTGAGCGAGGTAGTCATCAATGACCGGACGCCCAATAATGAAAATATAGCATCGCCCCAAATGGGTGTTGATAAGCTGGACATGTCGCAAATAAACAATGTGCCGGTTTTATTAGGCGAACGCGATATTTTAAAAACCATATCATTATTGCCCGGTGTTAAATCGGCCAATGAGGGCAATACCGGCTTTTATGTGCGCGGCGGCGCATCCGATCAAAACCTTATCCTGCTCGATGAGGCAATTGTTTACAATGCCTCGCATTTGTTTGGGTTCTTCTCTACTTTTAATTCAGATGCTATAAAGGATGTAAGCCTTTACAAAGGCAATATGCCTGCGCAATATGGTGGGCGCTTATCGTCTGTGCTGGATATTAAAATGGATGAAGGTAATAATAAAGACTATGTGGTTGAAGGTGGCCTGGGCCTTATTGCCTCGCGCTTAAAAGTTGAAGGCCCTATTGTGAAGAATAAAGGCTCGTTCATGATCAGCGCACGGCGTACCTATATCGATCTTTTTCTGAAAGCATCGTCCGACACCACCGTAAAAGGTAGCAGCCTTTATTTTTATGACCTGAATGCCAAAGCCAACTATCATTTTGACGATAAAAACACCCTTTACCTGTCGGGATATTTTGGTAAGGATGTGTTGGGCCTTAAAAATACTTTTGGTACCAACTGGGGCAATTCAACAGGCACATTGCGCTTTAATCATTTGTTCAGCAGCAAAATGTTCTCAAATACATCGCTCATCTACAGTAATTATAATTATGCAATTATCAGCGACCTGCCTGATAATGAGTTTACCGCAGTTTCAAAGATAACCGATATCGACCTTAAAGAAGACCTGCAATATTATGCAAGCAGCAAGCATACCCTGAAGTTTGGCTTTGATTTATTGCACCACAGCCTTGCCCCCGGCACCATCACATCAACTGATACCGCAAGCAGCTTTAACAGCCGGAGTATTGAGCGCCGCTACGGGCTTGAAACAGCTGCATATATAAGCGATGAATGGCAGGTGAACCATAATTTGACACTGCTTTACGGTGCGCGCCTAAGTGGCATCACGATATTCGGCCCCGGCACTTTTAGTACTTACGATGCTGATGGCAATATCATCAGTTCAACAACTTACAAATCGGGCGATGTGGTTAAAAGTTATTTCAACCTGGAACCCCGCTTCTCTGCAAGTTATTCGTTGGATGATCAGGCTTCGGTAAAGGCCTCTTACAACCGCAATATGCAAAATATACATATACTCAGTAATTCGACCATAACATTAAGCCCGAAATTTCTGATCAGGTTTCTACCGGGTACTTCCGGAATTTCGACAATAATATTTTTGAGTTTTCTACCGAGGTGTATTATAAATGGCTGCAAAATCAGATAGATTATAAGGATGGCGCACAACTACTGCTTAACCAGGATGTGGAATCGCAGCTGGTGTATGGTACCGGCAGGGCCTATGGCATTGAACTGTATGCTAAAAAGAAATATGGCCGGTTTAACGGGTGGCTCAGCTACACGCTATCGAAAGCTGAACGGAAATTTGCTGCCATTAACAATGGCAACTATTACCCCGCCACGCAGGACCGCACGCACGATGTATCGGCCGTAGGCATATACCAGTTTAGTAAACGCTGGTCGTTTTCCGGTACATTTATTTATGCTACCGGCAACGCGGTTACTTACCCCAGCGGCAAATATGTTATTGGGGGTTTAACCACTTTTTATTACTCGCAGCGCAATGGTTACCGTGAGCCGCCTGATAGCAGGTTGGATTTAGGCGCTACGCTTGAGGGTAAACCGCATAAAAAATATCATTCCAGCTGGACGTTTGGCATTTACAATGTGTACGACCACCGTGACCCCTATGCCATAACCTTCCGCGATAGTAAAACAAATCCCGGTACAACCGAGGCTGTAGAAACCAGCCTTTTCGGCAGGATACCTTCAGTAACATGGAACTTTAAATTTTAATAGGTATGCAGCACATCAAATTAAAATATGGCGTAATAATAGCAGCGATCATCTTGTTCGCATACTCCTCGTGCCAAAAAGTTATCAACCTTAAATTAAACAATGCGGCTGCGCAGATAGTAATAGAGGGTAACGTAACCGATCAGTTAGAACCACAGTATGTATTTATTAGCCAGTCGGTACCGTTTACAAATACCAATACCTTCCCCGCTGTTGATGGTGCACAGGTATCGGTTAGTGATAGCACAGGCGCTGTACATCAATTTAGTGAAATTGAACCTGGCATTTATGCAAGTTCGCCTTTTAAAGGCATTTATGGGGCAACTTACCAAATGAACGTTAAAACGGGTAATAATGCTTATACAGCAAAATCAACTATGCCTTACCTGGTTAACCTGGATTCGGTTACAGCAAAAATTGATGCTTTTGGCAATAGCAATAACCGGGGCATATATGTAAATTATCAGGACCCGGCCGATGTTGCCAACCAGTACCGCTTTGTGTTATATGTAAATAGTGAACAGGTTAGTAATATTTTTACCAATGACGATAGCTTTACCAATGGCCGGTATGTGAAAATGGAACTGTTTCAAACAGCCACAACCATTAGCGCCAATGATACCGTAACGGTTGAAATGCAGTGTATTGATAAAAATATTTATAAATACTGGTTTAGCCTGGCCCAGCAACAAGGCGAGGGGCCTGGCGGCGCTACCACGCCGGCTAACCCGCCATCAAACATCAACAATAATGCGCTTGGGTATTTCAGCGTGCACACTACGCAAACAAAAAGTATAATTGTTTATTAAATTTGCTTTTATGTCAATCAATATTACTATCCGCCCAATAGTTGCAAATGATTATGGGCAATGGCTACCCTTATGGCAAGGTTATAATGCATTTTATGGCCGTTCGGGTGCCACAGCCCTCGCTGACGAGATAACACAGGTTACCTGGAACCGTTTTTTTGACCCGCAAGAGCCGGTTTATGCCCTGGTTGCCGAAAGCGATGGGAAACTGATTGGCCTTGCGCATTACCTGTTTCACCGCAGTACCATAATGATTAATCCGATATGTTACCTGCAGGATTTGTTTACCAGCGAAGCAGCCCGCGGTAAAGGCGTTGGCCGCACACTGATTGAAGGCGTATATGAGCAGGCAAAACTTGCAGGATCACCACGTGTGTACTGACAAACCCACGAAACCAACGAAACTGCCATGCAGCTTTATAATAAAGTAGCCGACCGTTCAGGTTTTTTGGTTTACCGCAAACAACTATGATTGTCTTCTTTAATCCGTATGCAGTTTTATTACCCCTGTGTTTACAGGCTTAGTTAAATTGATGCCGTTAATTTTAACGCCTTTGTAGGTGAGGTTTTCGGCATTATCAATTAGCTGATCTTTAGGTGTGTTCAGCACAGTTACATTTTTGAGGCTGATATTTTTAAGCGGATTCCCTGCAACACCTATCGCGTAAATACCCACCTCGCCTGATAAATTGCAGCTTACATTTTGAATATCAAATCCATTGAACAGGGTAGGGTAATGCCCGCCACGCGAGCCATGATAATTGTTTTCAAAACGGATAAATGCCGAACGTGCCGTATCACACTGTACGTTATTTACATGGATGTTTTCAATAAAGCCGCCCCTGTCAAGGTTCGATTTAAAATAGATGGCGCTCAGGCAACGGCTTATCTTATCATCGTACATATAAACATTTCGCACCCCTGCCGACATCTCGCTGCCTATACACAACCCGTTGGCTTTGGAGCGGAAGCTGCAATACCGTACAATGATGTTTTCGGTAGGCTGCCCTATGCGCCAGGCATCCTGGTCCCGGCCTGCTTTTATGGCTATGCCGTCGTCGCCTGTATCAAAATTGCAATATTGTACCAGCACGTTGGTAGTAGCCTCGGGGTCGCAGCCATCGTTATTTAAATTATGGCTGTTAATGGTTACGTGCTCAACCGTAACGTTATTGCACAGCACCGGGTGTATTACCCAGTAGGGTGCATCAAGTATGGTAATGCCGCTTATCAATATATTTTTGCAGCCGAAAAATTGTATCATATCCGGCGGTAAATGGTATCCATCGCCAAATACACGTTCATAAACAGGGGTAAGGTCGTGCCCCATTTGTCGTAGTTTGTTTTGCTCCGCAGAGCCTTGCGGGCGCCAGGTTGCAAAATTTTTACTTGCCGAACCGTTAACCCTGCCATTCCCGGTAATGGCTATATCCGAGCATTGGTAAGCATAAAACAAGGGCGAATAATTGTATAGTTCGGTACCTTCCCATAAAGTAAGTACGGCGGGCAGGTAATCTTTGGGCTCGCCCGAAAAAGTCAGTTCAGCCCCATCCTCAAAATGCAGGTTTACATGGCTTTTCAACACAATTGGGCCGGCAATATAAAAGCTGCCCTTGGGTACGATCACCTCGCCACCACCGTTTACACTGCAGAGGTTTATTACTTTATCAAAAATGGCTTTGGTATCGCTTTGGCCATCGGCTACCGCGCCATAATCGGTTATTTTATAGGTGATATTTTTAAACTGCGGCGGTTTTATATTTTTCAGGATGGAATCGACAGATGAAATCGCTTTGTGGTGATGTTGGGCTTTAGCATTTAGGCCAACAACCAGCAATAGCAACATAACAACAAAGCTTTGTATTTTTTTTGGACGAATGCAGGTTAAACTCATAGCTGGCAGATGGTGTAAATTGGAATAGGTAAATTTAAATGATTTATATTAGTGCTGAGCTTTACATTATAATTTTTACATTTAATCAAATTGTTTAAAAATCAATCGTCATTGCGAGGAACGAAGCAATCTCTACGCAAGCAAATCGATCTTGAATAGCCGTTCTGCTTAGTTTAGAGATTGCTTCGTACCTCGCAATAACGGTGTTTCATCATATCAAACACAATCACCTTGAAACGACCACTCCTCATTTGCTGCATCTTCCAGCTATTCGCGCTCTTGGGTTTTAGTCAGGATAGTACTGTGCTTTATGGCGATAACCCTGCTGCGGGTAAATACTATAATATCCGCGGGTTTAAAATGTATTGCGAGGTGTATGGTACAGGCAAACCTTTGCTGATGATACACGGGAATGGGGGTGATATTTCAGCCTTTAACCAAAATATCCCTTATTTCTCCAAAAAATATATGGTGATCGTGCCCGATAGCCGCGCGCAGGGCAAATCAACCGACGGCCGGGATTCCCTCAGTTTTGAAATGATGGCCGATGATTTTGCAGCCCTGCTGGATACGCTGCATGTAGATTCAAGCTATGTGATTGGTTGGAGCGATGGTGGCATAAATGCCTTGCTGCTGGCCATGCGGCATCCGGATAAGGTGATCAAACTGGCATCAACAGGTGCTAACCTGTGGTCGGATTCTACTGCTATAAGGCCCGCTGATTGGTTAGGTGAGCAGCATGATTACAATGCATCAAAAAACAAGGTGTTTGCTACCGCAAAAGAAAAGAACGACCAAAAGATATTCCTGCTGGATTGGTTTCAACCTAATATCCCTTTACTGGCGCTACGGAAGATCAAATGCCCGTCGCTCATTATCGGCGGCGATCATGATGTGATTGTAATACAGCATACCGTTTTAATTTATCAGAATATCCCGCATGCTTATTTGTGGATAGTGCCCGATTCGCCTCACGGCACCCTGCAGGCCCATGCGGGTGAATTTAATAAGCAGGTGGATGATTTTTTTTCCAAACCTTTTCATAGCTGGCAATAAATGGAGCAACACAACAACCCGCTGCACGGCAAAACACTGGAAATGATTTTAAACGAACTGGTAGCCCAATATGGCTGGCCCGAGTTAGGCTACCGCATCCGCATTAATTGTTTTTTAGATGACCCGAGCATTAAATCGAGCCTCAAATTTTTGCGCAAAACAGATTGGGCAAGGAAAAAAGTAGAGGATTTGTATATTGAAATGCTCAGAAAAGATTAATCATTTAGAAACTGTTTAAAAATAAAAGATCGTCATTGCTGTGAGGCACGAAGCAATCTCTACTAAGCCGATCGATCTTGCAAAGTAGCCCTGCATAGTTTAAAGATTGCTTCGTACCTACTCCTGACAGATTTAACTCCGTTGTCATTCCGAACGAGGTACGAGGAGGAATCTTCTACTATATGTAAAGCGGGACTATGCATAGCGTTAAAACAGGGCGAAGAAGATCTCTCTCTGCGTTCGAGATGACAACGTTTTTTAGTGCTGTCATTTCAACTTTGCAATCCAGCGGATTTTACAACTCGCATTGGCGCGTTAATTTGTATTTGTATAAAAAATATTGAATCAAATTTAAACAGCTTCTGAATTATTTCTGATCGTATTAATATCTTGAAATTTGCACTTCTGCATATCAGCACATCGTAAACACTCAATGCTTCCGCTTATTGTTCATTTTGGCCTTGGTGCCCGAACTGTAATTATAGGTTTTGGCATTCGCCGCTTTCTTTTCATGGAAGGCCTCACCGACAACCGGGGCATTTTTAGCCGCTTTAACCGGTTTCTTTTCTTCGGTTTCTTCTTTTTCTTTACGCTCTTTTTCAATCACCAGTTCTTCCGGCAGTTCGGCTACCTGCATTTTTTTGCCTGTGGCCTGCTCTATTTTTTTAACTATCACCAATTCGGTATCGGTGGCAAACGTTATGGCCAGTGTTTCTTCGTCCATCCCGCTTTTAATTACCCGGTCTATAAATAAGTCCTTATTATCCGGCAGGTCGAGATGAATTATAAAAGGGATACCATCCAAATCTGCATCTTCGTCATTCTCATTGGCAATTATCAACACACGCAGTTCATCAGCCTGTTTAAATTCCTCTATATTTTGTATCCCGTTCGATTCAAAAAACATCGGGTTCAGCATCACCACCGCATCGTGCAGCCTGTTTTTTAGGCTTTTATAAACCGTTTCGGCAGTTAAACGGGTGTTTACAAATATTACCGATTTGGTAAACAGTTCATCATCCTGCATAAACAGGTTCAGCAGGTTTAGCTTCGTGCGGAAATTAGGTACCTGATATAAAATCTGGTCGTAAGTTTCTAAGGGTTCATCGCTCAGTTCTTCCACCTCAACTATGGCGGGTAGTTTCATAAACGGGGCTATCATTTTATCCAGCTTATCGTGCAATACCTGTGTAAATACCAGGTGCTGGGCTTTGGTAATACTGTTGGCCAGTTCTGCAACGGGTAACTGCAGGCCTTGTTTTACAATTTGCTCAGCATCATCAATTATCAGCAGGTCTATTTTATTAAGGTTTAAACCCAATTTCAGATAAATAGCGCGGGCCCTGTCAGGCGTAGCCACCACAATATCAGCACCATCGGCCAATGCATCCATTTGCGCTTCAATGCCCGGTGCAACGTATAGGCCAACAATTTTTATAGATTTATTTTTTTTGAGCACATCAAATTGCTCAATTACTGCAAGTACATGCTCTTTGGTAGGTACCAGTATCAATACGCGTGGCGCATCGTCAAAACCCTGCCTTATGCGGTTTAATATGCCGATAATATAAGTGCTTGTTTTGCCTGCACCTTCGTGCGCTACCGCAATAACATCCTGGCCGCCAATTATGCGCGACAAGG
>Ga0302315_10005201_pt1 | contig 11149 bp, 6 predicted proteins | sample III_Palsa_N3_1_FD_200532 | JGI IMG/M metagenome (GOLD analysis project Ga0302315, IMG submission 200532) | Peat permafrost microbial communities from Stordalen Mire near Abisko, Sweden - III_Palsa_N3_1 | ecosystem: Environmental > Terrestrial > Soil > Palsa > Peat permafrost | place: Sweden... | reverse complement strand
TGGGTGATTCGCATATGGGTCTGCAGGCTCGGCTGATGTCGCAGGCGCTGAGAAAGCTGACCGGAACGGTTTCGAAGTCGCGTACATCGCTGATTTTTATCAACCAGGTGCGCGAGAAGATTGGTGTGATGTTCGGCAATCCGGAGACGACGACCGGTGGACGCGCGCTGAAGTTTTATTCGTCGGTGCGCATTGATATTCGCCGCATCGGTGCTGTAAAGGAAGGCGATGTTGTTGTCGGCAATCGCACGAAGGTAAAGATTGTGAAGAACAAGGTGGCTGCGCCGTTCCGCGATGCCGAGTTCGACATTCTTTATGGTGAGGGTATTTCGCGCGAGGGCGATTCGCTGGATCTCGCAGTGTTGCACAATATCGTGGATAAATCCGGCGCCTGGTACAGCTATCAGGGTGAGCGGATCGGGCAAGGACGCGAGAATGTGCGTGGCTTCCTGAAGGAAAACAAGGATGTGTTTGGCCGCATCGACAGCGAACTCCGTAAGAAGCTAGGCATCAAGCCGGCGGACGATGTGGAGATTCCCGCGGCTCCTGCGAATGGCGCGGAGAAGGCTGTTGAGGCTGTGAAGTCACGAAGAGGTTAGCTTGCCTGCAAACCCAATGAGGCCGTGGCACCTGCTTGTCACGGCCTTTTCATTGGATTTTTTGCTAGGCTAGAGCGGTACTTCAGCCTGACTGCGGATTGGAGAACTACATTGAAGCCAATACGTTTCCTGCTACTCGTGGCGTTGTCTTGCATTGCCTCTTACGGTGCAGGAGAACGACTTTGTGAAGCACAGGGTGGGGCTTCCGCAGGCTTGCAGAAGGCTATTGTTCTGGAAGGCGATGTTCGGGGTTCCCAGAACCATAGCTATGTTGAGGTTCCGTTTGACGTGCCTGCGGGCATGGCTCGTGTCACCATTACGTTTGCTTATACGGGTAAGGAGCAGCACACGGCGTTGGATCTCGGGCTTGAGGATCCTGCCGAGCTGCGTTGCTGGAGCGGTGGAAACAAAAAGCTGCTAACTGTAGGGGTGTCGGATGCGACGCCTTCCTGCCTGCCTGGATTGATTCCGGCGGGGAAGTGGAATGTGCTGATTGGTGTTCCCAATATCCGGCCGCAAGTGACGGCGCATTACACGCTGCGAGTACAGCTTAGCCGCACAGGGTTGGTTGCTGATGAGCCGGAGGAGTTGCTTGTGCCGCTGCGTACGGGGGCGGCTTGGTATCGTGGCGATCTCCATATGCACACTGGCCATAGCGATGGGACGTGTCCGAGCCAGACTGGAAAGATAGTGCCTTGCCCGGTTTACTTTACGGCCGATGCTGCCACAAGGCGTGGGCTGGATTTCATTGCGATCACTGACCACAATGCGACTTCGCAATATGAGGCGATGCGGGAGCTACAGCCATATTTCGATAAGCTGCTGCTGATTCCCGGGCGCGAGATTACGACGTTTTATGGGCATATCAATCTTCTTGGAACAACGCAGTTTGTGGACTTCAGGCTTGGCAGCAAGAGTGTGCCTGATGTGAATACGCTGCTGCGAAGGGCGAAGGATATTGGGGCGCTTACGTCGATTAATCATCCGCGTAATGTGACGGGTGAAATTTGCATGGGTTGTGGATGGACACCGCCAAACTCGGTGGATATGCATCTGCTTCCAGCGGTTGAGGCTGTGAACAGCGGTAGCGAGGATGTGGCGCATTCGGGAATTCCTTTCTGGGAGGCGCAGTTGGATCAGGGATATCGGCTAACGGGGATTGGGGGAAGCGATAATCATCGCCCGATGACGCCGCTGGATAAGCTTGGTTCCATTGGCAGCCCTACGACGGTGGTTTATGCGCAGAATCTCTCGGAACCGGCGATTCTAGAGGGGATTCGAGCAGGGCACGTGTTTATCGATCTGGTGGGCACGAAGGATCGGCTGCTTGAAGTGACGGCAAAGACAGGCAGTTTGACTGCTCATATGGGTGATGGCCTTGAGGTGGCGAATGGGGCTGTGGTGAGCTTCGATGTGCATGTGGCGAATGCAGATAAGGGCAAGGTGGTTTTGCTTGCGGATGGAAGAGAGATTTCTTCGGCTACGGACCGGACGGTGACTGGCGACGATGAGACGAAGCATGTGTCGTGGACCAGTGATGGCAAGCGGCATTGGATTCGGGCCAATGTTATGGGGCCGGATGGGGCGTGGTGGCTGGTTGGTAATCCTGTCTATGTGAACTGGTAAAAGGACTTAGCACGAGAGTTGTGCCAGTTGTATCGGGGAGGAAAAGCTCTTTTTGCTGCGGACCGCGGTGGCGGTGAATTTGGAGTGGGGTGAGGGGTAAGAGGTTTGGGGGAGTGAGGGTTTTGGGGTGGGAATTTGCGGTTTTGGCGGACGGTGGCGTGGAACGGCAAATTGTTCCACGTGGAACAATTTGAAATCGGCAGGAATGACGCACCTTAGCACTGCTTTTTGACGGTGAGAAGGACGGTGCGTGACGGTGAATTTACGGTCGTACGGACGGTGATTTACGGTGGTTTTTACCGTGCACGGTGACCGTCGGCTGTAAGGCATTCTGCAGGGCTGTTGAGGAGTGGGGGCTGGAGGTGGGAGGATTGAGGGAGGGCTGGTTTCAAGATTTTTAAGAAGCAGAGTGAAAAGAGGGTGGGATGTATTCAGCGGTAGGTGGCCGGAAGAGATTTCATCGACAGTGCGTTGTTCTTGCCGGTTGCCTTTTGGTTGCGTTTGCGGCGATGGCTTCGGTGGGGCGGGCGCAAGCTGCTGCGCCAGCATTGCAGCAGACGGATATTGAGCGCGCTCATGATGCGACGCAGGCTTTGCTGGCACTTTATAACTCCGATAAAGGCCTGTTTGAGACGATGGGGTGGTGGAATTCAGCCAATGCGATTACCACGCTTGCGGACCAATCCCGCATTGAGCCTGCGGCCGGTTTTGCTCCGCTGTTTTCAACTACGTTTAAGCAGGCGCAGCTTCAATCTCCTGGGTTTATCAATAAGTTTTATGACGATGAGGGCTGGTGGGCGCTTGCCTGGATCGACGTTTACGAGCGGCAGGGAGATGAGGCGTATCTGCGGATGGCGCAATCGATCTTTGGCGATATGACAGGCGGGTGGGACGACGTTTGTGGTGGGGGTATCTGGTGGAACAAGGACAGGCATTACAAGAACGCGATCGCCAACGAGTTGTTTCTATCTGTTGCGGCCAAGCTTGCGTTGCATTCGACGGGCAATAAGCGGCGTGAGTACTTGAAGTGGGCGGATCGTGAGTGGGCCTGGTTTTCTGCGTCGGGCATGATTAATGATCGCGGGCTGATCAACGATGGGCTGGATGATAAGTGCCGCAACAATAAAGCCGCAACATGGAGCTATAACCAGGGTGTTATTCTCGCTGGGCTGGCGGACTTGAGCGTGGCTAAACCTGATAAGGCTCTCCTTGCACCGGCGAATCGGATTGCTATTGCGGCCATCAAATACTTGACTGACGCGGCTGGGATTCTGCACGATCCGTGCGAGCCGGGTTGCAGGCGCAACGGCGATGGAGTGCAGTTCAAGGGGATCTTTGTGCGCGATCTGCTCGAACTTTATCGAAGATCGCCTGATGTCCGGTATGCCGTTTTCCTGCGGACGAACGGCGATGCTGTGTGGAATTTTGCGCGTTCAAAGGACGATCACTTCAGCGCTTCGTGGTCTGGGCCGACGGGTGATGATCTTGGAGGCGCGTTGGGTTCTGCGCTGGATGCTTTGGTGTCGGCAGCTTCGCTGGACAGACCCTGAAAGCTTTAGATATGCCCCATAATCGTTTGTAATAGATTGACACTCCACGGAACCGGTGGCTATAGTTGTTGGGAATAAGTGAAAGACGAAGGGAATAAGGGAGAGAATGGCGAACAAGCTTAGTGTGGGCAAGGCAGCGGGATTGAAGGCGATGTCGAACAAGCGCGGGATCATTGGGGCGGCGGCTCTGGATCAGCGCGGGCTGCTGAAGAAGATGATTGCGAAGGCGCTGAACGGTGGGGAAGTGACGCAGGAGATGATGGAGGAGTTCAAGTGCCACGTGACTGATGCGCTTACGCGTCATGCTTCCGCGATGCTGCTGGATGTTGAGTATGGCCTGCCGGCCACGAAGTTTACGAACGGTAAAGGGCTGTTGCTGGCCTATGAGAAGTCCGGCTATGACGTGACTGGTCCTGAGAAGATTCCTTCGCTGACCGAGGCGTGGTCGGTGATGCGGTTGCAGGAGAATGGCGCAACGGGCATCAAGATTTTGTTGTTCTATAACCCGTGGGAGAAAGAGCACTTCAACGAAGAGAAGAAGGCGTGGGTGGAGCGCATCGGCGCTGAGTGCCGCGCGCTGGACATTCCGCTGTTTCTTGAGCTGCTGGCTTATGACGTGCATGGCGAAGATGAGGCCGGAGTGGCCTATGCCAAGCGCAAGCCGGAGATTGTTCGTCAATCAATTATTGAGTTCACCAAAGAGCGCTATGGCGCCGATGTGATGAAGCTGGAAGCGCCGGTGATGATGAAGAATGTTTCAGGCACGAAGGCGTTTCAGGGTGAAGAAGCGTATACGCGTGAAGAGGCGATGCAGCACTTCCGCGATCAGGCGGCGGCGACGGACCGACCGATTCTGTATCTTTCCGCCGGCACTACTCCTGAGGTGTTTTTGGAGATGTTGAATCTGGCGTTGGAGAGCGGAGTCAAATACAACGGTGTGCTGTGCGGCCGTGCGACCTGGCAGGATGGCGTTCCGGTCTATGTTAAGAATGGCGTAGGCGCGCTGGATGAGTGGTTGAACACGGTTGGTGCGCAGAACGTGCAGAATGTGAACAAGGTGCTGGAGTCTGCGCATCCCTGGTATGAGGCGCGCAGCGTACAAGGATAGAAGCGAGTTAGCGCGGGGCGTAGCGTCAATTGAGGATGGTTTGACTTGCTTCTCCCAGAGTGGTGACAGGCTCGAACTACTGCACTGGAGGCCGGTTGCCGGAAGCTGTCGATTTACGCGAGATCGAATTCACTGCTCCTGAGGACACCTCGGAGAGCAACCGGCGCTGGCTGATCCTCGGGCTGATTTTTACGATCACCGTTATTAACTTTGTTGACCGGCAGACGCTGTCGGTGCTGGCGCCGGAGTTGATGAAGGTGCTGCATCTGAGCAATGCGCAGTATGGCAGGATTGTTTCTGCGTTGCAGTTTGGGATGATGTCGGGCGAGTTTCCGATGGGCGCCTTGATGGACCGCTGGGGTGCTCGGATAGGCATGTCGCTTGCGGTGGGATGGTGGTCGGCGGCGACCGGTGCCCAGATACTTGCGCGTACAGGAACGCAGTTTGGACTGACGCGTTTTTGGATGGGCACGGGCGAATGCGGCAATTACTCCGGTGGGATGAAGACTGTGACGCGGCTCTTTCGCAAGAGAGAGCGTACGCTGGCGATCGGTATCTTCAATAGCGGGAGCATGATCGGGTCTACGATAGCGCTGCCGCTGATTGTGTTTCTGATGCAGCACTATGGCTTTCGTACGGCGTTTCTTGTGCCTGCGCTTGCGGGGTTTCTGTGGGTGCCGCTGTGGTGGTACTTCTATGGTCGCGAGCCGAAGGTATCCATGGATGTCGCGCCGAAGATCAGCTCGCGGGAGATGCTGAAGCTGCCAGAGAGCTGGGCGGTGATGGCGTGCCGATTCTTTATTGGGCCGGTGATGCAGTTCTACTGGTACTGGATGCCGAGCTACCTTTATAGCGTTCGCCATATGTCGATGACGCAGATCGGCATCCTGGCGTGGATTCCATTCTTCCTGGGAGATATCGGCGGCGTGGCGGGTGGTTGGGCTGCTGGGTTGCTGCAGCGACGGGGTTTCTCGATGCTGAACGTGCGCCGCATTACGATGTATGGCAGTGCGCTGCTCTGTCTGACGAGTTTACTGGTGCCGCGCAGCTCTAATATTGTTGCGGCGTTGCTGATGATTGGCATAGCTGTCTTCGCGGACAACTTCCTTTCCGCAAATATGTTTGGTGCGGTCACGGACTTATTCACGGACCGTCAGGTAGGCCGTGCTACTGGCCTTACTGGCGTCGCCGGTGGACTTAGTGGGCTGCTGTTTCCGCTGCTTACCGGAATATTGGTCGACCATTTTTCTTACACGCCTGTTTTCCTGCTTGTTGCTTTTATGCCTCTTATTGGCACGGCGGCGCTCTTCGCTATCGCACGCAGACAGTATCGTAGTGTTCCCATTAGTCTTCCTGATTTTGATCATCGCTCACTTTTGTAGTTCTTAGCGAGTAGTTTTTCGGAGGTATAAGAATTACCGTAAACCTTTTATGTAACCGATATCAATCTGTTGCTTGTGTAAGCATTTTTTCTTTGTATTGAGCAGGATTAAGCGCGGTGATTCTGCCTCGCTCGACATGATCTTCACTACACCTTGAATGCAACTTGCTCATTATTTGCGAGTTCAACTATCGAAATTAAATAGAACGGAGTCAGCTAAGCAATGAGACGATCTCTTCTCGGAATATTACTGCTTGTCATCGGCCTCCCGGCTGCCTTTGCGCAATCGTCGTATCAGTATCCCTTTCAGAACCCCAGCCTTTCTGCTGAGCAGCGCATTACGGATCTGCTTTCGCGCATGACGCTTGAGGAAAAAATATTCTGCTTCGGCATCGATCCCAGCGTTCCTCGGCTTGGAGTGAAGGGAAGTGGACATATTGAGGGGCTGAGTGGTGTTGCGTTGGGTGGCCCCGGTGGTTGGGCTGGAAAGAACAAGCCTGTTCCGACGACGCTGTTCCCGGAACCTAAGGGAATGGGGCAGAGCTGGGATCCGGCGCTGCTACAGCAGGTAGCGTCAGTTGAAGCTTATGAGGCGCGCTTCGCCGCGCAGAGCCCGGAGTATGCGAATCCGCGCGTCTGGAGGATTGTTGGCGGCTTGGTTGTCCGTGCGCCGAACGCTGATCTTGCCCGCGATCCACGCTGGGGACGTAACGGTGAGTCGTATGGCGAAGATCCATTTCTTGTCTCGGCAATGTCGCTCGCGTTTGTCAAAGGACTACAGGGTGACAATCCGCGTTACTGGATGGCTGCTTCGTTGATGAAGCATTTTCTTGCGAACGAACGTGAAAATTACCGCATGAGTTCGTCTTCCGATTTTGATAACCGCCTGTTCTGGGAGTATTACTCGCGCGCATTTCGCATTGGCATCATGCAAGGCGGCGCGGAATCGATTATGCCGTCTTATAACGAGTGGAATGGCGTGCCGATGACGGTCAATCCTGCTATCAAGGACATTCTGGAAGATAAGTGGGGGCTCAACGGCATCGTTTGTACAGACCGCGGCTCGCTTGCGAACCTTGTCACGAAGTATCATCGCTATCCGACACTGGATGTAGCGGCTGCTGCGACTATCAAGGCTGGCATCAATCAGTATCTTGATTTCTGGACGAAGCCTCTTACGGATGCTGTTGCGAACCATCTGGTTACGGAGAAAGAACTTGATGAAAATCTTCGCGGTGTGTTTCGCGTGATGATCAAGCTTGGCCAACTCGATCCGGATTCTATGAACCCCTATGCGCGTATTGGTAAAGATGGCGCGACCGAAGCTCCTTGGAATTCGCAGAAGGACAAGGGCGTAAATCGAAAGATTACTGACGAGTCGATTGTTCTTCTTAAGAACGAAGATCACATACTGCCGCTGGATACTACGAAGGTAAAGACGATTGCAGTGATTGGTCCCTATGCCGATCAGGTTCTATTTGGCTTCTATAGCGGGCTTCCGGCTTATACGGTCAGCCCTGTTGCCGGCATCATGCAACGCGCGGGTCATGGGATTTCTGTTCAGGTTGCGACAGAGAAGTATCCCGCTGATCCCGTTGCGCTTGCAAAGTCTTCAGACGTAGTGATTCTTGTTCTCGGTAATCACTCAACGTGCAATGCGCCTCCAGGTAAGGGGGCTGGCGAGTGTCTGCCCAGCGAAGGGATTGAAGGGCGAGACCGCAAGAGCATCGACCTTGAGCAGGAAGATCTTGCGAAGAAAATATTTGCGGCCAATCCGCACACGATTCTTGTTCTCGATACGAGCTTTCCTTATGCGATCAACTGGTCGCAGGAGCATCTGCCGGCGATCGTTGAGATGGCGCATAGCAGTGATGAAGAAGGAAATGCGCTTGCTGATGTGCTCTTTGGTGATTACAACCCGTCGGGCCATCTTACGCAGACATGGCCATCATCGCTCGATCAGATTCCGGAGATCACGGATTACAACATCCGTGATGGCGAAACCTATATGTACTTCAAGCACAAACCGCTTTATCCGTTCGGATTTGGGTTGAGCTACACCAGCTTCGCCTATTCTCATTTGACGATCTCTTCGGGTACCGTCAAAGCAAATTCGCCGGCTAGTGTCAGTGTAGAGGTGAAAAATACAGGTGATCGCGTTGGGACTGAAGTGTTGCAGATGTATGTGAGCTTTCCAAAGTCGTCGGTGAAGCGGCCGAACGAAGAGCTAGCGGGTTTTCAGCGCGTTGAGTTACAACCCGGCGAGACAAAGAATGTCACTATGCAGCTTAAACCGGAAGATCTTCAATACTGGGATGATGCGACGAAATCTTTCGTGCTCGAAACGGGCAAAGTGGACGTAAAGATTGGCGCGTCCTCGGCTGACATACGACTTGAGAAGAGCATTTATGTATCCCAATAAAACTAAGATGATGTGGCTCTGCGGTCTTGTGCTGGTTGCGGCTATTTTGGCGCAACCAGTTGCCGTCGCGGCACAGTCTACTTCAGATAGCTTTACAAATCCCTTGTTGCAGCATGGTGCGGACCCTTGGGTTATTTCGTTCGATGGTTCGTACTACTTCATGGCAACAACCGGTCACGATCTTACAATCTGGAAGACTAGCGACATTGCCGACCTTAGGGATGCGAAGAAGAAAGTGGTTTGGACGCCGCCAGCGACTGGTCCATACTCCCACGAGATATGGGCGCCGGAGTTGCATCGCTTCGACGACAAATGGTATCTCTACTTCGCCGCGGACGGCGGCAATAACAATACGCATAGGATCTTTGCTCTTGAGAACTCCGCGAAAGATCCTCTAAAAGGCGATTGGGTCTTCAAAGGCAAAGTTGCTGATGCTACTGATAAATGGGCGATCGATCCAACGGCATTTGAAAATGCTGGACACAGATACTTTTTGTGGTCCGGTTGGGAGGGCGATGTGAATGGCCGCCAGGTTATCTATATCGCCGAGATGTCGAATCCGTGGACGATCTCTTCGCCACGTGTGATGCTCTCCTATCCAAAATATGGCTGGGAGCGTGTCTACGGTAGCCTGCATAAGCCAAATGGACCGCGCGTTGAAGTCAACGAAGGTCCGGAGATTTTGCAGCACGGTGACAAGATATTTCTTACCTATTCGGCCTCCGGCTGTTGGACCGACGACTATGAGTTGGGCATGTTGGAAGCCAGTGCAGACGCGGACTTATTGAACGCTAAGTCATGGAAGAAGTTCGACCATCCTGTCTTCAAACAGGATCCGAAGGCCGGAGTTTTTGGTCCTGGGCACAATGGATTTTTCAAGTCGCCCGATGGCAAGGAAGATTGGATCATCTATCATGCGAATCCTGTGAGCGAAGCAGGCTGTGGCGGAGCGCGTTCTCCTCGTATCCAAAAGTTTATGTGGAATGCGGATGGAACTCCAGACTTTGGAAAACCGGTTTCAGCGGATACACCGCTCGCCAAGCCTTCACGCTGAGAAGAAAGGGAAGACGGACCAGAATGAGACAAACGTCGACCCGTCGTGAATTTCTTGGTAAGTCGGGGCTAATGGCAGCCGCTATCGCTAGTCCATTGCCTTTATGGGCCGAAGCGACTGGTGAGGTCTGTACCTTCGATGTTTCTGCGTTCCAGCATTTGGACATAACGAGTGCAGCCAATCGTACAAAGTTATGGGATACGTTTCATGTTCTATCCGCATTGCAAGGTCTTGCGAATCGAATTTCGCCGAGCCTGTATGTTTTCTACATCTCAATGCACGGTATTAACGTCGATAGATTCTGGTTCGACTGGATGCAGCAAAAATGCGACTGGCCGGCATCTGCCAACACGACATCATTGCATAGCATTGAAGATGTAGTTCTAAGATTTAGAGACCGATTCAAAGGCTTAGTCGTTTATGATCCGCTGGTTCCCGCGACATCGAATCTGGCCTCTACGATTGCAGGCTGTGCCGATTTATTGCCCGTTCGTTTTGACTCTGATCCGGTTTCGTTGTTCCATGTCTTGAGCACAAAGTTGAATATTCCAATCGGCTGCTGGCTTGTTAATTCGGATGGATCTTCGAAGTTCACCGGCAAAGGCATCATTCCCGACATAAATGAATCTTCCAGCGGCAGTGCGAAGATCGATGCTTATCTTTGGGCAATCCGCCTGTATCTGCAAAGCGGTAAGTGCGATTCTTCAATGGCCGCCTACTATATAGATTCGTACTGGCTGAAGAATGGTAGTAACAGCCGCTCCGATATGCACACGCTGACGAACCATGACTACTTCATCAGCAATCGTGCCTTCTTCTTCGATCTATCGCCGTGGGGTGACGAGCAGCCCAATGATGATCCCGCACAGCGTATCGGCGCCGACCGTCACATATTGATCACGATTTTCTCAGTGCTTTCGCAACAAATGCATAGTAAGGCCATGATCAAAGTTGGAGGCTTTCCTCCGTGGCCGTTTAAGTACACTTCAAGCGTCGGCTGCAAGCACGCGGGCGTTCCTACAGAGAACGAGTTTGCCTGCGTCATCTCGCAGTTCAACGGCTATATGGAAGCCGATGCTGCGGGGCTTGGTGCTATGGCCAACGCATCGTTCTACCGACATCTCCCACTGCCTTCTGCTATCTCTCAGCCGAATCCGAAGCCAACATCCGTAGACTGGGTTCGCAGAGGCCACATGGCGCCTAATGGCACTGTTGCCCGGAAGATTTTCATGAGCCACTATGTGGGGGATTACGACTCCCCTTCATGGCTTTACCAGATGATTCCCAGCTTATTCCGGGATTTAGCTCTTGGAAGCGTGCCCTTGAATTGGGCTATTGATCCAAATCTTTCGGATCGCGCACCTCAAGCTTTGCTCTATGCGTATCAAAATGCAACGGCGAATGACTAT
>Ga0302315_10005197_pt1 | contig 11153 bp, 7 predicted proteins | sample III_Palsa_N3_1_FD_200532 | JGI IMG/M metagenome (GOLD analysis project Ga0302315, IMG submission 200532) | Peat permafrost microbial communities from Stordalen Mire near Abisko, Sweden - III_Palsa_N3_1 | ecosystem: Environmental > Terrestrial > Soil > Palsa > Peat permafrost | place: Sweden... | reverse complement strand
AAAGGAAACTAATGTTGCGCCGCCAATTTTTAGCCGATCCCACCAGACCATGAAGCAGCAAAAGAGGCCGTCCCGAACCAGCGCGTTGGTAGTGAACCTTCACCCCAGCCACCACCACGAATCCTTCAGTAATCTGGCTAATCTCTCTTAGCGTCACGTTTCGGCTGCCTCATCCGGCTTAGAAATCCATCGTAGTGCAATCCTTCAATATTACAAGAAGGTTAATATTCGGCGGGGAAATTCTGTTGCAACTCTCACATTTCGCTTGAAATCATTTCAATTTGGGTCTAAAGGCTCATCAGCCGGCGCCGTGCACGCCTGTGAACAATTACTTCATCAACAGCGTAATACCTATGGTGATCTCGACTATTACGGAATAGGTTATGATTTTCTGTAGGCTCTAGGACAGCAACTGCCTCCCCCATTGTGCATCAAGGCCTAAATTGGTTTGGTCCTTAATGTGCTGATGATGTTCAGAACGTTGGATTTTTGATGAAAGACGCCTCCCAAACTCGCATCCTGGCCATCGTACTTGCCGTGGCTACCGTGGCTGCGTGTGTTCTAGCGGCCCTGAACTTCGACCGGGAGAGCGGATTCGACGTTCCAACCGACGGTATCTGGTGGGTTGAGGCTGGGTCCGGCCTCCGGGCTGAGCGCGTCCCAGCTCTCTCTCCTGGCCATCGAGCCGGTATCCGAACCGGGGACATTCTCGTCAGCGTCAACGACCAACCCACCCCACGCGTTGCCCCCCTCACACGCGAGATGTTCCACAGCGGCATCTGGGCGCACGCCACCTATTCCATCCTTCGTCCGGTTCCCCAGTCCATCGACCTCCACGGAGCTACGAAGCTCGATATACAAGTCATCCTCGAACCCAAAGACCGCTCGATCAACCAAGGCCTTCGCTTCATCGCCCTTGTCTACTTGTGCATTGGCATCTACGTTTTGTTCAGGCGTTGGACTGCGCCAAAATCAGTTCACTTCTACGTCTTTTGTCTCGCGTCCTTTGTCCTCTACAGCTTCCGCTCCACTGGCGAACCGGGCACCTTTGACTGGTTCATCTACTGGGGCAACATGACCGCGCAGGCGCTCCAACCAGCGCTCTTCCTGCACTTCGCGGTTAGCTTCTCTGACAACTTCGCCTCAGACCAACGCAAGCGCATGGGTCGCCGCATAGGCTGTGCGCTGCTCTACGTCCCCGGAGTTTTCTTCATCGGGCTACAGTACACAGCCATACGTTTTTGGTCGGCGACAGAGATTCTTCTCCACCGGCTCGATCAGATCGCACTCGGTTACCTGGCCCTGTACTACGTCATAGCCGCAATCGTTTTCCGCCTCCGCTACCGCTGGGCTGAGTCGGCGTTGGAGCGCCAGCAACTGAAGTGGCTGACCCGCGGCACCCTCATCGCCGTCACACCTTTCACGGTGCTCTACGTCATTCCTTATCTGGCGGACTGGTCCGTCAATAGTCAGATCGCCAAGATCGCTGGCCTCTCTCTCGTCGTCCTTCCCCTCACCTTCAGTTGGGCAATCGTCCGCTATCGGCTCATGGACGTCGACCTCATCTTCAAACGGGGCGTCACCTACACCCTGGCCACCGCATCACTCGTCGGGGTTTACTTTGCGGTCATTGCCCTCACGGGCGAGATCGTACACACACGACTCTCAAGTCTCGGCGTCTGGGGTCTACTCGCCGCCATCATCATCGCTGGAATCGTCTTCGATCCACTCAAACGAGCCATTCAGGCCCGCGTAGACCGTGTCTTCGATCAAAAGCGCTTCGATTACCGCGAGACTCTCGTCGAGTTCGGCCGCGGCATCAACGCCCAGACCGACCTCCGCACCCTGCTCGACTCCATCGTGGAGCGTCTTCCCCAAACCCTTCTGGTCACTCGTGTCGCAGTCTTCCTGGCGTCAGAGAGCGAAGGCAGCTTCACTCCCCGGCACTTCGATCTGGCCGCATCCCACGGTCTAACCAACCTTCAGTCCGCAGAACTTCGAAGCCTCGATGTCCGCTTCCTCGACTTCGACCGCCCCGGCGCCAACAACCACATCTTTCTCGAGAACCCTCAGCAGGTCCTTCGTCTCCCAGAAGCGCAACGTCAAAGCGCGGGCCGTCTCGATCTCAACTACTATCTTCCTTGCCGCGTCGCCAACCGCGAAGGCTCAGGTACCCGCACTGTTGCTGTCATCGGCCTCGGCCGTACCGATGATGGCGACTTCCTCTCCAGCGAGGATATGGAGCTTCTCGAATCTCTCGCTGGCTACATCGGTATCGCTATTCAGAACGCGCAGCTCTATCGCCGCCTAGAACAGAAGATCACGGAGTTCGAAAGCCTCAAAGAGTTCCACGAGAACATCGTCGAGTCCATCAACATCGGCGTATTCGCCGTCGATCTTGAGGACCGCATCGAAAGCTGGAACACCCAGATGGAGGGCATGTACTCGAAATCCCGCACCGAAGTTCTGCGCCAACCCATCTCTGCGGTCCTGCCGCCCGACTTCGTCGCCCGCTTCAACAGCGTGCGCGAAGAACACGGTACCCACACGCTCTACAAGTTTCGTCTCGTGCTTCCCGACGGAAAAATTCGTGTCGCCAACATTGCGATTGCTCCCTTGGTCACCCGCAACTTCGTTGCCGTAGGCCGCATCATTCTCGTGGACGACATCACGGACCGCATCCAGCTCGAAGCTCAGCTCACTCAGGCCGAAAAACTCTCCTCAATCGGCTTACTAGCTGCAGGTGTCGCTCATGAGGTGAACACTCCGCTAGCTGTCATCTCCAGCTACACCCAGATGCTCACCAAGCACATGCGCGACGACGAACGACTCGCCCCCGTGCTCGAAAAAATTACACAGCAAACCTTCCGCGCCTCCGAGATCGTCAACGGCCTTCTCAACTTTTCCCGCACCAGCGGCGCAGAGTTCGCCCCTCTCAACCTCAACGAGCTTCTCCGTGACACCGTCACCTTACTTGAGCACCAGTTCAAAACTGCACAAATCCGGGTTGAGACTAACTTCGATCCTCAACTGGCGCGCATCCATGGCAACCAGGGCAAGCTGCAACAAGTCATTCTGAACCTCATGCTGAACGCAAAAGACGCGATGTTCGGAACCCTCAACGCAACACTCAAAATCGCAACCTTCAACGGCCCAGGCAGAGTCATGGTTCGCATTCAGGACTCCGGCAACGGTATCGAAAAGGAACACTTGCACCGCATCTACGATCCTTTCTTTACCACTAAGACCAAACCCCAAGAGGGCGAGCACAAGGGGACGGGTCTTGGCCTCGCCGTCAGCTATGGCATCATGCAGGAGCACGCTGGCAAGATTCACGTTGAAAGCGAAATTGGCATCGGCACCGCCTTTCAATTGGAGTTCCCCTCCTCCGGCGCTCAACCCGCCTCTTTGGCAGATGTACCGCAGAGCGAAGTTGTAACCGTGGAGAGAAAGGCGATGCATGTCTGAAACCACTGAGCTCGCCGCCGAGGCCCTCCATCTCCAACGCACCGCCCGAATCGTCGGCAATCCCCGCATTCTCATCATCGATGACGAAGCAGCCATCCGTGAATCGCTCGATACCCTCCTCACCCTTGAAGGCTTCACGGTCAGTGTCGCTATTGACGGCCCCTCCGGCATCGAACTTCTCTCGCGCAATGAGTACGATCTCCTTCTTCTCGATCTCGCCCTTCCCGGCGAAAGCGGACTCGACCTCCTGCCCCGCATCGTGGAGATGCAGCCCAACCTTCCCGTCATTATGATCACGGCCTACGGAACCGTAGGCAACGTGGTAGACGCCATCCGAGCCGGCGCAGAAAACTTCGTCCAGAAACCTTGGGACAACGAAAAACTTCTCGCCGATATCCGCGCCGCAGTCGCTCGCCATCGTGCCGAAGAAGAGGTTGTTCAACTCAAGCGCACTCTCAAACAGCGCTACAACTTTGAAAACATCGTTGGCAAGAGCGAGCCGATGCTCCGCCTCTTCGACCTTATCGCGCAGGTCGCCCCCAGTCGTTCAACAGTACTCATTCAGGGAGAGAGCGGCACCGGCAAGGAACTAATCGCAAAAGCCATTCATGCCAACTCTCCTCGCAAAGATCGCCCCTTCGTTCCCGTCAACACCGGCGCAGTACCCTCCGAACTCCTCGAATCCACCCTCTTCGGGCACGTCAAAGGCGCATTTACCTCCGCGGTCACAGCAAAAAAAGGCCTCTTCGAAGTCGCCAACGGCGGTACGCTCTTTCTCGACGAGATCGGTACCATGGGCATGGATATGCAAGCCAAGATCCTGCGTGTCCTTCAAGATCGCCGCTTCATGCACCTCGGCGGCGTGCAGGAGATTCAGGTAGACGTCCGCATTATTGCCGCAACCAACGTCAACCTGCACGACGCCGTCCGCGCAGGCCGATTCCGTGAAGATCTCTTCTATCGCCTCAACGTCATTAGCCTCGAGCTGCCACCCCTCCGCTCCCGCCGAGAAGATATCCCTCTGCTCGCCGCGCACTTCCTTAAATTTTATGCAGAAGAGAACGGCACCGAGACGCGTACTCTCTCCCCCGAGGCGATGCGAGTCATCATGGACTACGAGTGGCCGGGCAACGTACGCGAACTCGAGAACGCCATGGAACGCGGCGTCGTACTCTCCACCTCCCGCACCATCAGCCCGGATCTGCTGCCAACCCAACTTACAGGCAGCACTTACTCGGCCAGCCTGCTCGACCACCAACCCAACGCCAGCCTCTTCGACCTGATGGAAGAGATCGAGCGCCGCATCATCTCCGACCGGCTCGAGCGCTGCCACTGGAACCAGACCGAAGCCGCCGAGTACTTCAAAATACCCCTCTCAACCCTCAATCAGAAGATCAAGCGCCTCAATGTAGAGGTCAAGAAGCGCACCCGCGACTAACTTCCAGGCTGAATCACAATCTTCATCGAATCAGCCTGCGGATGCGAAGCCAAATCAATTGCAGCCACGGCATCCTCCAGCGAAAATCGGTGCGAGATCAAATTCGTCAGGTCGAACCCGTTACGATAGCCGTCGAACACCAACCGCGTCACATCGTCCTGTATCGCCACCGATGCGCTGTAAGACCCCATCAACGTCTTCTCATCCATGCATACGGCCGCGGGATCGAACGGCGCCTCGTCATGCTGTGTAGAGGCAAACAGCATCACTCGCCCACCCGGTCGAATCGCCTCCATCGCTACCTTGATCAGCGCATCGCTACCAACCGCCACCAGAGCAACATCTGCGCCACGCCCTTCGGTGGCAGCCTTAGCCACTGCAACCACGTCGCTGCGAGCATCAATAGGACGATCCAGTCCAAACTTAGCCGCAACTGCATGCCGCTCTGCATAAAGATCGCTGGTCAACACAGTGGCTCTCGTCCGTCGCGCTAACGCGGCTAACAAGATCCCGATCGGCCCTTGTCCAATTACCAGTACTGTTTCATCCGACTTAAGGTCGAGCAACTGAATCGCCTTATAGCAAGTGTTCACCGGCTCCAGAAACGCCGCCTGCTCAAACGGAATCTCATCCGGAACCTTCACCAACCCTCGCTGCACAATCCAATCCATCACGCGAATATACTCGGCAAATCCACCACCCGAAGGTGCAAAACCCGCCGTGCAACCAACCTTCTTGTAAACCTCACATTGTGCGAACGTCTGCTTCCTGCAGTAGTAGCAGTCGCCACAAGGAATATGGTGATAAGCCATCACCCGGTCCCCAACAGCGAACCCCTCAACTCCGGCGCCCACCCGCACAATAGTTCCTGCCATCTCATGCCCAAAGACACGCGGCGCGTCATGCGATCCGCTATGAATCTTCTTCAAATCTGTCCCACAGATCCCACAGGTATGAATCTTCACGAGCACTTCACCAGCACCGATCTCCGGCACTGCAACCGTCTCAACTCGAACATTATTGACACCGCGATAAACTGCAGCACGCATCGTCGTAGGAACTATCTGTGACATGAACCGATCCTTACCTATCTCTTTTTCTCAGTGTAATCGCCGTTGGAATTACGCACAGAACCGCTCGCATCAAGCCTTTCATAAAGTGCCTCAGCCAGATTCTTAGCCGCAGCAGAACTGTGTCTCCCTAACTTCATCAAACCTGACCATGAGTTTGGCCGTATTGCAACATGCGCAAGAAACGGCATCATCCTCAACCGCCCACTCTCTGCAACAAACGGATTCAGGTTGGGCAACCGAGCCGCAGCATCATCCGAGACTGCCTTCACGCAGTAGAACGAAATCGCTTTGCCCAGCGCAAGCCGTGCAATCGTCGCCGCCTCCATATCCACAAGCCCTGCTTTATAGCTCAATGCCAACCGCTTCTTCTCCTGCTCATCGGCAACCTGCGTCGTAGTTGCTAATATTGGCCACTCCGCTCGTGAGTCCGTTGGCCGAAACCGCTCTCCCGTCTTCGTGTCAACCACCAGTGATACACCAAAAACTGACTCTGCCCTGATCGTCCCGTCCAGTGCGCCCACCCAACCCACCGAACAAACCGCATCAATCGCAGCAACCTTCTCCGCCTCAGCAAAAGCTACTGCGGCTCTCGTTCCACCCATTCCCGCACACACGGCAACCCAGCATCCCTCAGCATGGCGATACTCCCACACCGAACACCCTTCAACCGACGGCCGACGCTTCCATCTCTTGGCACTTGGATGATGGACAAATGGTTTAAGTTCACCCTCCAGTGCAGCAATAATCGCGACATTTCCCTTCATGCAACCTGTCCATCGAGCCGGGGCGCATAACCGTTGGCAACAAACCACTCGATCGCCGCTCTCAATGCGCTGTAAACAGGCAGTATTTGAAAGCCCAGACCTCTCTCCGCCTTCGCTGAAGAAGCAAACATCATTTTCTTTCCCATCCGAACGGCCTCTACAGTTGCTCGCGGATCTCTCCCTCTCAACCTTCCAGTAAAATTCTCATCGAAGAACGCAAACGCCATCGCCAAAGTGTGCGGGACCTTCATCGTTGGAGAAGGTATCCCTGTAATCGCCGACATGCGATCCAGAATCTGCTTCAATGTAAGGTTCTCTCCGCCAAGAATGTACCGTTCGCCTGGAGTTCCACGTTCAAGCGCAACCACGTGCATGCGTGCTACCTCTGCCACATCGACTAGATTCAAGCCCGTATCAACATAGGCTGGAAAATTCCTGTTCAGGAAATCCACGATGATTCTTCCCGTAGGTGTGGGTTTCGAATCGCCCGGTCCAATCGGAGTCGTCGGATTAAGAATCATCACATGCTGGCCAGCCTTCGCAGCTTTAATAGCTTCGAGTTCTCCAAGAAATTTGGAGCGCTTGTAGTGACCGATCATCTCAGCCAATGACACGGGAGACTCTTCGTCCACAATCGTGCCATCTTTTTTGAAGCCCATCGTTGCCACGCTCGACGTATAGACCACACGCCGCACCCCGGTCTCGCAGGCTAACTTGAGGAGCTCTCGCGTACCGGTGACATTAGCTGCATACATCTGGTCAGGATCACGCACCCAGAGACGATAGTCCGCCGCAACATGAACCAGAGCATCGCATCCGGTCAAAGCAGAGCGCAGCTTCTCAGGCTCGCGTAGATCGCCCGTCACCATCTCAGCATCAATGTCAGCTAAAGAGTCCAGCCGGCTCGTCTGCCTTGTTAGTAATCGAAGGCTCGCCCCCTCCGCCGCATAACTCCTAGCCACATGGCTTCCGACAAAGCCCGTCGCTCCCGTAATAAATACGCGCACTCTAGCTCTTTCCAGCCAAACGGCAGGCAATTCTGGAAGGATCAATCCTACCCGGCAAACTCTACGCCCAGCGGCAGTCTTAGTCCAGCTTCTCCGGCTCAATCTGGATATTCTGTTCGCCGGCAGCCTTCTTCTCCCAATACTTCTTCACCCAGGCCTCGAAGGTCTTTCCAGCTGCCGTATCACGTCCGCTAAACACAATCGCCGCGATCTCGGAGTAAGCAATGCTTACCTTTGCTTTGGCATCAGAAGGAAGCAATCGAACGAACGAATCCGCGAGAGAAGCTCCCTGCTGACGATCGAAAAGATACCCAACTACCTGCGAGCCATCCTTCTTCGTGACCGTGATATCGCCGCGGTAATCAAATGCCTTCTCGAGCGCTTCACGAATCTCAGCCTCACTCGCCAGCGCCGGAATCCAGCCTTCCAGCTGTTCCCGCTCGCGCCCCGCAATGTGCTCGAGTTCGTCAGCACTCTGATGCCGCAACTGTTCGATCTTTAGATGTTCCTGTTGTTCCGTGGCCATGACATCTAGTCTCCTGAGATCGATTGCAGTTCTGTCTTCGTTGTCCCGACTGGAGCTTGAATCTGAATCAGCGGACTGGCATGCTCCGGCCGCCACTCGTTGAGCAGCTTCTGTGCGCCCTCATCAGGATAGAGAGACGCAAACATATATCTCTTGGCCGTCGTCAAAAAACCTTTCAGAGAGCCGAAGTTATAGTCCACCGCAGAAGCTTCGTGTCCGGAGTGCACCATGCAGTTCGCGCACTGGGGATTACCGCTCTTCGCGCCGTAGTTCTCCCACTTTGTGGAGTCCAGCAGCTCTTGAAAGGTATCCGCGTAGCCATCCTGTAGCAGATAGCATGGCTTTTGCCAGCCGAAGATGCTGAACGTCGGCATGCCCCACGGCGTACATTCAAAGTTCTGCTTCCCCATCAGAAATTCGGAGAAGAGGGGGTGAGTATTGAACTCCCACTCTTTTTTGCGATTGGAGAGTATGGCGCGAAACATTCTGCGGGACTTCGCTTTGCCGAGAAAATGATTCTGATCCGGCGCCTTATCGTAGGTATATCCCGGCGATACCATCATGCTTTCGACGCCGGCTGCCATCATCTCGTCAAAGTGGGCACGAACACTATTCGGATCCGCCCCATCGAATAAGGTAGTGTTGGTCGTAACACGGAAACCAGCCGCAACCGCAGCCCGTACGCCCTCCATCGCAATGTCGTATCCACCTTCGCGGCAGACCGAAAAGTCATGATGCTCGCGCTGACCATCCACATGAACTGAAAAAGAAAGATACTTGCTTGGCTTGAACAAGTGCAGCTTCTCTTTCAAAAGCAGAGCATTGGTGCACATATAAACGTACTTCTTGCGCGCTACCAATCCGGCAACGATCTCGGGCATCTGAGGATGCAGCAATGGTTCCCCACCGGGAATCGAAACCATCGGCGTTCCGCACTCTTCAACCGCCTTGAAGCAGTCCTCTGGCGAAAGCTCCGACTTCAGGATGTGCGCAGGATACTGAATCTTTCCGCAGCCGGCGCAGGCGAGGTTGCAGCGAAACAAGGGCTCCAGCATCAGCACGAGCGGATACTTCTTTCGCCCCATCAGCTTCTGCTTCAAAACATAAGTTGCAACCGTCCAGGCTTGCGAGACTGGCACTGCCATCGGTGTCTCCTCCAGATAAACTTCTAGCCAAATTCTTGATGCTCGGCTTAGTGCGCCGTTCCGCTCTTCATTGCTCGCTCGTAGGTAGTTAACGCCATTAGCGGGAAGTACTGTTTGTAAAGGTGGTATCCAAGGTAGAACACGCGTGGAAAACCCGTACCCGTGTAGTAGCTCTCGCCGTTCCGTCCAGGAACAAGTTCATCCCAGCTTCCATCGACATGCTGTCGTTCGATCAGCCATCGCACGCCCTTCGCCACCGAGTCTGAACGAGAATCACCGCCAGCCAGCAGTCCCAATAGCGCCCATGCTGTCTGTGACGGAGTACTTGGCCCGATACCCTTCTGCAACTCATCGTCGTAGGTGCCGCAGGTCTCACCCCATCCACCATCGGGGTTCTGCATCATGCGGATCCACTCGGTAGCCTGCAAAATACTGGGCTCATGACTCCACACCCCCATCGCCTCCAGTCCACGCAGCACCAAAAACGTTCCGTAAAGGTAGTTCACTCCCCAACGGCCGAACCAGCTTCCATCCGGCGACTGCTCCTTCAACACGAACTGAATCGCCTTCTCGACGCGCTTATCCTGACGCGTAAAGCCATACTGCGCCAGCATCTCCAACATTCGCCCGGTAATGTCCACAGTCGGCGGGTCAAGCATGGCATTATGGTCGGCAAACGGAATGTACTGAAAGATGGTCTTGGTGTTGTCCTTATCAAAGGCAGCCCATCCGCCGTTCTTGCACTGCATCGCCCATATCCAGTTCAGCGCGCGCTGGCAGACCTCATACTGATACCGTTCGCGCGGATTATCGACACAATTCAGAGCGAGTAAAACCTCACCAGTATCATCAACATCGGGGTAAAACTCATTGTTGAACTCGAAGTACCAGCCGCCCGGTTCGACATTCTTGACCTTCTCGGCCCAATCGCCCTTGTGGCGTACTTCCTTGGACAGAAGCCAGTCGGCAGCACGCAGCAGACGTGGATCGTTGCGTGGAACTCCGGCATCGCCTAACGCGGAGATGACCTGCGCCGTATCCCATACTGGCGGGAAGCACGGCTGCATACGAAAGGTAGGAGTCGGGTAATCTGGCTCTCCATTCGGGTAGTCGATGCCAAGTTTCTCAAATTCATCCATCGCACGAATAAACTGTGGATCGTCGACCGAATAGCCCAGGCACCGCATCGCAACGATCGAATTCAGCATCGCAGGGTAAATGGCTCCCAAACCGTCAGACTTCTCGAACCGCGCCAGCATCCATCTCTCAGCGGCCTTCAATGCCTTCTTTCGCAGCGGACGAATATGCACTCTCTCCGCCAGATGAAAGAGTCGATCCCAGAACAAAAAGAAGTTCCGCCAGCTAATGGGATTCTTCTTGTCCCATCTCAGATGAAGATTCGCGTTCTCCCTCCCACCGACAAAAAGTTCTTCAATCCCCTGCTCTGGCGGAAGTTTCTTGAACGGCTTCTTCGCATAAATAATCGACAGAGGAACCAGAATGCCGCGAGACCAGGACGAAATCTCGTAGATATTGAAGTAAAACCAGTTGGGAAACAGAACAATCTCAGGAGGCACAGCAGGGACGGCGTCGTACTCATACTGTCCAAGCGCGCAGAGATAGATCTTGGTGAAGGTGTTGCACTCCACCACGCCGCCATTTGCAAGAATCCACTCTTTAGCCTTCACTAGAACGGGATGGATTTTAGACCAGCCCATGAGTTTCAACGCAA
>Ga0302315_10005196_pt1 | contig 11154 bp, 6 predicted proteins | sample III_Palsa_N3_1_FD_200532 | JGI IMG/M metagenome (GOLD analysis project Ga0302315, IMG submission 200532) | Peat permafrost microbial communities from Stordalen Mire near Abisko, Sweden - III_Palsa_N3_1 | ecosystem: Environmental > Terrestrial > Soil > Palsa > Peat permafrost | place: Sweden... | reverse complement strand
CAAATCTGCAACAACGAAGCCATTGTGGTGAAGCAAATTGCCCTGCGTCAGCGGGTCGCGAAAGCCGGTGTGACTCGTTCTCGAAGCGTCGCTGGCATCGTCTCCTCTGCCGTTCAGCCAGACACCAACCGTCGAGGCATGGGGTTCGTCGTCACCTGCTTTGCGAGTCCCGAATCCCTGCCAGCCTGCCTCTACACCATCGCGAAGCAAACCGTCCCAATCAAAGCCGTCCTGGTGGTGCACGAACGATTCCGCACGGCTGTTCGATCGCCGGATCTCACCGTGATTTATACCTCCGACGATTCGCTGAGTGCCGCTCGGCAACTAGGTCTTGAAGCTCTACTCCAAGACCAGCCGCCCCTGCGATCGATCGCGGTCATCGATCAGAACGTCCGGCTGGAGCCGACATTCGTTGAGGCCTGCGAGCAGATTTTTCAAGCCCAACCATGTGTCGGACTCGTCTCGCCCTGGGTACTGCGCGACGGGAAGCAGCCAGACCTCGATCCCGGTCCGTGCCCCATGTCGCTGGCGACGGTTTCCGGCGAAGAACTGCCGCTATACGCCGCCGTGCGAACCGAGATCCCTGACGCTAGCCCGCAACCGACCTGGGATGCACTCGCGACCGGGGGCTGGACGGCGATCACCTTTCCAGGTCCACTCGTCTCGCTGGCGCCGCCCCGCGGTCGGAGCCAACATCCCAGGCCAAAGCGACGCTACTCGGGCATGGCCCTGATCCAATCGCAGTCCCTGCAGTCTACGTTGCAGTGGTTCCGCTCCGCGCCTCTGGCTGACAAGCTGCGTTGGCTGGCACGAACCGCGCTCCAGCCGAAGCGCGTGACGAGCCGGCTGGGGTTACTCATTCGCGGCCGACTCCGCAAACCGCCAACCGATCCTCCCCGCTGACGATACGATGTCTCTTATGAACGATCAGCCGCTCGTCTCGGTCATCATCCCCGTCTACAACGGCGCGGAGTTCATCGGCGATGCGATCGCATCCGCCACAACCCAGACCTATCGCAACCTTGAGATCATCGTGGTGGACGATGGCTCGAGAGATTCCTCGCTGGAGATCGCAAAGCGCCTGGCGGCGAGCGACAACCGCATCCGCGTCATCGCACAGGCCAACGGAGGCGTTGCCAATGCGCGCAACGCCGCCATCGCCGCGGCCCTGGGCGACTTTATCGCGCCGCTCGACGCCGACGACCTCTGGCTGCCGACGAAGATCGAGCGCCAGATGACCCGCATGTCGGCCGATGGCGACGAATGCGGCTTCGTCTACTCTTGGTGGGCGACCATCGATCCTGCCGGCAAGGTGCTCGATCGATCTCCCCGCTGGACCGTCGCAGGCAACAGATTCGATACGCTTCTGCTCATCAACTTCACCGGCAACGCGAGCGCGCCGCTCTTCCGGAAGCGCTGCCTCATCGAAGCTGGCGGCTACAACCCGAAGCTCGCCGCAGCAAGTTCCGGCGGCTGCGAAGACTACGAAGTCGTACTCCGAGTCGCAGCCCGGTATCGCATTGGAGTGGTGCCGGAAATTCTGATGGGCTATCGTCGCAGCCCCGGCAGCATGAGCACAAACTGCGACAGCATGTGGCGTTCGCGGCAGATGGTGATCGACGGGCTGGGCGCATACGGCGTAACGATTCAGCCACGAGCTCTTCGGGATTCAGACAGGCAGTTCTGCATGTATCTGGCGGCTCTGTCGTTCTGGTCTGGCAATGTGGCGCAGGCGATTCGCTGGGGCCTTCGCTCCGGAGCTCGACGTCCACTGCTCTTCGCTCCCTACCTGCTCAAGATCTTCCTGAGGCCTCGGCCGAAGGAGCTTCATCCGCTGGTCATGCGACCGGGCGGAGCGCTCGATGCCTCCGCCATCCCGGAGCCTCTTTTGCCGTTCAACCGCATCCTCTCGCTGCAATGATCCACTGCACTGACGGACATAAAAGAGCCTGCGCCATCACTTGCCATCATCTGCAAAACAGGCGACTATTGGACTATTGGTCTATTGGACCGCGCCAACCATGATTCGGAGGGTTTGTGGCAGCGAAAATCAGCATGCCGCTCGTCTCGGTTATCATCCCTGTTTACAACGGCGCGGAGTTCATCGGCGAGTCGATCGATTCAGCCTTGACGCAGACCTATCGCAATCTGGAAGTGATCGTCGTGGACGACGGGTCGACGGACGGAACGCTTGAAATCCTGTGCGAGTACGCCGGAAGAGATGAGCGCGTTCGCGTCCTCTCGCAAGTCAATGGCGGGGTCTCGAAGGCACGCAACGCAGCGATAGCAGCCGCCCGCGGCGAGTTCATCGCACCGCTCGACGCCGACGATCTCTGGCTGCCAAGCAAGATCGCCCGGCAGGTGCGACGGATGCAAGCCGCCGGCGAAGATGCAGGAGTCGTCTACTCGTGGTGGGCATGGATCGACGAAAAAGGCGCAGTGCAAGACCGCTCTCCGCGCTGGAAGATCGAAGGCCATGTCCTCGAGAAATTGATGCTGATCAACTTCACGGGCAACGCCAGCGTCCCAATGTTTCGCAAGCGCTGTATCGAGGAAGCCGGCGGATACAACTCCACTGCCGTCGATGGGGAGCCGATGTACTGCGAGGATTGGGAACTGATCCTGAAGATCGCGGCGCGTCATCAGATCGTCGCCGTGCAGGATATCTTGCTGGGCTACCGTCGTCGCCCCGGCAGCCGGAGCACAGCGTGTAACGCAATGTGGCGTTCCCAACAGACCATCATGAATGAGATGCGGGAACTTCGCGCTGATCTCAAGCCCGCGCTGCTTCGGGGCTGCGACAACCAGTTCTGCATGTACCTTGCGGGCCTGGTATATATGTCAGGCAATACGAGTGAAGCCATTCGCTGGGGCTTGCGCTCCGGCCTCCGTGTGCCTCTGCTCGTCGGACCATACATCCTGAAGATGATGCTCTTCTCGCCCCGCAATCGGAAGAATACGCTGGTCATGCGTCCGGGCGAATCGATGAACACCAGCCTGATCCCAGATCCGCTGCTGCCCTACGACCGCATCCCGATGGCGCTGCGGCACATTCCCGGCTGGCTCTACTGGACGGCCGCCACACCCATTCGCGCCGCGGCCGCGCGCATGATTCATCCCATTCTACTGGCTCGCATGCGCAGAGATCGAACCGCCACCGCTGGATCACACAAGCCACGCATCCTCGCCACCGCTTGCTGGCACTTCCCTATCTACTCTCAGACGTTCGTCTACCGCGAGGTTCTGGCGCTCGTGAACAAAGGCTTCGAAGTCCGATTCGCCTACGCCGGCCAAACCTCGCGCAAGCAGTTACCCGACGATTTACTCCCGCTATGGGACTTCAGGCGCCGCATCCTATACGCCGATGCGACCGCGACGGACGACTTCAATCACTACCAGGCCATCATGCCGCACAAGGTGGACCAGATCATCCGCACCATCTGCGAGGCATCCGGCATGACCGAAGGCGAGGTCATCGAGCACCGCCACTTCCGCCACGCCTTCTCATTCGCCCGCTTCGCGGAAGCGTGGCAGCCCGACTACATCCACACCTACTTCTTCTACGAGGCCGCCGTCTTTGGCTTCGTCGCATCTTCCCTGCTCGGCATTCCACGCGGCGTCAGTTGCTACGCCGACCACATGGTCGATGACTACGACCTGAAACTCGTGACGACCCACATGGAAAGCTGCGATGTCGTCGTCGCCACCTCGGCCCGGATCAAGCGCGAACTCGAAGAGTTGGTAGGCCATTCGCTGCCAACAGCTATCGTGAAGCCAAACGGCATCGACTCTACGATGTTTACCTCGACCGACCGGCCGCTTGCCGGCCCCACGCGCGTCTTCCGGGGCGTCGCGGTCAACCGCATTCACGCCAAGAAAGGCATGACGTACCTTGTCGAAGCGATGAAGCTACTGCATGATCGCAATGTTCCTTTCATCATGGAGATTCTGGGCGAGTACGACGCGCACGATCCGCAGGGACCCGCGTATTTCGAGCAACTGAAGAGGTTCGTGGCCGACAACCAGCTTGAGTCATCGGTCCTGTTCCTCGGGCGCCAGACCGCACCACAAGTCCGTCAACATCTCTCCGAGGGCGATATCTTTGTCGCGCCCTTCGTCGAGTTGGCGAACGGCGATAAAGACGGCATTCCGACCGCTCTGCTAGAGGCGATGGCCGCCGGATGCGCGATCGTCGCCACCGACGCCGGCTCGATCACCGAGGTCTTCGACAACGGGGTCGAAGGCTTGATGGTCCCACAGTGCGACTCGGCCGCACTCGCGGACGCAATCGGCCTGTTAGTCGCAGAGAATGCCCTTCGCAACCGTCTTGCGAGAGCTGCCGTCGAGCGCGTTCGCCGTGAGTTCGACGTCAGCCACTGCGAAGCTATCTTCCACGAGCGCGTACTAGCCGCGATTGAGGCACGGGAGGCGACCATTCCGCTCGCGTCCGCCTGATGAAGATCGCACTCCTATCCTTCGAGTATCCACCCGAGACCGGCTTCGGCGGCATCGGCACCTACACGTGGTATCAGGCACGAGCGCTGGTCAAGCTCGGCCACACGGTCCACGTGCTGGCCGGGTCGACGACGCCATGCGAGCTCTCGACGACCGAACACGATGGCGTCTTCGTCCACCGCTTCCGAGCCGACGACCTGGTCATGAAAATCGGAGGGTTCTTCGGAACTCGCAGATGCTATTGGACGCGACAGCGCATACAGAATGCGTGGTGCATGTATCTCGGGCTCAAGCAGCTAAGGAAGCGTCACCGCTTCGACGTGATCGAGATGCCGGAGTGCGGCGCCGAGGGTGCGATCATCAATCTGCTGGTCTCCACGCCGACCGTTGTTCGTTTCCACTCGCCTTCGCGGCTGATTATGGAATTTTACGACGTACCAAAGCTGGATATCGTCATGTGTTCCTGGATCGAGCAACTGGCGATCCGCCATGCCACATCACTGACATCCTGCTCGACCTTTCTGGCGTCTGAAGTTCGAGAGCAGATGCAGGTTCACCGGCAAATCGAAGTGCTCTCGAACGGCATCGACCTTCCACTCTTCGATCGGGAACCCATCGCCGACCTGACGGAGCGCTACGGGGTTCCCCGCGGACAGGTAACCATTCTCTTCGCCGGCCGAATGGAACGGCGCAAAGGTATCCACCTCTGCGCAGAGATCGTTGCGACAATCCTGAGCCGCCACGACGTAACCTTCCTCTTCGCCGGCGAAGATATCTTCGGCTACGTCGAGAAGACCCTGAAGCCAGCGCTGGAGGGCAAGCAGTTGGCGGGTTCGTTCCGCTACCTCGGCAAGTTGGGACTTCAGGAGTTACGCGCCTGCGCTCGAGCCGTGGACATCTACCTCCTGCCGAGCCTATGGGAGAACTGCCCGTACTCCTGCCTGGAGGCTATGGCGTCCGGTCGGGCGATCGTCTGCTCGGACCAGGGCGGCATGCCGGAGTTGATTCAGGATGGCGTCAATGGGCTCTTAGCGAGGTCTGGCGTTCCAGAGTCGTATTCGGCTCAGTTAGAAAAACTCATCGATGACCCCGATCTTCGGAAAGCGCTCGGCTTAGCCGCGCGGCAATCGGTGGAGGAGCAATTCACAGACACACACATCGCTCAACTCGCAGTTGCGACCTACGTGCAGTGTATTACGCAGGTTCTGCGGGATTGAATCTCTCACCACGTAACAGGTCTCGCATAAGCTTAAGTCCATGTCGATGCAACTTTCGTGATGCCATACCCCACCGCGGGCCCGTAAAAGCCAAGTGTATACTCGCGGTAGCGCTAGGGCTGAGTGAGCTCGAACAAGCCGTATTCCCAAAGCGGCGATTTGCTCTTACATCTCTTGCTGTTTCCTTTTGGATTTGGGGCGACGCTCATGCCTGTTTCGATTTCGGTTATCATCCCCGCCTGCAATGCCAGCGCGCATTTGACCCGATGTCTTGACGCCCTGAGTTACAGTTTGTATCAACCATTCGAGACCATCCTGGTCGACGATGGCTCCAAAGACGACACAGTAGCCATCGCTGAAAGTTTCGGAATAAAAGTGATCCGAAACGAGAAACGCATGGGCCCCGCGTTCGCCCGAAACCTGGCCGCGAAGCAAGCCACTGGCGAGATCCTCTTCTTTATCGATTCCGACGTCTGCGCCAAGGCAGATACGCTCGAGCTCATTCGCGACCACTTCGATTCCGATCCTGAGCTCGACGCATTAATGGGCTCTTACGATACCGATCCCTACAGCCCGGATTTCATCTCCCAGTATCGCAACCTCATGCACTCCTTCGTCCACCAGACGGGAGCAGTCAAAGCTTCCACCTTCTGGAGCGGATGTGGTGCGATTCGCCGCACCGTGTTTCAGGACCACAGTGGCTTCAGCGAGGACTACGCCCGTCCCGCAATCGAAGACATCGAACTAGGATACCGGCTGGTGCGGGATGGCAAGAAGATTCTGCTGGACCGGTCGCTTCTGGTCACCCACCTCAAGAAATGGACATTCGTCGGCCTGGTAAAGACCGACATTCTGGACCGCGGCATTCCCTGGACCGAGTTGATTCTTCGCGACAGATTCATGCCCAACGACCTGAACCTGCAGCTAAGCCAGCGGGTCAGCGTCGCCTTGGTATTCCTGCTGATCGGCCTATCCGGGACACTCGCGGTCTTGAACGGCATTTACATGCTGCTACCGCTGTTTGCAACGGTCTTCCTGATGCTCGCACGCTGGTGGGGAGAGATCGGAAACTACCAGCGGCCACGCCGGGCGATGGCTATTCTAAGCTTCACAATCGTTTGCATCTGTATCATCGCTTACCGTCACCGGATGTACGGTCTCATCCCGCCGTTGCTCGTCACGCCGGTATTGCTGCTGCTTCGGCACCGCTACAACCAGAGCGGGAAGCTGACCAATCTGCATCGGTGGTATGGCATCTTTTTCATCTGTTGTTCGGTTCTGGTTGCTGCTTACTATCTGCCGTCGCACCATCTCATCTTTGCCTGCTTTGCCGTGGTCGCGCTGCTAGCTCTGCTGAATAGCCAGTTCTACATCTTCCTCGCCGGCAAGCGCGGCATCGCGTTCATGCTGTGTGCGATTCCCTTCCACCTGCTATACCACTTCTACAACGGGCTATCTTTTATGGCCGGGGTAACACGCCATTATTGGATGGCCGCGACTGTCCCCCCGCCGCCTCCGCCAACCGGTCCGTCTGGCGACGAGGATCCGCTAAACCAGCTCCAGTAGCGCTCGTCTGCCCGGCCCGGCTCGGTAGTCCATCAGGAAATCTGCTCTAGCTTGTTCCGATGCCTTCGAAGTCGAGAATCTCAAAGCACTGATGCCCCATGTCTCGAAGCAGCGAGTCCCCGCACGCACACGCGAATCATCTTTGTAGCCGATTGATCTAACTAAGCGCCGGCGTAGTCAAACGATTATCCGAAATCGGCTTAACGTTCCAGAAATTGACGCTACTCTCAGGTGAGCCGCGATGAACCAAGTCAGCCATGATGTCTGGCGCGATCGGCTGGTCGTAATAAAAGCGCTTTGTATACCCGGTGCTCCGATTCACGATCAGGTCGATCACCGAGCCATCAATATAGCCGTGTAATTGCGCGCCTTCGCCAACTATCACCGGTATCTCGAGGCCATCGACAGTAACTGTATGGGTAGTTGCGGAATAGCTCACCCTGATCAACTCCTTGTTATCACTCGTCGACCGTAAAATGAGAGCGAAATTCCCTCCACCCGGATCAGCAGCATAGAAGAACTCACCGCAAGCTCTGGAAATACTCTGCGCTACCGATCCGCGCAAGGTCTTCAACTCCGGCAACATCGTCAACCGCAGCGAACCATCCTTGTCGAGATTCATCACACGCGGAAGGCTCATCATGCCAGACCAGCCAGCCTTGCGCATCTCGTCGTCGCTACGGCGTTCCGGTATCCAGCCCCACAGAATCCTCCGCCCCTGCGCATCAAGCTGCGTCTTCGGTGCGTAGAACGCATCGAGATCAAGCAGTCCCGACTTCATCGGCTTGAACTTCATCGTAGCTTCGTCCAGCGTCCCAGACTCCCAGGACACCTTGCCCATCGTGGAGTAGATCAGCACGTGTCCGCCATCCAGCGCGAAGAACTCCGGACACTCCCACATTTCGCCGTTGTCACAGGGATTCGCCGCCGGCTTGCCAGTCCACTCCCCGCTCGTTAACTGGTGCAGATACTCCCACGCCTTCAGATCCTTCGAACGATAAAGCAGCACGCAACCCCCAACATGCTGCTCACCCGAGCCGACCGTCATGTAATACCACTCGCCCTGTTTCCAAACCGAAGGATCGCGGAAGCCTGTGACCTTCATCCCCGGCGGCGTCTTCGGCACAACGGGCTTAGGCAGCTTCGTCCATCGAATCAGCCCAGGATCGTCAGAGTATGCGAGACACTGCGTCTCCAGAATATTAGAGTGGCCGTCACGCAGCGTTGCAAGTTCAGGAGTGCTGTCCACCGTGCCCGTATAGATCATGTAGACGCGCCTCCCCACCGGTATCGCTGACCCGGAGAAGCATCCAAACGCATCAGCGCTCCCCGGCGTTGGCGCCAGAGCAATCGGCAGATGAGTCCAGTGCATCATGTCCTTACTGACGGCGTGGTTCCAGTTCATATCGCCCCACGTTGGACCATGCGGGTTGTACTGGAAGAACATATGGTAGCTGCCGTTGAAGTAGATTGGCCCGTTCGGATCGTTCATCCAGTTCTTCGCCGGTAGCAGGTGAAACTGCGGACGCATCGGGTCCGCAGCCAACCGCTTCTCGAGCGCAATATCTTCTGGGCTCAATGCCTGCGCCAACAGGTTCCGCGGCATCAACATTCCTGCACACGTCGCACCTGCACTTGCGATAAAATCCCGCCGCGTCGGCGCATGAACTCTCTTCGTCATCGTGACCCCTTTGCATTTGCTGCCGCCGCTGCTCTCTGTTCTCGCAGCGCATCCAGCGATTGACCACGCTTGCTGTAGATCTCCGCCAACGCCCGGTGTACATCCGCATCATCCGGATTTACGTCCTCGGCAGTCTTGAGGTGTTCAAATGCCTGAGCCACCTGCCCTGCATCCAACTCAATCATCGCCAGGTTGAACAGTGCCTCGAAGTTCTTATCATCTGCCTTCAGAGCGATCTCAAATTCCGTTCTCGCCTCAGCGTTTCTGCCCGTAGCCAGCAATACTCCGCCCAGCGTGGAATGCGCTGCCGCATCTCCCGGCTCCAGCTTCACGACCGTACGCAATTCCTGCTCCGCACCGGCATATTCCTCATGCTGTAGTTGGATGACGGCAAGATCGAAGTGAGCATCCGCATACGTGGCATCCAGCGCGATCGCCTTCTGCAAAAGCTCCTGCGCCTGCTTCCAATCGCCGGCCTTATTCACCGCCGAAGCCAGCGCCGTCATCGTGCGAACATCGCCAGGTCGAGCTTGCAACGTCTGGCGATACAGCGCCGCCGCCTGCTGAAATTCTCCGTCACTCATGTCGAGCGACGCAACGTTGAACAGCGCGATAGGATCATGCGGATCCTTGTGCAGTCGATTCTCCATCCACGCCCGCAGTATCGGCGCTCGTGGATCTTCCATGCCCTCTTGCGCCCGCGGCAATAGCTGCAACCACAGATGTCCCATCTCATCCGCCGACCTGTTTCCAGCCTTCACCCGTATCGGTGGCGAGTTCGGATTATGCGGATTCGCAGCCGAATTGTCGTAGCTGTACCGCATATGCACCACAGACTTTGCCGGTAGGAACATCGGCTTCGCATAGCGGTAAATCGACTGCCGATCAATGTCCCAGCTCTCAATCAGGATCAACTCTTTGCGCTCGCCGTCAGGCAGTTCCGCCCATCCCTCCAACCGCTTGCCGAGGTAATGCGCATGCGGATAGATCGCCAGCAGATCGACATCGACGGGCAGTTGCAGATGATCCTCCACCGTAAAGTTCGCGTCACCCGCTGGAATGTCCAACCCGCCATCATTCTCAAGCTGCAACAGAATCGGCGACTGCTTCGCCGGAATTGGCGTGAAGTACAACCCAATCCGAGCCCGCACCGTCTCCGCCTTTCCCGTCGGCTTCAAGTGCATATTCAGCACCAGATCGTTGCCCGGGTCAAGTCTCCACGGCAGCGCAGGCGGCTCGACCAACGCCGACGAATCCGGCTTCCAGTAAAGAAAATGGCTATCCGGATCGAAGGTCTCGCCGGCATCCACCAACACATCCATCCCCGGAATCCCATCCTTCCAGTCCGTCGGATGCATCCGCCGCAACGACGCGCTACGATCGATCGCGAGGTTTGCATGATGCACCACCTGCGGCGACCCCGGCTTGATCTCCATCGCACGAACCCAGCGACTCTGCGTAAGCGGCACCGGCATAATGAAGTTGCGATAGAGATCGGTGCCCGAGGCAGGAACGCTCATCGGCGAATCCATCTCGACGATCAAATCCGGCGGTCCAAGCTGCCAATCGCTCGTGTAAGATGGCGGTTTCACTGCGTCGCCAGCATCGCCCTCCGCCATACCCGTATCGACCCACCGCTTGATCATGTCGATGTCTTCCGGCGACAATCGCCGATCGTCGGCAAATAAATCGTGCGACCCACTCGGCAGCCAGGGCGGCATGTACCTTGCCTGCGTCACCCGCTCGACAGTCGTGCCCCATCGCTTAGCATCGGCGTAGGTCATCAACGGAAACGGCCCGGAGCCACCGGCATGATGGCAGGAGGTGCAGTGGTTATAGAGAATCGGAGCAACCTGACGGTTATAGGTCACCGGAGCTTCCGATGCTCGCACTCCGACGCCGCCGATAACGCACAACGCACTCACAAGCACGACCATGGCAGCCAGTGCCTCAAGCCTGGCAGCAATCCCACGGTCCGTCACGGCGCACCCACAATCCCGCACCCAACGGATGGCCCTCCCGGAGGCTTAGGCTTCCGTCCTGCAAGAACTGCGGCGACCGCGTCTTCAAGATCATGCTGGGTCGCCTGCGGACGCTCCCGGCCGATGCCCAGATAGCGATCGTCGATGCGACCCACATACACCGTGCGCAGCCCACCCTTGCCCGGCACCAGCGCGGCCGACTCCGGCGTCCACTGCGCGCCAGTCATCCGCGCAAGACGCCTGTGCGGGTCAG
>Ga0302315_10005195_pt1 | contig 11157 bp, 6 predicted proteins | sample III_Palsa_N3_1_FD_200532 | JGI IMG/M metagenome (GOLD analysis project Ga0302315, IMG submission 200532) | Peat permafrost microbial communities from Stordalen Mire near Abisko, Sweden - III_Palsa_N3_1 | ecosystem: Environmental > Terrestrial > Soil > Palsa > Peat permafrost | place: Sweden... | reverse complement strand
CCAATCTGAAACCCGCACCCGCATCCTCCGCTACACCGCCCCCATCTCGCTAGCCGGCCTCCCCACCGTAACCCTCCCCGGAGTCCACGGCGGCCTCCAACTAGCCGCTCCCCCAAACTCCGACGCTACCCTCCTAGCCCTCTCCGCCCACCTGGGCACCCTCACCGCCTGACCTCTAATCCCACTGTCTACTGTCTACCCCCTACTGTCTGCTACGCTGACCCCATGAAGCCCGCGCGCATCCTCGCCCCGCTCCTTCTCCTCACCACCATCCTCTCTGGCTGTCATCACGCCCCCGCCAACGGCCTAACCCCCGTAAAGCTCCAAACCGACTGGTACCCGCAGCCCGAGATCGGCGGCTTCTACACCGCGCAACTCAACGGCTACTACAAGGCCGAAGGCCTCGACGTAGAGATCCTCCCGGGCGGCCCTTACACCTCCTCCGACGGCCTCGTTGCCAGCGGCGCCGTCCAGTTCGGCATGAACTCTTCCGACCACGTCCTCGAAGCCGTCGCCAACTCCGGCGAGCCGCTCCTCGCTGTCGGCGCTACCATGCAGCACGACCCGCAGGGCATCCTCCTCCACGCAGATTCGCCCATCCACACTTGGTCCGACCTCGACGGCCACACCATCGCCGTCAAACCCGGTTCCACCTGGTGGGAGTTCATCCGCAAAAAGTTCCACCTCGACCACGTCCACGAGATCCCCGCCACCTACTCCGTCGCCAACTTCCTCCAGGACCCCACCTACATCCAGCAGGGCTTCGTCACCTCCGAACCCTTCTTCGCCCAGAAGGCTGGCGCCCCCACCCGCATGCTCCTCAACCGCGACGCCGGCTACGATCCCTACCGCGTCTTCTATACTTCGCAACCCTACGCCGCCGCGCACCCTGACATCGTCGCCAAGTTCACCCGGGCCTCCATCCGCGGCTGGCAAGCCTACCTCGCCGACCCCGGCCCCACCAACGCCCTCCTGCAAAAACTAAACCCCGCCCTAAACCCCGATTGGATAAACTTCAGCTACCACGCACTCCGCGACGGCCACTTCATCACCGGCGACGACAACGCCCACACCGGCCAATTCGACCCCACCCGCTGGACCACCATGTCCCAACAACTCCTCGACCTCAAAGTAATCCAAAAGCCCATCGACCCCACCATCGCCTACACCACAAAGTTCCTCAAGTAGCCAAGCCAACTCTCCAGAGATGGTCATCCTGCCGTTGAGCGAAGCCGAAGAATCTGCTGTTTCCTTGGCCTTTGTAGCCGTTGTTGCCGTTGTCTTCGACGGAGGGTAAGGGAACAACAGCCTTCAAGCCTCTGAATCATCCCAAACAAAGAACGCCTTCAACCCGGGCCTTTCTCTGTACCCGCAAGAACGCCCGCAAGCCCCACCCAATCGCTGAGCGCTCGGATAGTCAACCCCCAAAAACGCGCAACGGCCCGGAGAGTTTCTCCGGGCCGTTGCGGTTAGTGGGTTGTACTCTCCGGTTTAGTCGACCGTAAGAGCCAGGGTTGCAGTTGCGGTCACTGCAGGCATTGCCGCAGTGGCACCCGCTCCTATGGAGGTCAGCGTTACAGTGTACGGGCCCAGCGGTGTTGGGTACTTCGAGTAGTCGTTGCCGCCACTGCAACCATTCACCGCCATCATCCCGCAGAACAGGACCGCCAGCAGCATCAGTTGCCGTCCGCGGAGCGTCAGCCGTTTGCGGCCGAAGAACAGCAGACCTGCCATCAACATCGCCGGTATCCAGACCAGTCCCGCGTGGACGGGATTGGAGGTACCCTGAGCGTTGATCGCTGTGATGGTCAGTGTGGTGGTCTGGGTTCCGTTCACCCCGCTAAAGGTGAACTGCTGGTAAGCGTTGTACGGGCAGAACGAGTTCGCCGGCAGTCCTGAGCAGCTCAGCGAGCCGATGCCCGCGTAGTTGCCGAAGGACGTCGCCGTCACCGTCACCGTCACCGACCCGGTATGGGGTAGCGTGGCCGAAGTCGGTATGACCGCAATCGTGTAGCCCGGCGTCACCGAAGTGATGCTGAAGCTGCCGACTGTGGTCGAGCTGGCGAAGTTCGTGTCAACCGTGTCCGTATAGACAGCAGTTATGGTGTGTGTGCCAACTGTGGTGAGAGTCGCCGTCGTCAGGGTTGCCACGCCGTTGGTTACCGGTACCGCAGCGCCTCCGATCACGACGCCTCCCGCGACCGTTCCGTCATAGAAGGTAACCGTTCCGCCGATAGTCAATGTGCTGGCGGGAACCCCTGTGATGGTAGCGGTTAGCGTAAAGGGGATGTTCGTACCCACGTTGGTCGTTGACGTCGTGAGCACAATCGTCGTCGGATCCTTCGCTACCGTTACCGGATCAGTCGAGGTGACGGTGTAGTAGTTCGTGTCACCCGCATAGACAGCAGTGATGGTATGCGATCCGCTGCCCGAGAGGACCGTGAGCGGCAACGAAGCCTTTCCGTTCGTAACGTTTGCCGTGCCTAGAAGCAGACCGGTGGCGACTGTGCCGTCGTAGAAAGTTACCGGGCCGGTAATCTGCGTAATGCTGGCCTGCACCGGCACGACGTTGGCCGACAACGTAAACGGAACACCCGCTATGATGTTGCTCGTTGAGGTGCTAACGGACATCGTCGTGAGACCAATGGCAACCGACAGCGTGTTGGAGTTGGCCGCGGCGTAGTTCGAGTCGCCAGGGTATGTCTCAGAGAGAACATGGTTGCCGGGAGCCAGCGCCGTGGTCGTAAACACCGCGTCGTAGTCCTCGTAGTTGGGTAGGTAGGTTGGAACCGCTGTACCCAGCACCTTGGCTGTAGCACCATTGGCCGCATCCAGGAACTGGATGTTGCCGGTCGGTGCCGGAACGGCTGCCTTTGCGACCGCCGGGGACAGGGTAAGCAGTCCCGACATCGCATAGCCACCCACACCCGAATTGCCGCTCGTTTGAGCTGACAGGTTCAGGCTCGGCGTGTTCTTGCCAATCACCAGGTTCACCGCGCTGCTCGTCGAACTCTGCAGCGTTGCGGTGCCCCCGTAGGTCGCCGTGATGACGTGGGTGCCCGCGGTGAAGGTGCCGTAGTTCAGAGTGGCTGTGTTCGCCGCTCCGACTGTTGCCGTTCCAATCGAGATACCGCTATCGAAGAACGTCACCGTGCCGCTGGTTGCCGTGGCCACAGTCGCCACAAGGGGAACAGTGCTCAGCACCTGGTAAGTAGTTGCCAGCGGAGTGACGGTGGTTGTCGTCGTCGTACCCGTGCCGACCGTTACAGTCGCCGCGGTTGATGTCACTGCGTTGTAGTAGACGCTACCGGCAAAGGTCGCGGTGATGCTGTTTGCGCCCGTCTGGGTAATGCCCGTGGTGGTGAAGGTCAAGGTACCGTTCGCCATCGTTCCGGTACCGAGTGTCTTGGCGGTTGTGGTATCGGTGAAGGTAACCGTACCCGCTGCTGGAACGCCGCCTACCGTTGGATCGATGGTGGCAATAGTCGCCACCAGTACCGCGTTGCCGCCGGTAGTGATGTCCGGCGTACTGGCCGTCAGCTTGATCGTCTGCGTCACCGGTCCAACCACGAAGGTGATAGGAGCCGCCGAAGCAGTCTTGAACGTAGAGTCACCCGAGTAGGAGATCGCCGCCGTATAGGTTCCCGGAGCAAGCACCGGATACGTGGACGCAATGTCGTAGGTCGTCAGACCCAGGCCGGCATCAAAGTAGCCGCCGCCAGGATAGAACTGCGTTCCGATATACGTTCCATTCGGATCGACACCCGTCGAGTAAGGCGTCAGCGCAGCGCCGTTGTTCAGGTTCACGGTCAGCGTGCCTGTGGGAACACCGAAACCCGAACCCGGAGGCAGGATGCCCATATTGATATAGACGTTGGTGCCGTACGCAAACGACGCGGTCGGAGTCAGCGCCGTTCCGACCAGCGAATCGGACTGCGCTACGACTGTAGGCAACGCCTGTGCGACCGTGATCGACACGCACGGCGAGTTGCTGCCGCCATAGACAGTATCGCCTTCATAGTGCGCGTAGATGCAGTACGTGCCGGCGGGGAGACCGGTAAACGTTCCGCTGCCCGTGCCGCCCGAGAGCGTCACCCAACCCAGGCCGCCATAAAGCGCCTGCGCAATGATGCCGACATCGCCCGTCGGCGTGCCCGTCCCCGATACAGGCTTGACGGTCACAGTCACGTTATAGTTGCCGCCGGGAGTGCCGCCGGTGACAGGAGTAATCGTGAATGCCGTTGTCGTCGCGTTGAAGTTGATTGCGCTCCATATCGTCGCCAGGTTAGATACGTCCGGCGAGTCGAGACCGACCGCCATATCGTACCCTACGCCCGTATTCCAGCCGATCTCCTGCACATTGGTCAGCGACGCTGTCCTCGTAGCCGGAACGTCGGTGTTACCCGCCTGGCTATCGTGGAACGAGCAACCCGCAGTCGCCACATAGTTCGAAGCAACGCAGGCCGTCACGCTCTGCTTCAGGGCCGCTTGGTAGTAGTAGTAGTTCGGATTGCCCTGGCGTCCGCCATTCATTTGGTTGATGAGCGCCTGTGCGCCGGCCATCGTTGGCGAAGCCACCGATGTTCCGCCGACGATGCCGAAGCCCGCCAACGATCCATTCGCGTTCAGCGTGCAAGAACCTTCCGAGCAAAGTACCGTGCCGTCGTGATAGACCGACGCATTCAGCGAAACGTCCGGCAGCAGGCGGTGAGGTCCGGCAACCTGGAAGTTCGTCGCCGGAATAACAGCCTCATACGATCCAGCGGGAGGAGTCGGATCGCCCGTTGGAACGCCGGGGCCAACCTGCCAGCTTGGACGCTGGTAGTACAGGCTCACGCCGCTGCCGCCGCCAGTCAGCCCACCATAGGTGCCTGTTCCGTAGATGCTCTCGTTCCATGGCTGGTCCGGCACAAAGCTCAACGCGCTCTCATACGGAGCCGCCGTGTTGTAGGTCGACCAGTACTGCGTCGCGCCCGGCGTGTTGTACGACGTGCCTTCGTTGAACTGCGTTCCACCCACGGCCACGTTGTACGGCGTCGATCCCAGCCCGTTCACGCTGTAACCCATGTTCTGGTTTGCGGTGCTGGTGGTGCTGTAGTAACCGCCGCATGTGTCCGGCCCATCGTCACCGGTGGAGATGAAGAACGACTGCCCCTGCGCCGCACCCTGCTCATACACATAAGCAAAGAATGCGTTGTCGGTGCCGAGATCATACTCGCACTCGCCGTAGCTCATGCTGAAGATGTCGGCCGCGTTGTCTTCGATCACATACTCCACAGCCGAGTCCACGCCGCCACCGTAGTAGCTGTTGCCTGACGTGTAGAAGATCTGGTTGGCCAACGGAGCCATCGCGCCCGAAACCTCAAGGTCAAGGTCCGACTCCGTATCGTCCGGGATAATCCCAGGGTCTGTGCCCACCTGTATCCGCTGGTAATTGTTGATCGGCAAACCATAGATGCTGCGATACACCTGAATATCGCTCAGCAGCACGTCCGTCTGCCCGATAATGCCGAGCGTCACGCCCTGGCCCTGGATGCCCTTGGCAAACAGCGGGTTCGTGTCATAGATCGTCGCAAGATCCGAGCCACCCACAAAGTGGCCACTGGGGAAGTTGGTGCTGGTGGGAAAGCTGGTATTCGATCCAAATGGCACGGACGAAGTCACGTTACCCTTGCCATCCACCGTCACCTTGAAGGCCTTCGCATCGCTGTGCGGGTTGAAGTCGTTCAGCCGGTTCGGCCCAACCACCACCTGCGACAGCGCCGTCGGAATCGAGATGTCCTTCGAGTTCGACGAATGCACCACACCGTTGATCATGTACTGATGCATCTCGGTATGGAACGCCGCTTCTACCTGCCCGGAGGTTCCGCTGAACGTGATGATGCGGCCGCCCTTGGCCACCGAGTTCACCGTGAAGCCCGAGTCCTGCAGCCAACCCGAAACCGTCGCAATATCCGCCGGCGCCACACCGAAGTACGCGCCGAAGGTATCCGGCGTCATCCACTGGTGATAGTTGGCGTGCGTCTTGTCCTGCTGCTCATCCAGCAGCGTATGCAGCGCATACTCCTGCTCGTCGGTCGGCTTCAGCACCAGCATCATGTGGCTCAGCTGTGTGCTCGCCGGCAACCGGCCCATGTCTGCCAGACCATCCACAACCGGTGCATGAGAATTCGCAACGGGCGTCAGCTTCGTATTATCGATCTTGTCCGTGATCCGCACCTGCGGACCCACATTGATCTTGGGGTTGTAAGTCTTTGGGGTAACAGCGAGGGCCGGCGAAACCAGAACAACGCAGAGGCTCAGGGTCGTGCAGAGACGCTTCAGAAAAAGGGACACGATTAGGACTCCTTAGAAATAAGTAAACAATTTTTCTATTAGCTATTCGCTAGCATGTCGGGGGCTAGTAGCTAACTGGTCGAACGCGTACACGCGAAGGCTTGCCAGTCATAGAAGCGTTCAACTGGACTTTTCGCGAAAATGATGCAGAAAACGCGAGAAGTGCAACGGTTGGTGCCTAGTGGATGGGTGTAAAGCTACGTGGTGACCCTCCCTCTGTCAAGGAATTCCATCACAGGGTGCTAATAAAAATTTCTTATCACGGAATTTTTGTGACAATCTCCCGCTGTGACACCCGCACTCGCTCTCCACTAAGACTCCGGATGAGAAAATAGAACCGATGAAGCCGCGCATCGCCATCCCCGTCCCCACCAGCCTTAATCTCGACTACAACACCCGATCCTGGCCCACCTACGCCGCTGCCGTCACCGCATCCGGCGGCGAAGCCGTCAAAATCGACCTAAGCCTCACCTCCGCGCAAGTCCTTCAAATAGCAGGTACTTGCCAGGGAATCTGCCTTCCCGGAAGCCCGGCTGACGTCGATCCCATTCGTTACGGCGCCGATCTCGACCCCGCCACCAACCCAGCTGATCCAGCCCGCGAAGCCGTCGACTTTCTCCTCCTCGAAGACGCCGCCGCCCATGCCAAGCCCGTCCTCGGCATCTGTTTCGGCGTCCAGTCCCTCAACGTCTGGCGCGGTGGCTCCCTCGTTCAGGACCTCACTCCCATGCCAGTCAACCACTCCGCCGGCGCAAAAGTCGCGATTGCGCACACGGCAATAATCTCCGAAAACTCCCTCCTGGCTTCAATTCTTGACCCCATAGAAGCCCCCGCTACCGACGGCTTCCTCCGCCTCCCGGTCAACACCAGTCATCATCAATCCGTCTCCGCCCCCGGCGACGGCCTCCGCATAGTAGCCCGCTGCCCCGACGACGGCGTAGTCGAAGCCATAGAAAACGACCCCAGTTGGCGCAACCCCGGCGTAGAACGCCCCCAATTCCTCCTCGGCATCCAGTGGCACCCCGAGCGCAGTTACGAGATCAGCGCCGCCTCCCGCTCACTCTTTGGCCACCTGATCTCCGAAGCCACCAAAATCCCAACCCAGGAACCAAAGTAGTTAACTAATCCCTGTTCCCTAATCCCTGCCTTCATGCCCACCCTCACCCCAACCCGCATCGCCGCCCTCCTCCAGCCCTACTTAGGTACCGAAGTAATTGATAACAATACGCTTATCGGCCAGCTAAACCTCTACCTGGACCTCCTCCTCCGCTGGAATGCCCGCACCAATCTCACCGCCATCCGCGAACCGGAAGCCATCGTCGCCCGCCACTTCGGCGAGAGCCTCTTTGCCGCTCGCATCCTGAGTCCACGTCTGCCAGCCAACGCGACCCTGCTGGACTTCGGCTCCGGCGCCGGCTTTCCCGGCCTGCCCATCCAGCTCTACCGCCCCGATCTACAAGTCACCCTGTCTGAATCTCAGAACAAAAAAGCCACCTTCCTCCGCGAAGCCGTCCGCACCCTCGGCCTAACCACGGAAATCTGGGCCGCTCGCACAGAGACCCTGCCCGCTGACCGTCAATTCAACTGCGTAACCCTTCGCGCCGTAGACAAGATGGATACCGCTATAGCAGCCGCCACCACCCGCGTCTCCCCCACCGGTCTCATGGCCATCCTCGCTGGAGAAACCTCCCACGACCAGCATCCAGCCCCATTGGCACTCTGGTCCCAGGAAACTCACCCCCTCCCCGAAAGCACCAACCGTCACCTCCATCTCTACCGCCACCCCACCCCCTAATCCAAATTGTTCCACGTGGAACAATTGGCCCTCAGACCCCATCCTCCCAACCTAGCTCCAAAACTGAAATGTTCCACGTGGAACATTCTTGCGTGGGCAATACATTGGATACACCCCCGTCTCGCATTGGAGATCAGTGCTCAAAGCACCACAAGCCTCCAGGTTCCTCCAATTGCTCCACGTGGAACAATCGCCCGCCCAAATCCATCTGCTGCCTAAACATCTACTTTCATCATTTAGCTGGCTTCCAGCCAAAATCGGCATCCAACCATAAATGTTCAACAGCACCTGGGCCCGTTTCTCACTCTTTGCGTTAGCTCTAACGCCTCTCTCAGCCTTCGCTCTCCCCGGAGAAGCAGGATCCGTGATCGTCCACTGCGGCCGACCAGCCAGCGATCAGGAAGACATAAGCCCTGTCACAGGACTTACACAACGAAACCTCACCTACAACAACATCATCCTTCACTTCCAGCCCATGCAAAACGGCTGGAGCTTCACCACGGCCTGGCGTGGACATCTACCCCTCACAAGAAACGAAACGGAAGCCGCCATGCCTTGCTTCCGCGATGCAGTGACACAGGTCGCAGCAGCCCCGCGGTCAGTAATCGACCCCACTATCGCCGCAGACGAAGCCACGTTGCCGCGTGGTATTCACTTCGGCCCAGCCTTTCTCTGGCTCCTCTTAGCCCTTGGCATCATCCTCGTCATCTTTCTGGCAATGCCAAGAACCAGGCGGAGGGCCCGCAGATTCCTCCCCATGGAAAGCCGTCCGTTCCGTCGCCCTCGAGTCTTCGGCATACCATTCCGCCGCAAACCCCAGGTACCAAAGCCAACACGTCCCTAGACGCAGACATCTTAAACGTTCGACCATTCTTCTTATTGGGAGGAGTTAGATTGTTCCACGTGGAACAATCGCTCCACCGCACGACCGTAAAAACCACCGTCCGGACCGTATCGTCCACCGTCCCTCACCGTCGGTACTCACCGCACTTTTGCCTCTAAATCACCCTCCAACTCAAATTGTTCCACGTGGAACAATGCCTCCATCCCGGAAAACCGCGCGTAAGTCATTCATTCTCTACAAAATTGTTCCACGTGGAACATTCCCACCCTGCCCTGAATGACCCAAATGTTCCACGTGGAACATTCGTCACCGTCAAACGCGGTCCGCACGGTCGCAAACCCAAAAAACAAGACCCAGACCTAAAACCTCTTCCCAGCCAAATTGTTTCACGTGGAACATTCCCATCTGCTACGCTAAACCCACTGCCATGGCTGAACCGACCGCAACGCCCCCACCCCCCGAAACGACCTCCAAAATCATCGCTGTCGTCAATCAGAAGGGCGGCGTCGGCAAAACCACCACCGCCATCAATCTCGCGGCGGCCCTCGCACTCGACGGCATCCGCACCCTCCTCGTCGATTGCGACCCCCAGGCCAACACCACCGGCGGCCTCGGCCTCCCCCGCGACGAAGGCCGCACCTCGGTCTACGACGTCGTTTTAGCCCAGAAAACCGCCAAAGAAGCCATTCTCCCCACTGAAGTCGAGAACCTCAGCCTCCTGCCCGGCTCCAAGAACATGATCGGCGCTAACCTCGAGCTCGTCACTGCCGACCGCCGCGAGTTCCGCCTCCGCGAGGCCCTCGACCCCATCCGCGCCGACTACGACTTCATCCTCCTCGACTGTCCCCCCGCCCTCGATCTCCTCACCCTCAACGCCCTCGTCGCCTCCGACGGCCTCCTCGTCCCCATGCAGGCCGAGTACTTCGCTCTCGAAGGCATCTCTGAGCTCATGTCCACTCTCGACCGCGTCGCCGCAGCCTTCAACCCCGGCCTCACCCTCGAAGGCGTACTCCTCACCATGTTCGACGACCGCACCATCCTCTCCCAGCAGGTTCGCGCCAACCTACAGGAGTTCTTCACCGACAAACTGTTTACCACCGTGATTCCTCGCAACATCCGCCTCGCCGAAGCCCCCAGCCACGGCAAACCCTGCGTCGTCTACGATCCCCGCAGCCGCGGCGCCGAAGCCTACTTCGAACTCGCCCACGAGCTTCTGGTACGCAACGGCCTCAGGACCACCACCCAGCGCCCTCGCAAGCGCCTCATCCTGGATCCCATCCCCCCGCCACGCGAGATCGCAGCGGCAGCGGAAGAACCCAAGAAAAAGTCTAAAATCTGGCCCTTTGGCCGCAATACTCCCATCTCAGTAGTCCCGAAAGAATAGGAAGCCCATGTCAACCAACGATCTCAAGCGCCGCGCGCTCGGCCGAGGCCTCGAGTCTCTTCTGCCCTCCAAACCCTCCGCCCCAGTCGCACCCCCTCTGCCGCCGCCAACCCCCACAGGCAAACCCTTTGAGATCGATGTCACCCTCATCGACCGCAACCCCTTCCAGACCCGTACCAACTTCGACGAAGCCAAGCTCACCGAGCTCGCCAACTCCATCGCAGTCTCAGGCGTAATCCAGCCCATCGCCGTCCGCCCAGCGAAAGAGGGTCGCTTTACCCTCATCACTGGCGAACGCCGCCTCATCGCCGCCAAAAAAGCAGGCCTCACAACCATCCCCGCAGTAGTCCGCGAAGTCTCCGACGTCCAGGCGATGGAGATGACCATCGTTGAGAACCTGCAGCGCGCCGATCTCAACCCGATCGAGCAGGCCAACGCCTACCAGCGCCTCGGCCAGGACTTCCACATGACGCAGGAGCAGATCGCCGTGCGCACCGGCCAGCCCCGCGCATCCATCGCTAACTTCCTTCGTTTGTTGAAGTTACCCGAGAGCACCCAGAAGAACGTCGAGCTCGGCTATCTCAGCTTCGGCCACGCCCGCGCCCTCCTCGCGCTGGAGTCCCACGAAGCCATCCTGGTCGCCACTCAGCGCGTTTTGTCCCTCCATCTCTCTGTCCGCGCCACGGAAACGATGGTCCAAGGCCTTCTAGACCCCGAAATTAACGCCAAAGACGCCAAACCAAAGCTCTTCGTCGACCCCAACGTCCGCGAAGCCGAGGACCAACTTCGCCGCTCCTT
>Ga0302315_10005189_pt1 | contig 11163 bp, 11 predicted proteins | sample III_Palsa_N3_1_FD_200532 | JGI IMG/M metagenome (GOLD analysis project Ga0302315, IMG submission 200532) | Peat permafrost microbial communities from Stordalen Mire near Abisko, Sweden - III_Palsa_N3_1 | ecosystem: Environmental > Terrestrial > Soil > Palsa > Peat permafrost | place: Sweden... | reverse complement strand
TGATTTCACCGGAACACTGTCATGTCTCCGCATAGCGGGTCAGGAAGACCAGCGAGGGGAACACAGAAAAGGATGAATCATGTTGGAAAAAAATTGGCGCGATTTAATTAGACCAAAAGCACTCGATGTCGACAAAGATTCGTTGACCGGCGCTTACGGAAAATTTGTAGCTAAGCCCCTTGAGCGTGGCTTTGGCTTGACCCTTGGGAACTCGCTTCGCCGCGTTCTCTTGTCTTCACTTCAAGGTGCTGCTGTCACCGCTGTGAAAATTGATGGTGTTGTTCATGAGTTCACACCAATCAACGACGTCAAAGAAGACGTCTCTGAAATCATTTTGAATTTGAAAGAAGTTCGCTTCAAGCTTCATGCTGAACAAGCAACCGTGATCATCGACAAGAGCGGTCCGGGTGAAGTGACTGCTGCAGACATCATTGTTTCTGAGCAGATCGACGTTTTGAACCCAGGACAACACATTGCGACCGTAGGAAAAGGCGGAAAACTCCGCGCTGAAATCACGATCGCTCGCGGCCGTGGCTATCGCCCAGCCGAGAACAATAAGTCCGATGACATGCCTGTTGGCTGGATTCCAGTGGACTCCTTCTTCTCGCCAATTCGCCGTGTGAACTACACCGTCACTCAGAGCCGCGTTGGTCAACGTACCGACTTCGATAAGCTTACGATGGAAGTTTGGACCGACGGATCTGTGAATCCTGAAGACGCGGTGTCTTTAGGCTCCAAGATTTTGAAGGACCAGCTTTCTGTGTTCTTGAACTTCGAAGAAGAACCAGAACCAGTTGCAGAAATCAAAGAAGAGCATGGCGGCGGATTCAATCCGAACCTCTATCGTTCTGTCGAAGAGCTTGAACTCTCTGTTCGCTCTGCAAACTGCCTCCAGAACGCAAACATTAAGTACATCTATGAACTCGTTCAAAAGACTGAAGCAGAAATGCTCAAGACCAAAAACTTTGGTCGTAAGTCGTTGAATGAAATCAAAGATATTTTGGGCGAAATGGGATTGAGCCTTGGAATGAAGCTTGACGGCTTCGTTGCTCCAACTCAGCCTCCAAAACCGGCTGATTCCGATGTTGACGAAAGTCGCATTGCGAATGACCGCGGAAGAGACGAAGTCGAAGGCGACGATTCCGAAGATTGAGCCCTGCAAAGTTAGGTTAAGACGATTTAATTAGAGAAGGTGAATTATGAGACATGCAGTAGACGGTCGTAAGTTCGGCCGCAATACATCCCACCGCAAAGCAATGTTCAAGAACATGGCTAATGCTGTGATTGAAAAAGAACAGATCACGACCACAGTTGAAAAGGCGAAAGAAGTTCGTCGCGTTGTGGACCGCTTGATCACGCTGGGCAAGAGCGGATCTCCCGCTTCCCGTCGTTTGGCATTCGATCGCACTCGCGATCACGATATCGTGAAGAAGTTGTTCACGACTCTTGCTGAACGTTATTCGAAGCGCCCTGGTGGTTACACCCGTGTGCTCAAGATCTCTGACCGTCGCTGGGGCGATGCTGCTGAAATGGCAGTTCTCGAACTCGTCGATCACCCAGAGCTTGATCGCAAGAAGAAGCCAGATACCGCTAAAGCAGCCGCACACGCAGCTGCTACGGATACGGCTCCGAAGGATCCTTTCAACAAAATGCGTAAGCTTTTTGGTGGAAAATCCAAGGTTCAAGGCGGCAGCGCTGGTAAGCCTGCAAAAGCTGCGAAGGGCAGCCGTGGCAAGACCATGGCCGGCACTTCCAATAAGTCGGGAAGCAGCTGAGCTCAAACTCAAAAAGGACTTAGTCCTTTTTGGTTAAGCCTAGGCTCTAGTTTCAACTGGGCTAGATCTGCAAAAAATTAGAAATCCGGAATGAGCGAAAGCTGATTCCGGATTTTTTGCGTTCTACACCTCCGACCACGGAGGTTATTAAGTCCGAGAATCAGACTCCGCCCACCGCCGCATCGGCGGTAAGCAAATGCGTCATTTTGGGTATTTCGGCCTATTTTGCCATTCGGACTGGTTTGTCCCCCAAACGACTAAAAGCTCGACAGTGACTGATAGGTGGTCGAGTTTTCAGATTTTCCTCATTTCTTCCTCTTTATTTCCCAGTAAATTCAGCCTCTTACGAGGCTGGGTTGTGGTCCAAGGCTTGCTCTTTTCTTTGTTAAGCAGGTTCGGAGAAAACCGGATTTTGCCGAAAAGTAAAGCGAGAGGAATGCATGATTCTTAACCGGGCCAAGCACACACGAACGAAGCCTCTGAGCGAGTCTCAGAGCCGTGCTGTTGCGTGCGCTGACGGTGAACCACGCATTGCCCTCGGATTAGTTTTGATCGCGCTTGCGACGTGTTTTGCGAGTGCTGGAGCTTGGGCAGCACCAACATACACGACACCGAAAGCAGCGACAGCCCCTGCAGCACCTGGAACTACGACGGATGGTGGAGGGTCAGCAGCCGTAGGAGATCCCGGCCAAAGCGGCGGGGATCCTGGGCAAGGTGGAGGACTGGGAGGTGGCGTTAATCGAACCCCTACCGCAGTAACGCCAGCAAATCCTGTTACAGGAACAGCCCCAGTTAAACCCGCCAGCTCGGTGGGTGGCGCAACAACCGGTACATTTAATGTTCAAAGTCCGTATGCGGTGGTCAACGTGAAGCCGACGAACCAAGCTCCTTTCACCGACAAAACTCAGTACTCGGAATGCGGTCAGGATTGTCTGTATCAAAAAGGGAATGAGAACATTTCGCTTCAGGCGCTCTATGTGGTCAATAAGATCAGCAATATTCAAAATATTCTCAACGACACGACATTCAGACCAGAGGATTACAATTCAATCATGGGAGAGATGGGCCCCTACTGTCCCGATGTGGTCTCAGCAAACAGGCCGTTTGATCCAGACGCTTCTTTTGACGACGCCAACAAATGCTACCAGCGCTATCTTCAAGTTCAGATTCCGCTTCTGAAGAAAATGAAAGCAGCCATTGTGGCGAACGAAGATGCGTCAGGCCAGTTGCAGACAAATCAGAGATTGGTTGTCCAGAGCGGGATTACGGGTGGTGAGATTAAGAAGGCTTCGGTTTTCGCGGCTGCTCAGGATTCGAAGCCCAAGAAACCTCAGACACCAGAATTTGAAACCGAAGACGAGCTTCTGGCGACCCCTCAAGGGCAGAAGAAACTTCAGGTCCTCGCATCAGAGTCCTACGCGAAATGGGCTACTGAGCAGATGCAGGCCGTGGCGCCCAAGAAAGAAGATTACGCCGCGACGATGGACGTTCATCGTGATCCAAACGATCCTAGTTCAGAAATAATCACTCGCATTATGCGCAATCCGGACGGTAGCCCAATATTGGACGCAAAAGGGAAAAAGGCGTTTGAAGAGGCGAAAATAGAATATGCTGCGCAGTTGACAGGCACACAGACTGACAAGAGTTTTGAACAGCTCGCAAAAGATCCGGCCTATTCAAAAATAGCAGTAGGTTCTCTGGATCCTGTTCTTAGACAAAAAAATCTTCCTAAGGGCCAGGTTGTGGATTACCGGCTTGATGAGGTTTCCTATGAGCAAGCGCGTAACCAGGCTGTGCAAGCAACGACGGACCTTTTAAGAAAAGAAGGCGTGCTCGCAGGTGGTTCTTCCAATCGAGGCTTAAAGAAAGCTGCCATAGCAGCAGCTGCCGCCGCAAAAAAAGCGATAGCCAAAATTGATCCAGGATCTGAGTATGGGGCGCGAAACGTTCTGAAGGATCCAACAGGACCCGGAATCGATAAAAAAGGAAACGCTGTTCAACCGAGGACGCAGGCCAATAGTACGACCGCTGGCGATTATACCGTTTCGTTTAAACCGTCGGAAATTGATTCAACCACTCAAGACCTTCAAAAGTTGTTAGTTCAAACGAGACAGGACTCGGAAAAGGCTTCGGCAGCAGCTGCAGGCCTACCACCTCCACCTGCTGCACCGGCACCGAAGGGGCCACCTGCGGTGCAAACGCCACCAGTTGTAAATGGGCTTTCGGGCTCACAGCCGCTGACGGCCGACGAGCAGGAAAAAGCAGCAGCCTATAGAAGCTTTGCCGGCACGCAAAGTAGTGGTCAGGTTGGAGACACGACTGCGGGCGCGCAATCGACCCAAGACAGCGGAGATTCTCAGCAATAAATTTCTGATTTAAATCTGTGAAAGCCAAATCACGAGATGCGTTTTCCCGGGAGGGACAGGTGTCTTGGATTTGTTTTTGTACCACGTGAACGTCTCACCAAACGGAGAGTCAGCGAGGTCCTTTGGGGCGGGGGGAGCCATCTTTTCGAGGGCCTGCTTCACTTGCGGAACGATGTCTGGGGTGACCATGAGATCGAATTGAATTCCGCCGGGGGCTTCGATGCCGGCCATGCCGGGAGTGGAGTCGGGAATGGCTAAGCTAGTGAGAAGTGCGACGATCTTGGGGCGAACGTCACGGGGGCTATCGGTCTTGAGATTGAATCGCCAGACTTCGGCTTTTCCAACGTGAATTTCGGCAGCGTCGGCCTCGTCATCTCCTTCGCCTTCGTCATCTTGAGCGGTGTCGCCTGTGGCAGCAGTGGTGATTTCAGAGCCATTACCGGTGGCAGAAGCTCCGTTGGCGGCGTCAGTAGAAATCAGCTTGGCTTGAGCGCCGTCGGCGCCTCCGGAGATCCCAGAGACTAAAGTCGCCTGGGCTTGAGCGGCGGATTTTGCAAGTTCCGCAGCTTGTTTGCTGGCATCGGCATCTGCGTTTTCAAATCCTTCGCTGTACTCGTTTAAGCTTCGCTCCACTTTGCGCTCATAGAGATAGCGCAGGCGCGGACCAGCGGAGATTCCGAGGGTCACGACGAGAACAATGGAGAGTCCTTCGAAGGGAACTCGGATGAACCAGGGCACATTGGACCAGCCCCTGAGCTTGTGAAAGAAACCGGATTTTGTACCGGGTGCTTTGGCGAGTTGGGCATTGAAAGGGGCTTTGCGGATCGCGAGAGGGAGCGAGGCGCGAGGTTGGCTTGCGATGGAGCTCAGGATGAGGCGGTAGTGTTTGTGGCGGCCGCCACAGTCGTCGCAGCCTTCGAGATGTTCGTCGGCTTCGCGCTTGGCCGTGCCGATGAGGGTTCCATCTAAGTAATCAGAAGCGCGGTTCTGCCAGTCAAAACAGTTCACTCGGCACCGCCGTTCAAGGTAGGGGCGTTTCCAGAGGAGCTTTGGTCACCTTCAGCCCAGATCCAATCATCAAGTGAACGAAGGGCTTGCTGGCGCTGTTGTTTGAGGCTTCCTTCAGGAAGACCAATTGCGCTCGCAATTTCAGGGTAGGGAAGTCCGTACTTGTCGCGCAGGAGAAGAAGCATCTGGTCTTCGGTCGCTAAGCGATGAAAATACATTTCAAATTGTTTCAATCGAGCGGCGACGTTCTGGCTCGCGTCCATTTGAATTTGTTCAGAGGCGGTGACCTTGCGGCTTTGGCGAGAAACTTTTCTCAGGCGCTCAAAGGCGATGCGAAGAATCCAGGGACGTTCGTAGTCCGAGTAGCGATTGCCCCGGAGTGCAGTGCGAATGTCCTTCAAGACGGCACGAAAGACGGCCTGCGCTTCGTGCGGGTCCCACAGAACGGACTCACAGAGATCGAAGATCAAATCTCCGTAGAGTTGAATAATACGGTCCACGGCAGAATTGGATTGGCCAGATTTTCCAGATTTTGATGACGCGCTCATGGATGTTTGCTCGGATGTTTAGTCGAAATCAGGTTCGTCATCGACACTACCGTTGCGGTTGGTGAAATCATAGTTGGGAAAATCAGGATCCGCGCCCGGTTTGTGATGCCGATCGAGTTTCAAGTAAATCTTCCAGCGTTCAGGAGTGCGGGCCACTCCAAAAAGAATAGTCGCAGAAGGAAGCCAGTTCGGTCGCCGGGGACTTCGAACAAGTTTCATTCCTGCTTGTTTAGGTGTTCTTCCGCCCTTGCGTTGATTGCACGGCTTGCAGGCGGAGACGATATTTTCCCAGCTCTTCTTGCCCCCTTGGACGATGGGGATCACGTGATCGAGAGTGAGCTGGTTTTTTGTGAACTGACTGCCGCAGTACTGGCACATGCCATGGTCGCGGAGAAAAATGTTGGAGCGGGAAAAGCGTACGATCTGTTTCTTCTTGGTGAGCGGTACGTAAGTGAGCAGTCGAAGGACCGCTGGGACCTTAATGGTCATGCGTACCGTTCGAACCTCTTGGTCGGAGTCTTCGACCACTTCGACTTTTCCTTGAAACAGAAGTTGTATCGCTCTTTGCCAGGTAACTATGTGTAGCGGTTCAAAGGAGGCATTGAGCACTAATGCGTGGCTCATACTACTATTATAGATATGACTTCTGATTTCATGCAAGGTGGCCAAATCTGCATTAGGCCTGCTAGGATAGATTCATGAAAACCGAAAACGCCGGAAAAACGCCGAAAAAGTGGACTAAATTCGTTTATATTGGCGTTTTTGTAGCAATACTAGGAGCTTGCGCAGTTTACTGGCTGGGGGGCTTTGAGGGGGGATCTGAGCGATCGACCCGAAGAGTCGCGCCATCCTTCTCTCTAAAAGATCATTCTGGTCAGGTTCACACCTTGTCAGAAGCTCACGGGAAGCTCTCAATTATTCATTTTTGGGCAAGTTGGTGTCCGCCCTGTCTTGGTGAAGCTCCCGAATTGCTCGAGTTCGCAAAGAAGTATGAAGGCAAGAACCTTCAGGTTTTTGCCATTAGTCTCGATGAAAAATGGGAAGACGCTGAGAAGATTTTGAACTCCCAGACACTGCCTAAAAATGTGACGACTCTTCTCGATGTTTCGACCCATGTGCCCGAATCCTACGGAACTTACCAATACCCTGAGACCTATCTGGTCGACGGTGACGGGAAAGTGATCATTAAATGGATAGGTGCCCAACCCTGGGGTTCACTGGGTTTGACGAAGGTAATAGACGAGGTCTTAAGCCAGGTTAGCAAGCGATCTTAACAATTATGACCAGTTTCTAGTCGGCTAAGCTTTTGACTTGCCTAGGAAATCGACAATCACTGTCGAAACATTGTGTGCCCACTCAATAACCAACCGCTTCGCTCCGATAAGCTCTATTGAAAGAGGGACACTATGATTAATTGGGAAGAACTCAAGCACATCCACGTGATCCGCAAGCTCGAAGGAATCCTCGCACAATGGTTCCATACCGACATCTTTTTTGTCGATGAGCGCGGTCAGGTCCGTAATTTTGACTTATTGGACCGTCACAAAGAATTTAAAAATCCATTCGCCGCACTCCTGATGCCTAAAGAAAAGGGTCGCGAGCTCGTGATGAAGTCTATCGCGGAAGCGAACGAAAAGGTTTTCAAGACCGACAAGCCACATTTTGCGATGCCTGGCCCTGCGGGTGTTGAAACTGTTTTCGTATCTCGCATCACCGTCGATAACGAATTTCTTGGAAGCGTTTACGCTTACTCCTATGCGGACCAACCGGTCACCGCAGAGTGGAAAGCGAAAGTGAAGACCTGGGCTGAAGGCCACGGCTTCGACGCTGACAACTTCGAGCATGCGTTGACTAAACTTCGCGTCTTGAATGAAGGCGAGAAGAAGTACTTCTACGAACTCGTTGACCTCGTTGCGCAAGAAATCGTGACCTTCCACACGGAGATCACCAAGCGCGAAGAACGCATCAGCGCTCTCAATAATCAACTCGGCACTCGTTACAGTTATGATTCGATGATCGGTAAATCTAAACCGATGCAGGATCTTTACTCGATGCTTGATAAGATCAAGAACTCTGAATCAACCGTCCTCGTTCAAGGGGAAAACGGTACCGGTAAAGAATTGATCGCTCGCGCGATTCACTTCAACTCGCCTCGTAAAGATGCGCAGTTTGTGACTGTGAACTGCTCGGCATTCAACGAGAACTTGCTCGATAGCGAATTGTTCGGTCACGTGAAGGGTTCCTTCACCGGCGCGATTAAAGACAAAAAAGGTCTTTTTGAAGCTGCGGACAAGGGAACTCTGTTTCTCGACGAAATCGGCGATATGTCCCCAACCATGCAAGTGAAATTGCTCCGTGTACTTCAAAACGGATCACTCACTCCAGTGGGCGGAACGGAAGTTCGTAACACCGATGTTCGAGTGGTCGCTGCAACGAACAAAGATCTGAAGGACATGGTTGAAACCGGTACCTTCCGCGAAGATCTTTATTATCGTATCAACGTGATCAATCTCGTGGTGCCTCCACTTCGTGATCGTAAGGACGACATTCCAGTTCTTCTCGATCACTTCCTCTCTCGCGGTTGCAAAGAGAAGAGTCTTCCTCTGAAGAACTTCGCTAAGCGCGCGATGGAAAAGATCTTCGATTATCCATGGCCAGGTAACATCCGAGAGCTCGAGAACGAAGTCGAGCGCTTGATCGTGTTGTCCGGTGAAGATCCCCGCATTCCTGCGGAACTTCTCTCGCAACGTATCCGCGACTTTGGCGAAAACTCCAAAGTTCAGGGCGTCCGAGTCGCTGGCAAATTGAAAGATGCTCTCGAAGAGCTCGAAAAGACGATGATCCGCGAAGGACTTCGCCGCACCAATTGGAACAAAAGCCGATTGGCAAAAGAGCTCGGCATCTCACGTGCCGGATTAATCATGAAAGTAGAAAAGTACGGACTCGATAAGCGCAAATTGGCCCGAGCCGGCCTCGCTGCGTAAAAAAGGACTTAGTCCTTTTTTGATAGGCGTCGAGTCATAGTCTGAAGTCAGGTTTCTGTTGCGAGCAGGGCCTGAGTTCCTCTAAGGCCGGGTTGCGTGTGGCAATCCGGCCTTTTTTATTTCTGTCCGAGTGCAAATTTTCTGTCGTCACTGACACACTGAAATTCGTGGGCGAATTAGGAGATAATTAAAAGCATGGGTTCAAAATTTTCTTTCGCTGTCTTCTCCTTTCTAATTAGTAGTGTCGCCTTCGCGGAATCCTATCCTATCAGTGACACTCGTCTTAATCAGATGATACAGGCGAAAAGCGATGGATTTATCTCGCTCGATCGTGTTGTACGCTTAACCGCCAAAGAAGACCCCATGTTTGGCAAGTACTCCGATGAAACTAAAATTTCGCTGGAAAATGAAACTCAATTGGATTGTGTTGATCAGCAGATCAAACAGTATAATAAGGCTCTGAAAAAATTTAATCTGCCGAAGGCGCAGCTCCTGGCAATGATGAAAAACAAAAATATCGACCCTCAAAAGATTCGGTTCTATGACGCTACTAACGAGTACGCGGGCGAAGATCCCCAATACGTTGCTCATATGAGTGAAACGGATACTGACGACGCGTTGTGGAATCTAGACTTGTTTGCTCGTATTGCGCTCGACAAAAAAGGTCACGTCAAATGCGAAGTCGCAAAGTCTGATGAAATCTATAAAATCTTCGCTAACGTTTTTAAGAGAGGCCTCAGCGTCGGTTCAGGTGGGGCGGCTGGTGTTGCGCCTCCTCCTAGTACAGCGAACTAATAAGCGTGGTACGCAGGGTTTTCGAACTCTGAAAGGAAACAATTGTGAGAATATCGAAGGCGCTGATTCTCGGTGGACTTGCCCTGAGTTTCTTCGCTAGTCACATAAGCCTCGCAGCAGATCCTGCAGTGGGCTTGCCGGGGTGTTTTTTCAATAGTTCTCGATCGGACACCGAACAGCAAATCTGCGATCTCAAGGTGTCACTCATGGAGTCGGCGCAAGCGGTGGAATACGCGAAAAGTATTCAAGCGGTAGACCCTTCTCAACTCAAGAAAATCAGTGATGCGAAATACAGTGAAGTGAAAACCTCCTGTCCGGGAGGAATCGCTAAGGGATCGATATTTTCGGCGTTGGCTATTTTAAATGTGGTCGCCTGGATTGGTCCAGACCTGCTCACTGGTTTATACGAAGATATGTATTCTCCAGGTTCTGCAGGGTCATCTCAACATTATGGAGACGATTGGTCTTCCAAAGAAAAAGTTATTTTGGAAATTTTAAAAGGTTCTCAAGGAAACGGGAAGTGTCGTCAGACCGCCATCGAGTACTTGACCGTCAATCGCGCGATCACCGCGCACTTGGGTGGAAGTCCTTTTTGTGTTGATCCTCGCCAATGTTTAGCCGCATCCGCTGATCAACAAATGCGCGCAGAAGAAGCTGCGAGAGAAGCTGAAATACAGAACGAAAACGAAACTAGCACAGACCCGGACGGGGAGCCGCACCACACGCGCCAGCATGCTGGACACATGCAGCAAGCCAAACCCTCAAGCGTCGATTACTGAGTTCTTTTGAAAGTGCACGTAATTGGACTACTCGCATCGTCTTCAGACCAAACTTTGAACACGAGACCATCCGCGGTAGGAGTGTATTGGTAATTGTTCATTCCAACTCCGTGGCAGGTGCTCAGACCTTTTCCAGGTGCGCAACCTTGGCCCCAGGTGTCGCTGTAAGTGAGAGTGCCGTCGGCAGCGATGGAAGTGTTATCAATGATGACAAAAGAAGCGGGAGTCTTGCACGGAGTGGCGATCACTGGGCCATGATGATTCGTGTCTTTGGGCGGCGCAACGTAGCCAGGTAAATATTGATCGTAACAACCCATCGTTAAATCTTGTCTGACGAGACCCAATTGAAAGTGTGGGTCCGAGCGATCTGAATGAGGGCGCATGTAAGTTCCCTCGACCGTGTAGACTCCTGAATCTTCGGTAATGGTCATCACGGTTTGGCCAACAATTCCACAATTGGCGTTGTCCGAACTAACGAAGGCAAAGGTGCCGGCCACGCTAGCAGGTGGTGCTTGCGCGAAACTCGTTGAGGCGATGAATATGAGGCCACATGCCGCAAGGATTCCGTTAAAAGCCAAAGATTTTTTCATGGCGCGAGATTTAACGCGATGAGTCTTATTTGTCAAGACTATTGGATTTAATGCTGAATTTAAGGCCTTTTTGAGCCTTTATTTTGCCGTGCAGGTTTTAACGGCATCAGAATCGGATTTGCCTTCAAACTTCAACTTCTGAGCGCAGTAGGCTGGATCTTCGGAGTATGCGCCAGCGCAAAGCTGAATCGCTTCAACTTGCGTGAAGAGGTGAGTCGTTGCTTGTCTCGCACACGTGGCAGGAGCCTCTGTCGGACTTTGAGTGCAAAGTTTTACAGCATCATCGCGAGAGAAGCCGAACGAAAAAGCCATTCGAGC
>Ga0302315_10005185_pt1 | contig 11168 bp, 4 predicted proteins | sample III_Palsa_N3_1_FD_200532 | JGI IMG/M metagenome (GOLD analysis project Ga0302315, IMG submission 200532) | Peat permafrost microbial communities from Stordalen Mire near Abisko, Sweden - III_Palsa_N3_1 | ecosystem: Environmental > Terrestrial > Soil > Palsa > Peat permafrost | place: Sweden... | reverse complement strand
CATGCCGTACTCAATACCGTTGTGCACCATCTTCACAAAGTGGCCCGCACCATTCTCGCCGCAGTGCAGATAGCCCTCCTGCGAAGTCCCACCCAGCTTCTCCCGTCCCGGCGTCAGCGCAATATCGCCAATGCCCGGAGCGATTGTCTTGAAGATCGGATCAAGATGTTCCACCGTCGCCTTCGATCCACCGATCATCATGCAGTAGCCGCGCTCCAGCCCCCATACACCGCCGCTCGTTCCTACGTCCACGTACTCAATCTTCTTCTCCGCAAGCTCTTTCGCTCTGCGAATGTCGTCAATGTAATACGAGTTCCCGCCGTCAATCAGAATGTCGCCCGGCGCAAGATGCGGCGCAATCTCGGCAATCGTCTCTTCCACCACCCCCGCCGGAATCATCATCCAAAGCGCACACGGCTTCGCCATCTTCGAAATCATATCTTCGATCGAAGACGTCCCTGTAACCCCATGCTCCTTCGCCAAATCCTCAACAACCTTCGGCGACATATCGAAGACAAAACACTCGTGACCATTCGCTGCGAGCCGGCGAACCATATTGGCTCCCATCCTGCCCAGACCTATCATTCCGAGTTGCATGAGCTCTCCTCTGTATCAGTTCTGAATCGTTAGATGTTGATTCCCTGCGGAGCGTTACAAGACGATTTCAAGATCACTGCTGCCCTAAGCCTACCCCTTCTACGCAATCGGAGTCCCCGGCTCTGCACAAAAAACTTATTCATGGACGCCCTCATCTCTCCCAAACGCCCTCATCCTGAGCGCAGCGAAGGATCTCATATCTCGCCAGGAGCAGCACGCATTAGCAAAGGATTTTCGGCGAACCAGTATTTATTGGCTCACTCTCAGGTCTTGGTGTCCAGGCGTGACAGGAGGAGCGAGGCGATGTCCGGTACGGATAAGCGGCTTCTCAATGAAGTAATAGCTAAGGCATGCGGCACAAAGCGTTGCGATGTATTTCCACGGACGCCCGGACAGGAAGTGAAGTGGCAGCCATGTGATCTCGTTGCCGGGAAGAGCGGCAACAAAGAAGGGTATGTGCCACAAATAGATGCTGTACGAAATTCTGCCAAGGAATCTGATCGGAGCAAGTTCCAGCAGGCGCGTACTAATGCTCCTCGGATGGAGCACGGTCGCAATAATCCACAGCGAGAATCCGAAGAACAGATAAGCTCGTTGGTCACTGAGAATGTGTACATTGCAGATCGAGTGCCAATCCGAAATACGCCGCAATCTACTTGCGAGCATCAATGCCACAGTAATGGAATAGGCCACCCAGGGTCGAAGCCAGCGTATCGCCCAGGCATGAATTTTAGGTTTGCGGAGCAGAAGAGCTAAGAGGGAAGGTCCGAGGAAGTAGAGGATTATCCAATACGTGCGTCGTGGGGCCGCCTCGTGAAAGTAAAAATTATGATCACGCGCGATATTCTGCAGGGCCCAGATTATGAAAATTATGCCTGCAAAGATTTTGATTCGGTGACGCCGAAAGAAGAAAAGAAGCAGCGACAGCAAAATGTAAAAGTGTTCTTCTACGGAGAGTGTCCAAAAGTGCCCGGTAAATGACCCATTAGAAACGTCCCCTACATGGGAAACGAAGTTCGCATAGAAGAACACAGCTCCAAGCCAGAACCGCCAATACTCGTGAATGAGCCCGCACAACATCAGTAAAAGGACAACTGACAGGTACGCCATGGATGCCGGCTGAATCCGAAAAAAGCGGCGGATATAGAAAGACTTGATGTTGAAGTGACCAAGGGCAGACTCTTCCTGCAGGATGCGGGTGCAGATGAGAAATCCACTGATCGCAAAAAACAGATAAACGCCATAACTGCCAAGGAATTGCTGGTTTTCATTGGAAAACCTCCCCACCTTCCAAGGCAGATCGTGTGCCATGATCACGCCCAGGATGGCCAGTGCTCGCCACCCATCGAGGCTTGGCATGTAGCCGGTCTTTTTTGTCAGTGAGGCCATGTTTAGCTATTGGAAATTCGATTTTAGCAGTCTTACCGAGAATGGCTCAGTACTATCGAATCAGTGAGCAACGAGACCGAAGCCCACCGCTGCCTATACCCTATCTAAAGTCTGTTACGAGCCGTCTAATCATCACCCGGCAATCACCGCGAAAGAGCAATGAGCGCAACCACCAGTGGCAAGAAAAAAACGAAGCCCAGGACCACGAAATCCTCGCGTGCATCCATAGCCACTGTTGCCCCGCAGAGCACTCTCCTGCAAGGCGTCATCAGTGCCTTCATCCTCTTCCACGTCGTCGCCATCTTCTGCTGGGCCGTTCCGCTCAGCAGCCCGCCCATCCTCGCCGTGCGGCAGCTCATTCGCCCCTACATGGTCTGGTCCGGCCTCTTCCAGTCATGGGACACCTTCGCCCCCAGTCCGGTCTCCAGCAACACCTTCGTCAAAGCCATCGCGATGTCCCAATCCGGCGACGTCCACGTCTGGGGCTTCCCTCGCATGGAGCAGCTCAGCTACAGCCAACGCTACCGCGAAGAACGCTATCGCAAGTTCGCCGAAACCCTGCCCGCCCAGCCAAACTCCGTCCTTTGGCCCAACGTCGCCAGCAAGCTTGCCAAGTCCTTTGACACCCCCGGCGACCCCACGGAAAAAGTAATGCTGCTCAACTTCCACGCAGACATCGTCCCCGGCACCCCAAAGGGCAAGGAACCAACCCCCAGCCCCGACATCTTCTATCAGGAGTACTTCCTGCCCGAGGATTCGAAATGACCTTGCAAAACCTGGGGCAAGCCTGGAACCGCTTCTTCTTCACCCCGCAGTCGCCAACCTCGCTCGGCCTCTTCCGCATCCTCTACGGCGCGTGCGTCACCTGCACTCTACTCTTGCTGCACTTCGATTGGCTAAGCTGGTTCGGCGTAGACGGTTGGGTCTCCCTGCCGGCCATGCAAACCATCGAACCCGGCCCCCGCATCAACCTCTTCACCGTCATGCCGCAAGACAACCACTGGATCACCGCATTCTTCTGGGTCTTCCTGGCCTTCGCCCTGCTCCTCACCGCAGGCTTGTGGACGCGCTTTAGCAGCATCATCGTCTTCGTCTGCATCACCTCGATGCATCAAAGAAACCTCTTCATCAACAACGGCGGCGACACCTTCCTCCGCGTCGCTGGTTTCTTTCTCATGTTCGCCCCCGCAGGCGCAGCCCTTTCGCTAGACCGCCTCCTCCGCATCCGCCGCGGCCTCGAAGGCCCAGTGCCACCGCCCATCATCCCCTGGGCGCAACGGATGATTCAACTGGAACTGGCAATGGTCTACCTGTTCTCCTTCTGGTGGAAGATGAAGGGCAACAGCTGGGTTCACGGCACCGCTCTGTACTACGTCCTGAACCTCCACTCCCTCACCCGCTTCCCCCTCCCCCAATGGGTCCAAACTCCGCTGGCCGAAAAACTCGGAACCTGGTTCACCCTCCTCTTCGAGTGCTGCATGGGCATCCTCGTCTGGATTCGCCCCCTGCGCTACCCCATGCTCCTAATAGGCCTGTTCTTCCACCTCTGCCTCGAATACGCCCTAAACATCCCCATGTTCCAGTGGGACATACTCGCCGCCTACGTCCTCTTCATCGACCCAGCCGACCTAACCCGCCTCTGGCACTTCCTCCGCCGGACAATCACCAAATCCCCCGACTTGAAACAAACCACCGCAGACTCCGCCGCTTAGGCGGTATCGACAGATAGAAGTCTGATGGTCGCGAGTAACTCGTTATAGAGGCGGTAGTTTTGTTTAGCGCCAAAGGCGCGGCCATATCACAGCCCAGCCCGAAGGGCTGGGTGAGCAACCCTACACGGAAGGAGGGCTGTAAGCCCGATCTAAAATTCAACCACCCACGCAGCCGCCTGAGTTTGCTCTATGTCGATAGAGCTTCTAGCAAATCCCTCGTAACGCCCACCTCACCCCAGCCAAACCCCTTGACACGCGTCATACAATTAACCTAGAAGCAGTGCGACCGGTTGAACCCTCCAGGGCTCCCATCTGACCCTTCAAAGCACCCTACAAAACATACCGGAAGTCCAACACAGAACACCCAAGATCCAAAGCTAAGTCATTTCCCATCAAGATTTTGCGCCAAAAAGTACCGGGGGGGGGCAACAAACTCTAAGGCCCCACACCAGCAGCCAACGGCACAGTAGCAGGAGACGCCAACCCAATCACCTCCGAGACGCTGTTATCCCCAGCATTCGCCGTCCATACACTGCCCGACGAATCCACAGCAATCCCCGAAGGAGCGTTCAACACCCCAAAACCCGTAGCCGGAGAAAGCGGCGCACTCACCCCAAACCCCAGCTTCGAGATACTCCCCGCCGTCTGGCTATTCGCAACCCACACCACCCCCTCCCCATCCACCGCCACCGCCGCCGGAAGCGACAGCCCCCCGCCCGTATAGGGCGCCACCAGCAGCGACCCGCCACCGGCGGCAAATAAACTCGCCGCATTAATACCGTTATCCGCAATCCACGCCCGCCCGCCCGCATCCAGCGCAATCCCCTCAGGCGCAAGCATGGCATTGTCCGTAAACCCCGTGCCACTCAACAGGGTCTGCCCATTACTAAACTTCGCAACCGTCGAAGCGCTATTGTCAGTCACCCAAACATTCCCACCAGAATCAACAGCAACCGTCGAAGGGTTCTGCAAAAGCCCACCCGCAGTCAGCGGACTCGACCCCACCGCCAACCCCGCACGACTCAACTCCGTAACCGAGCCACCAGCAAAGTTACTCACCCAAATATTGTTCTGGCTATCGATAGCAATCCCCGTCGGCCCACTAATTCCACCCGCCGTAAAGCTCGCACTCGACTGCACCACTCCCCCACTCACCGTCAGCTCAACAACCGAACTACGCAGCGTATCCGCCACCCACACGTTCCCACTCTTATCAACCGCAACCCCCTGCGCCCCGAAAATATTATTCGCTCCCGTATAGCCCGAAGCCCCCGTCAACAATGCACCAACACTACTAAGCCCAGTAACGCTATTCCCACCCGCGTTAGCGACCCACGCATTCCCATTAGCATCAATAGCAATACCCGCAGGCGCATTAAGCCCACCCCCCGTAAAGTTCAAAGCAACCGACCAGTCATTAGGAGCCACCGTCAAAGCCGGCTGAAACGGCGCAGACGCTGAAATCAGGCCCAATAATGCCGCAACATTGCTCCCAGGATTCGCATTGATGTTCAACATCGCGGCGATGGTATTCGCAGGAGCCGAACCACCAGCAGGCGTAGCCGCAGAGAAGAGTCCGCTACACGAAGCTCCCGTTCCATTGGAGTTCACACAAGCCGCCAGCATGTCCGCCAGAGAGTAAATCTCACTCGTAGGCACAGTAGCATTCGCGGACAAGCCACTCCCAGGCGAGTTGCCCGTCGTCATGTTCGCAAGCACGTTCGCCATAGCAAAAGCATTCACCAGCCCAGTAGCATTCGCCCCCTGCGCCCCGACATGAGCGACGTCCGCCATAAACGGCGAAAGGGCAACCACAGAAGCCACCGTAGTCACCTCATCAATAAAGAGGAAGCTCGATGCAGTAAGCCCGCTGCACGGTCCCAAAGCCGCCATCATCGCCAACGCCCCGTTGTTCACACTCCCCGAAAGCCCAGGATTACCACCCGTCGCAACAATGTACAGCTGCGGATTCACCCCATACGCTGTCGTATTCGAAGTGCAGTTCCAATCACCCGTAATGCTGAAGCTACCATCCGCCAGCGTCTGCACCGTCGTGCCAATCAACGGTGTCGCCGCCGACTTGATCCCGGTAATCCCAACAGCATAAAGCTGGATCGTCGCCCCAGATACCGGCTGCTGACCGCCATGCACCATGCCGCTCACCTTGATCGATCCACTCGACGCAGAAACACTCTGACTACCAGGCGCAAGCCCCGTGCCACAACCATCGACCAACATCGTCAACGCAAAAAGCAAGCAAGCTACGTTGATCTTCCTAACTGGCGAGAGTGCTACCTGACTCGTCTTCTTCATGGCGTCACCATAAAGCTCCGCACGACGGAAGTCGCCGGGGCAAAGGTTGCGTTTCCAGACTGTGATGCGGTTACAGTAACCAACCCAGTCCCAGTGAGCGTCACTATGCTGCCAGAGACCGTCGCCGGCCCAGTCACTGCATATGTAACGTGAAGGCCCGAGGTGCTATGTGCCGTAAGCGTAATGGCGTGGACCGCAATAGGCAGGTTAGGAATCGGTAGGAACGTAATCGTCTGCGCCACATTGCCGGTCACCGTCAGTAAGCCGTTCACAAACGTGAACGCATAGTTCGACGGCGCAGCCAGCGTCCCAAGCGATGCCGTGATCACATAATTACCCTTAGGCGAATTCAACACCGCTGTCGTCGACAACGCAGGCGCACCACTAACGACTGCTATCGTGTCCCCATTCACAAAACCGGTAATCCCGTAGCTGAAGGCTGGATTCGCCGTCTCAAAATCACGTGTCGCATTTTGTACCGTCACCGTCAGCACATTCTTCGTCGTCACCGTCACGATCACCGTTGCTGAAGTGCTCGAGGCAAGCGTCGAATTGCCCGAGTAGATAGCCTGCAGCGTATGCGTGCCGGTAGTCAGCGCAGAGGTGTTGTAGACAGCGATACCATTCGTAGCCGTAGACGAGCCAAGCAACGTGGGGCCGTCATAGAAACTCACAGTGCCAGTCGTAGAGCTGCTGGTCGGCGCCACCGTCGCCGTCAGTTGGACATTGCCACCAACCGTCACCAGCGTCGCGGAAGCACTGAGCGTAGTCGTGGTTGCCGTAAGTACCACAACAGCGGGCGCATCTGTGAGATGGATCGTCTCATTGATCGCCAGTAGCGTTGAAGGCACCAGCGAGACAGTATCCGTCACATAAATGACCTCCGTGTCCGCAGGAGGGTTATTCCCCGGAGACACAGCAGGCAAGGTGCCTACTCCGATTAGCTGCGATGTCTGTGGCGAGTTCCCAGCAGTATCGGCAACGCTAACTGTTGCAGTAAGAATGTCAGGCGGAGGAGCATTGACGTAAGTCCCACCCACAATCGGCGGACTAAACGTCACCATAATCGTGCAGCTTGAGTTCGCTGCGAGCGACACGCCACAGTTGTTTGTCTGCGCGAAAGTCGCAGCGCCGTTACCAGTAATCGTGATCGAAGAGATGGGCAGCGATGCACTACCGTTATTGGTAAGCGTAAGGTTCTCCGGGTTCGACGTACCACCCTGCGGCGTTGAGAAGGACAACAGAAACGGCAGCAGCGTAACCGATGGCGGCATTCCCGTCGCAATCCCGGTAAGCGTAATCTGCTGCGGCGCATTCACAGCATTGTCGCTTACGGTAAGGTTCCCAATAAGCGTGCCAGACAACAACGGCGTGAAGTCGACATTGATTGGGCACTCGTAACCAACGCCAACAGAACCGACATCATAGCAATCCGCACTTCCCGTTGGGTTCGTAACATCGCGCGTAAAGTTTGTGCTTGAGATGCCCCACGGCGAAGAGGTGAATGGGCTCGTGAACCCCACAAATCCATTGTTACCTGCATTCACAACAGTCGCAGTCAAAGGCGTGCTCACCGTATCGATCGGCTGCGAATTCGTCCCGTCATACGACCCATTGAAAGGCAGAACCGACTGTGTCACATTGATCTTGCGGATGCCACCAAAGGCGCTCGCAATATATACGTTGGCTCTACCGTCGAGTCGCACCAGCTCCGGATGATTCAACGCAGCTTCAACCGCAGAGCCATCAGAGTTTGGCTGGCCTGCATCACCAAGTACAGTGCTCCCGAACATGCCATACGTTCCCGGCTCTCCTGCAACGTTATTGATAATCTGCGTCCCTGCATCGATGCGGCGAATATGGCAGGCGTACTCGTCGGCCAGGTAGATATTGTTCGCAGGATCAATAGCGATGCCAGTCAATGTAGTGAATCCTGCCGCGGTCGCGAGACCACCATCACCGGAACTACCAGAGCAGTATCCCTGCTGATAGGTAGAAGACGGTGTCGAGCTTCCGGCAATGGTACTGATCACTCCGGTAGACATATTCACCATACGAACGAGCGTGCCGCCGTTGTCAGTGAAGTACAGGTTGCCATTGCTATCAAAAGCAAGATCGCCCGCACTCACCTCAGCCTGCGTCGCCTGTCCGCTATCGCCCTTGTAACCGTAGGTGCCATTACCGGCAACAACCGTTACGATATTCGTATTCGCGTCGATACGACGCACCATCGAATGCGAGGTAGAAGAGATGTTGTTACTACTGCCAACCGTGTCACCAGTATCTGAGAAGTAGATATCTCCAGCAGAGTCCAGAATGATGCCAGCAACGGTACCGACGGTAGCCTGCAACGCGGTGCAACCATCACCCCAGGTGTCAGTCTGCGCCGCGCATCCAGCACCTCCGTAATACACGCCGCCATTTTGCCAGACAACACCACTATCAAGGATGGTGGTTCCCGTAGTTGTAGGCCACACAGGAGCGGTCGCGCCCGTTGTACCGGTTTGTATTGCAGTGAAGAGATATTTCACGCTGCTCACGGTCACGACGATGCGCGTCGCTAAAGTAAAACCGGTAGAAGCTGCCCACGAAGAGGGCGTGATAAAACCAACGACTGTCGTAATCAAGCTAGTCGCCGGATCGATATAACGAATGCGCGTCGGATCGCCATAATTGTCCGCACTCACGCCAATGTAGAGACCATCTTTGCTATCGAGCGCAATTGGTCCCAAAGACTGGCCGAACTCTGCACCCAGCGCAGTACCGCCATCTCCAGCAATGGGTTCAACATAACCACCATAGATGAAGGGTGTCCCCGCATACAGGTGGATATTGCCGCTCGTGTCCGTCTTCCAGATCACATCGTTCTCGTTGTCTGCGATAAACATCTCACCGGCGGAGTCCATGGCAAAGCCGCTCTGGAAGCCAACCGCAGCTTGTGTCGCAGGCCCATCAGCCCCAACAATGCCGTCAGCAACGCCACCACTGCCGCCAACAACCGTATTGATAATGCCGGGCGTGAGAGACGCCAGCGGCCCCGTACCCGTACCCGTAAGGCCGAAGGTATACGGCACTCCACCCCCGGTTACATTCAGAGAAGCATTGCGAGTACCCACGCCAGTCGTAGTAAAAGTTATCGGAAGAGAGCAAACGCTTCCAGCTGCATTCACAGAGCCCACCGTGCAACCAGTGATCGTCCCAAGCGTGTACTCCGGGAACGCACTCCCAATCCCAATCGACTGCAACGCAAGGGCGCTATTCAAAGTCAGCGTAACCGTCTGTGTCGTACTTTGCCCCACCGCAGTTGCAGGAAACACGGCATTCGCCAGAGTAAAGTTGCCCGCACCCTGTGCCGGCGGATTCCCCGTCGTACCCACCAGAGGCACACTCTGCGAAACATACAGATACGTGCCTTGCACAATCCTCACGCCACCGGAGTCATCCTGCACGTTCAGGTCTGCCGAGTAGTAAGCCCACGTAAGAGGCGAGAATGCGATCGTAATCATGCAACTTGCGTTGATCGCCAGCGTCGCTCCGCACGTGTTACTGACAATGGAGAATCGGCCAGGATCATTCCCACTAATCGTCCATCCAGTGGGATTGATGTTGAGCGTAGCCGTCCCGGTATTGCTCAGCGTTATCGTCTGCGACGCACTCACTGTACCCGGAGCCACAGTGCTGAAGGTGATCTCAGTGGGTGCCAGAACCGCGTTCGGTGCAGTACCCGAACCAGTCAGCGCTACGGTTTGTGTCCCGCTTCCAGTGCTGGCATCATCCAATACGGTAAGCGTTCCTATCTGCGTTGCCACGGCCCCGGCAAAGAAAGTCACGTTGATCGTGCAACTGGCTGTCGGCGCCAGCGTTGCCGGGCAATTGTTGGTCTCGTTGTAGTAAACCGTGGTGTAGATCTGCGAAATCGACAGCGGCGTCGTAGTGCTGGTGTTCGTCAGCGTCACCGGTTGCGACGGGGCTGCGCCCTCGTTCACAACAGCGACAAAGGTCAGCGGGCCGTTGGTGATAGACACGCTCGGCGGCGTACCCGTTCCCGTCCCCGCAAGCTGGATATTCTGTACCGTGTAGTTGCCGGAAGCAGCCGCGTAGCCGCTGTCAGCGTAAGTGGCAGTATCGGAAAATACGCCGTCCGTAAGCGGCTGGAACGTCATTGAAATTCCGCACGCCTGCTCTGCACCCAGGCTGTAGTTGTAAGTGCCGCAATCCAGGCTCGTAAGTGGCGATCCGATATACGGAACCACAACAAACGGAGCCGTCACGGTAAGCGGCGGATACCCCTCCCCCTGCAACCCGGGCGCCCCATAGGTGTTGTATCCGCTCGCCAGGTTCACAATGTCGCCGTTCATCAGCGTCAGTGTCTGGGTAGCGCTTGTCACGCCGATGTTCACGGAACCAAAATTGAAGCTGGTCTGCGAAGCATCAATAAAACGCACGCCATCGGCTTCCAGCACATAGAGGTCTCCAGAGGAATCCACAACGACTCCCTCCGTACCGCTAAACCCTGCCAACGTAGCAGGCCCACCGTCACCAGACGCAGAGCACGTCTGATTGCCAGCCAGCAGAGTGTTCGCCAACGACTGCCAGTGGTACTGCGAAACCGTGCAGTTGTTCTGCAACGTGTAATAGATGTTGTCGCTCGCGTCGACAGAAAGACTATTCGGCCCAATCGACCCCTGATAGACCGACGTGATGATGCCGCTCACGGCGTCCACGCGACGAACCTCCATATCCTGATAGTCGGCAATGTAAATATCGCCGACCGAATCAAGAGTCACGCCAATCGGAAAGTTCAAACTCGCAGAGATCGCCGGGCCGTTGTCGCCGTTGTTAGAAGGCGGCGCATTGAGCGGGCCACCCGCGATGGTATAGATATCGCCCTGCACCGGGCTGGTCAGCCCCGGCACAGTACCTGCGTTATAAACAACACGCACAACGTTGTTATTGCTGTCGGCTATATAGAGATTGCCGTTACCATCCACGGCAATGCCAGCGGGATAAGCAAGTAACGCCTGCGTAGCTGGACCACCATCGCCAGCGAAGCAGCAGCCAGCCGTATAGGGCGTGTTTAGCGTACCTGCCACGGTGTTGATGATGCCGGTGGCTGCACTCACCATACGCACGGCCTGGTTGTTGGAGTCCGAGATA
>Ga0302315_10005183_pt1 | contig 11172 bp, 7 predicted proteins | sample III_Palsa_N3_1_FD_200532 | JGI IMG/M metagenome (GOLD analysis project Ga0302315, IMG submission 200532) | Peat permafrost microbial communities from Stordalen Mire near Abisko, Sweden - III_Palsa_N3_1 | ecosystem: Environmental > Terrestrial > Soil > Palsa > Peat permafrost | place: Sweden... | reverse complement strand
GAACGACACATGCGAATAGTTCGTTGCGTCCAGGCTGAACGGGATCAGAAAGCGCGCTTCATCGACGGGTTCGCGGGTGCGGTCCTGCAGCCCAGCCAGCCCCGCGAGCGGTTGCGCGAGCCGGATAGCACCGCTTTTGATCGCGCGCCAGGCGGGCACCATCAGCTGCGGCCAGCGCGAGTGGGCATCGCCTTCAAACAGCGCGACACTGCGTACGATGCCGTCGTTGTCGACTTCCAGATTGATGTGGCCCAGTCCGGCCGCTGCGTCCGCCAGGGACGGCACGGGCTTGACGACGACCCGTGCGCCGTCGCTGTCCTCGGGACTGAGCAGAACCGGCAGATAGGTCGGGCTCAGGGCGACCGCGTGGGCCAGTTGCGCATCGTCGGCAGCGGTTTCGGTGAACAAGACGTCGTAGATCACGGCTGCCGGCTTCGCCTCGGCGAGCCGCTCCAGCAGGCTCGCGTGGACGCTGCGCGGCCACGGCCAGTGGCCAAGCCGCTCGATACTCGCGTTGTCGATTTCGACCACGACGATATCGGCGAGCGCCGCTTGCTTATGCAGTATCAGGAAGCGGTCGTAGACCAGATGATCGATGCCCGCCGTCCAGGGGCCAGACGCACTTGCCAGGATTACCGCTATGCCCAGGCAGCCGATCGCACCCCACTCCAGCAGGAAGCGTCGGCCAGCCGGCCGCCCAAGTCGTGCACGCGGATCGAGGCTCATGCGCGGAGAGTTAGAAGAGTCCTAGCGGGCAAGCGTGAACGACCGGACCGAGCTACCCTTCTCGTAGAACCGGCCGTTTTCGAACTGCTCGGCAATCACGGTCCAATAATAAACGCCGCGTGGCAGATCCGTCACCACGAGTTCGCCGGCCGGCAGATCGGTCCGGTCGACAAGCGGATTGCGCAGGTCGGGCGAGGCGCCAAGGACGAAGCGGAAACGCGTTTCCACGCCCGGCCGGCTCGCGAACCAGCGGAACGCATAGTTGCGGGTGCCGGCGCGCGGCGTTGCCGACGCGCTCAGACCCAACTGGCGTCGCTCGAAGGCATAGATCTGAGGCAGGCCTTCGAGACCATTGCGATCGACGGCGGAGATGCGCACGAAGTAAGTGCCATCGGGCAGATCGCCGAAATCGGCATGCGGTTCCTTCACCGGTAGATCGCGGATCAGGTCGAGCAGGTCCGCATCGCGGGCGATCTGCACGCGATAGCCGGACGCCAGGTTGTCCGGCACGAGATCGAACGCGACGGTTTTACCATCCTGGACCTTGCTGGGATCGGTCAACGAGGGGGCGCTCAACAACTCGACCGGCGTACCGATCGAGCCGCTCGCATTAGATACATTGCCGAAGCGCGCCGACACGAGCTGCTCGGATGCCTGCAGCGGGACACCGGGCGCGGGCGCCGACGCACTGGCCGGATCCACGCCGACCGCGCCGTCCAGCACCTCCACCGCCGTTTGCTGCTGGGCGGTGTCGTAGCTCACCCGAAAATGCGTGCCGCGCACGCCGGCCACCACCGACGGCGAACGGATCTGGAAGCGATCGTCCTTCTTCGTCGCGTGCGTGACTTCGCTTTCCACCTCGCCGTGCTGTAGCGACAGCACCCGGTCTGAGGCGCCCGTCAGGCTGGTCAGACGCAGCTTGCCGACCTCGAGCACGGCATCCTGCGATAGGGTCACGTGCGAGCCATCTGGCAGTTCAAGCGACGCGAAGCCATCGTGACCGCTACGCACGCGATCGCCTTCGCCGAGAGTCATGCCGGCCGCAAGCGGCGTGTAGGGACCCGCGCCGAACGCGCGCTCGACAGGCCCGCTGACGGCCACCACACGTGCGGCTTCCTGCTCCTGGCGCAGCAATGCAGCTGGAATCTGCAACTGGATACCGGCCTGCAGATGGCGCGGCGCCGGCACCCTGTTCAGGCGGCTCAATACTGCCCAATCGCGCGGATCGCGCAGGTAGCGCGCCGCGATCTCATACAGGGTGTCGCCGGCTTTAGTCGTGTAAGGCACGGTCAAAAGTGGCGCGCTTTTGCCGATGTGCGCCGCGGCCAGTGCCGGGGCAAGCCCGAGCGCTGAGACGAAGCAAGGCACCAGGATCGCCAGTGCCCGGCGCGCACCGCTCGCCGCCAGACCAACCGGCGGCGTAAATACAGAAACCGTCACGCCCCCCCCTTTTCGATGAGCTCAAGCCGGTATCCATAACCGTAGATTGGCGTCAGGCGATAGCCGTTTTCCGGTCTAAGCCCGAGCTTGCTGCGCAACATCGAGACGTGGGTGTCCATCGTGCGCGACGGAATTTCCGTGGCCTGCTTCCAGATCACATCGAGAATGTGCGCACGCGACAGTGGCCGGCTCAAGTGCTGGAACAACAGCAACGCAAGGTCGAATTCCTTTTGCGTGACCGCCACCGCGGTACCACGCACCAGGACGTGCTTGGAACTGAGATCGAACTCGTAGTCGCCGAAGGTTTCCTTGAGCGCCGTAGTGTTGAGCTTGTAGGCGCGCCGCAGCAACGAGCCGACGCGCGCCAGCAGGACGCCCGACGACACCGGCTTCACGACATAGTCGTCCGCGCCCGTGTTGAGGATCGATGTGATATCGGTCTCGCGGCTGCGGCTCGTCATGAACAGCACCGGCAAACGCTCGGAGAGGCTCTCGCGCACCCAGCGCAACACTTCTTCACCGGACATATCGGGTACGTTCCAGTCCAGCACCAGCAGATCGAAAGTCTGGCGCCGTAGCTGGCGGACCAACGCGCGGCCCTCAGCGTAGGCGTGGCAGATGTGGCCAGCGGCCGAGAGCGTTTGACATACCAGATCGGCCTGAGCCGGATCGTCATCCAGGACTGCAATTCTCATAACACCCCGCAACGCAATTCCGTTATTCGTATCTGGATGGCCGGCCATCGGTCGAGACGGCACGTGCCTCTGTTCGGGGCTGCGCCGCGGCGTTATCTTTTGCATCGGACGCGTACCCCGGCGCGTCCAACACGAGACAACACATTCCACCACCGACAACTCTATTTATCGATTATTAATCGTGCGCCACAAACCCGCGTTTAAAACAGGTATCGGGAATATCTCAAAAATGGCGCACGCTTCACCCGCTCACAAAGTGTGATTGGGCTTTTTTATCATAATCGAAAACCGCCACCCCCTTCCGAATGTCGTCCACCTGCCATCCGGCATCGGCTCAAGCTCTTGAGCCTGTCACTCAACTTCCCTAAAGCAACCTCTTTGGGTCATAACCGGGTTACAGCAGGTCTCGCTCACGCTAATTCTATGGCCCCGCCTAACCTGTTCTAGTGGGCGCAAAGCTCTTTGCATCGCTCTCGCCTTCGTCATTCTCATCGTCGTTCTGCGGCTCCAATCGACTGTTCAAGGCCGCGTCGAGGTGAATGCGTACATGCTCCCAGGCTCCGTGTGCATAGTCGGGTTGAGCCGCCGCCCAATCTTGTGCCAGTCCAAATACACGGCGCACTGTTGCGGCGCAGACATTCAGATCATCGCCCGAGCCACGCGCCGCCGTCTCACGCAGCAACTCAGCCAGCCACGGCATCTCGAGCGCACACGAATCGGCATAGGCAACCACCGCTGCGCGGGCGTGGCGATCGTTCGCCGGATCGAGTTCGATGCGCTGCAGGCGCCGGCCGACCTTGCGCTTCTGCTCGTTCGTCCAGAACGGAATGCGCGTCGTGCCTGGTCTAAAAAACATCCAATCCCTCGATTAGCGGCGCAGCACCCGTCACGCTATTTTTCCCGGCGTGATGCATCCCGCATGTTTCTCGTGACGCTGTACTCCCCGCCATGCGTCCGAGTCAAATAATGACAATCTGCGAGACAGTATAAGAACTGTCTCAATTTAAATCGTTTAAAGATTGTTAGATCGGTTTCCGTGTGTGTTCGGCAGCGCGCGTAAAAACGCAGCCTGGGCGCGGCAATCCATTGAGGACAGGCAGGTAGTCAGTATTTTGCGCAGTCCCGGCCAGATTATCGTGTTACAGAAATTGTGTGGCCGGCGATTCGTCAGGCGGATTTTGCTTCAATTATTGATGCAGACGCCGTAGCGGATTGAGCGATTCGCGGTTCTTATCGCCGCGTAGCCGGATCTTATGTCCGCCCGACACCGCGTCTAGTCGCAGGCGGTTGCGCCGCCCACCGAGTTGCAATGATGGACCGACCAGTGACTCTCCCCTGTGAGCCCCGTGCTGCCGCCTATTCCGAGCGGCTGACGCCGAGGCCGGAAATGAATCTCGACGCGCGAAAAACCGTGTGGCGCGCGGACCGGCGGCAACGGCGACGCCGCTACGATTGCGCGCTGTATGGCAGCGTCCCACGCAGGATTGCCGCTCGAATGCAGCAACGTCACCGAGCTCACGGCGCCAAGCGGATCAAGGCGGATGGATACGATCCCCTCCGGGTTCTCTGGAACGCTCGCGGTAGCGACGATGAGATTGCTCGCCAGCGCACAGGCAACATAGCTGTGCCATTGCACCGAGTTCAACTGGTCGATCGCTGGGCGAGGCTCGCTGCCGGACGCTGTGCGCGCGAGGCAGTGACTGGTGACTTTATCTGCCGAGGGTAATACTGGTTGGTTGTCGTCTTGCGGGCTCCCCGTCGTGCATCCAGCCGCCCAGGTCAGCATCGACACAACGAAGGCGAACAGGCAGCGCCGTCCTTTATTCATTTTGGATTCCCCGTGTCTCCGCTGATGCGTATCGTTGTTTGTTCGTCAGGTAGCGGGAATGCATCGCCGGGCCGTCCGACTATTCCGCCGCCCATTCAGCCAACTTCGCCACGGTATTCATGTTGCGTGCGGTTCCATTGCCCGCGGCCTGGATCTTCAGCTTTGAGTTTGCGATCCCGTCTGCGTAGTGTACGTAGATCTCGCGGGTTCCGAGCGCGATCTCTTCTGTCTGCTGACCGCTCACCTTGCTCAAGGTGTCCGTGGGCGGCGCTCCATCGAGAAAGATGGCCACCGTCCGGTTCGGCTCGGCCGACTTGAAAGGGTTAGCGTCAAGCGCCGCTGCCACTTCCGCGCCGGTTCGGACCAGCACGCCTACGGGCTTGCCGGCGTAGGCCTCGAGGCAACCTTCCAGCTTCGCCTTGACGGACTTTTCAGAGAGCTTGCTGGCAAAGACGACGTTGCCGCTCGCAATGTACGTGCGCACATTCGTAAAGCCAAGGGATTCGCACATGGCCCGTAGTTCGGCCATCGGAAGTTTGCCGGTGCCGCCCACATTTACGGCGCGCAAGAGAGCGATATAGGTCGTCATGTTCGCATTCTATTGCGACTCGAACTCTCCGGGTTGGTCTATGGTCGCGCCCCTCGCGTCTCACCCCTTACTTCACCCCGCTCGCGCAATCTCCGGCATCGGCGCGAACAGCGCGTCGAGATCGTCATCGGAGAACTTCACCGTCTCCGCCGCGTCCTCGGACAGAATGCTGTCGGCCAGTGCCGCCTTCTTCTCCTGCAGCCGCACAATCTTTTCCTCGATACTGCCCGCCGCGATCAGCTTGTAGACGAACACGGGCTTATCCTGTCCGAGACGATGCGCGCGATCCGTGGCCTGATTTTCGGCCGCCGGGTTCCACCATGGATCGTAGTGAATCACCGTATCTGCCGCCGTGAGGTTCAAGCCGACACCGCCTGCCTTCAGGCTGATCAGGAAGAGCGGCACCTCGCCGCGCTGAAAACGCTGCACGGGCGTGGCGCGATCGGTGGTGCTGCCGGTCAAGGTGACGTAAGGGATCGCGGCCTTATCGAGCGCCGCCGCAATCAGGTCCAGCATGCCGGTGAACTGCGAAAACAGCAGCACGCGCCGGCCTTCTTCGATCAACTCAGGCAGCATCGCCAGCAATAGCTCGAGCTTGGCCGACTCCTTGACGCGCGCCGCCTTCTCGAGTTTCACGAGACGTGGATCGCAGCACACCTGACGCAGTTTCAGCAGCGCATCGAGCACGATGATGTGGCTTCGGGCCAGTCCCTGCGAGTTCACCGCTGCGCGCACTTTCGCCTGCATAGCAGTCCGGACGATTTCGTACAGGTCACGCTGCGCGCCTTCCAGATCCACGGTACGCACAATCGTGGTCTTTTCCGGCAGTTCTTTCGCCACTTCGTCCTTGCGCCGGCGCAGCATGAACGGACGAATACGCCGCGCCAGCAACTCCCGCCGCACGCCATCGCCATTGCGCTCGATCGGATTGCGCCAACGCTTGGTGAAGTCCTTCTGGGTGCCGAGAAAACCCGGCAACAGAAAGTCGAACTGCGACCACAATTCGCCGAGATGGTTTTCCAGCGGCGTGCCGGTAAGGCACAGACGGTGCCGTGCGCGCAGATCGCGAATGGCAGTCGCCGACTTGGTAGTGGCGTTTTTCACATACTGGGCCTCGTCGAGAATCAGCAGGTGATACTCGTGCTCCGAGAGTACAGCGTGATCGCGCCATAGCAGCGCATAGGTCGTGAGAATCAGGTCGTGCTGGCCAATCAGCTCGAAGCGCTCCTTGCGCTGGGGCCCGTTCAGGACCAGCACCTTCAGATCCGGCGCAAAACGCTGCGCCTCTTCTCGCCAGTTATGGACCAGCGTGGTCGGCAAGACGATCAGCGCGGGACGGTCGAGCCGCCCTGCTTCCTTTTCCGCGAGCACGTGGGCGAGCGTCTGCACTGTCTTGCCGAGGCCCATGTCGTCGGCCAGTACGCCGGCCAGGTTGTGCTCGCGCAGGAACTGCATCCAGCTCAAGCCCTGATGCTGATACGGACGTAACTCGGCCCGCAGTCCGCGCGGCACCGGCACTTCGTGCACGCCGCCACCGGTCTGCAGACGCTGTGCCAACTGGCGGATCGACGCATCGCCCTGAAACTGCCAGCGCCCCGTATCGGTCAGCGCAGCAAGGCGTCCGGCATCAAGCTCAGGAATCCTGAGGTTCTCGTCACCCTTCCAGCTTCCCAGCCCGTCGAACAGATCGACCAGCACCCGCACCACCGGTTTGAGCCGTCCCGCGCGCAAACGCAAGCGTTCGGCGCGGTCGGTAGTCAGTTCGATGGCTTCGTCATCGTCGATCGTTTCGAGCGCCCCGCCGAGCCAGCGCCGGTCGCGCCGGAACAGTCCGGCCAGCAGAGGTTCCAGGCGCACCGTGCGATCGCCCAGGGTGATGCCCATCTCGAGATCGAACCAGCCGTCGCCGGTGCGGCGCGCGGTGCCTTCGATTGCGTCGATCTCGATCACGTGATGGCGGAAGCTGGACGCCATCGTCACGCGCCAGCCCTTGCTAGCGAGCGCCGGCAGGGTTTCGTCCACGAAGGCGGGCCAGGCGTCGGCGTCGGGTAACGCCAGCAGAGTCTCGGGCAGCGTATGCCGCGCATGTCCGCCGCTTGCCGGCACCACCTGCAGGCCCGCTTTGCGCAGTTCGAGCAGACGCTTCTTTTCAGCATCGTAGCGGCGCCGGATATGCAGCACGCTGCCGCCGGGAACTGGCACCAGCGTAGAGCTGCTCTCCGCTTTGATGCTGACGCCGTCGTAGTCGAAGCTGGCCGTTGCGAAGTCCAGCATCTGATTGCGCTGGAAGTGTTTGCCGAGCCCGAGCGCAGCCATCGACAAGCTGTTGAGGGCAAGGACCGGCACCGGTTCTACGTCGATGACGCGCACTTTGGCCGTATCGAGCGCGGGCGGCAGCGGCAGATCGGGGGCGACTTCGCGCAACACCGCGGCCACCAGCGGCGCTTCGGCGAGCGAGATAGGCGGCATCGACAGGTAATCGGGCAGTTGCGGGAACGGCAGGGACAGCTCGACGATGCCCGCCTCGCCCGCCTCGGCGTCGACGTACCAGACCGGCTCGGTGGCGAGCACCATCGCGGCCGCCGGCTCGGTGCGCAGCACTGGCCTCAGACGGTCGTCCGCCTGCGCTTCCCATTCGATGCGGCCCGCTCTTGCCGAGCCCTTCGAAAGTGGCCGCGGCGCGCCATCAGCCGGGTCTGCGGGAAACAGGCGCCCTGTCGCCACGAGCTTGTGCAGGACATCGCCGCCGTTCGAACCACGCAAGATGAAATGCCCGTGGTTCTGACGCGAATGGCCGAGCCACAAACTGCGCAAGATGACCAGATCGTCGTCCGAAACGAATTTTGGCGCCTTGATCAAGGCGGCTTCGACATTGCTCCACGGCTCGTCGATCGAACTAATCACGCCTTGCGCATCGAGCCGCGCCTTGAACAACTGGATCTCATGACGCTGTTGATAACGCGACCAGCCGAGCTGGTAGGCGAGCGCATGGATCGGTCCCGCGCTTGGGGTGCGCTGGCTCGGAGTCTCGCTTTCGGCGCGGGCGCGAAATGTCTCCATCCACCTGACCAGCTCGGGCCGCACGCCTGGCTGCGACTCGACCGCCCCTTCGAGCCCCGCGATCAGCAGCGCGGCCATGTGCTTGCACTGGTAGCCGACCGGACAGGAACAGTCGCCCTCGACCCACAGCTCGTCGCCGATGTCATGAAACTGCACCTCCACAAGGTACGGGCGCCGTTGCGTACCCTGCACTTCGCCGCTCAGCGTGTTGTCTTCCCAGTGCAGGTTCGAAACTGCATCGACGTAGTCGCGCGCCTTCTCGACCGTTCTGGCTCCCAACCACTTCGTAACGTGTTCTCGATCGTAGAAAACTGACGACATCCGGGTGACCCATCCATGCGTGTTCAGGCGAGCGGCAACGTCGTGGGAATGCGGGAGCAACGTGACCCGGTTTGCAGATCATCTGCTGTTCTGCGAGGCCTGCCCAAGGTTGGCGGGGGCCGCATTCGCCACTGCAAACCGACTATTTTACGCATCTGCCGGTCATCACCGTTGCGGATGTGTCAAGAAAACAAATACGCGTTTGAAGCGGGATGTGCCGCGGCCGGATCGCTCAGAGCGCGACGCCGGCCGCAGCGTCCGCCGGCGTGCCAAAGCTCACCTCCAGATCAGCCGCGGCAAACACCTGCGCCAGCGCGGACGACGGCGCCTCATCGGTAATCAGCAGATCGAACGCCTCGGGGCCGAACGCATGCACGAGCGCGCTGTGGCCGAACTTGGCGTGGTCCGCCACCACCACGCGCCGCTCGGCCTGCGCAAAAGCGACGAGCGAGTACGACACGTCATCGGGCTGCGCATCCATGAAGCGGCCTTGCGCGTCGATTGCCGTCACCGAGACGAACGCATAGCGGACGTGAAACTGGCGGATGAACGCCAGCGCGCTTTCGCCGAACGCGGCCGAGTCGTCGGCGCGCAGTTCGCCGCCGGCGATGAACACCCGGTTGCCGTTGCGCGGCGCAAGGGTGCGGGCAATTTCCGCGGAATTCGTCACGACCGTCAGGCGCGATCGGGCACACAGCGCCTGGGCGATATGGACGCAGGTCGTACCGCCATCGAGGATCAGCGAGTCGCAGTCCTGTACCAGATCGCCCACGCGCGCCGCGATTACCCGCTTCGCTTCGAGGTTCTCCTGCAGGCGGCGCTGGAACGGCGGTTCGTCGAGCCGCTCCGGCAGCATTACACCGCCGTGCACCTTCAGTAACACCCCTTCGGCGATCAACGGCTTGATATCGCGACGGATGGTCTCGTCGGACACGGCGAAGACGTCGGCCAGCTCGGCGATCGTGCAGGTGTGCTGCGCCCGCACGATGCGCAGGATTTCGGATTGGCGTTGGGTCGAAAACATACCGGGGACGGGAAGATGCGGGTGGCGCCCAGTCTAGCAAAGGCGTCATGTCTGGGGAAGCTATTTCCACACATATCCAACCAAATCACCGTTACTTGATTATTCGCCCTTTTATCCATTGTTTTGTAAGGAATTTATGGTGAAACAAAGATCCATTGCCGATGAATTTTACGTGACATCGTTGCGTTTTTTGGCATTTTGTTGCACTCTACGCACACCAATTTCCACGCATATCCACATTCCTCGAGCAGGACCTAAAAGATGTCTACACCTCTCCCCCAGCACGCCCGGGTTGTGATCGTCGGCGGCGGCATCGTCGGCTGCTCCGTCGCGTATCACCTGACGAAAATGGGTTGGACCGACGTGGTCCTGCTGGAACAAGGTCAACTGTCTTGCGGCACCACCTGGCACGCCGCCGGCCTGGTCGGTCAGCTACGTGCCCAGGAAAGCATGACGAAGCTGATTCGCTATTCCACCGCGCTCTACGCCGAGCTGGAAGCGGATACCGGCCTCGCCACCGGCTGGAAACAATGCGGCTCGCTGTCAGTTGCGCGCACGGCTGAGCGGATGACGCAACTCAAGCGCACCGCCGCCGTCGCCCGCGCCTATGGCGTGACCTGCGATGTGATCGGCCCGCAAGAAGCGGGCGATCTGTGGCCCGTGATGCGCACCGACGACCTGCTCGGCGCAGTCTGGCTACCCGGTGACGGCAAGGCCAACCCCACCGACCTCACGCAAGCCCTCGCCCGCGGCGCCCGCACGCGTGGCGCGCGGATCGTCGAGAACACCCGCGTCACCGCGATCCACACACGGCAGACGCCGGGCGGTCGCGAAGTCAGTGGCCTCGCGTGGCACAACAAGGACGGCGCCGAAGGCACCATTGACGCCGAGATCGTCGTCAACTGCGCGGGTCAATGGGCGAAGGCCGTCGGCCGGCTTTGCGACGTGACCGTGCCGCTGCATTCGGCCGAGCACTACTACATCGTCACCGAGCGGATTGCCGGCGTGCATCCCGATCTCCCCGTGATGCGCGACCCGGACGGCTTCATCTACTTCAAGGAAGAAGTCGGTGGTCTGGTGATGGGCGGCTTCGAGCCGAACGCGAAACCGTGGGGCATGAACGGTATCCCCGAGAATTTCGAATTCCAGTTGTTGCCCGACGACTGGGATCAATTCGAAATCCTGATGGAAAATGCCCTGCAGCGCGTGCCCGCGCTCGAGAGCGCGCAAGTCCGGCAGTTCTACAACGGACCGGAATCGTTCACACCGGACAACAACTTTATCCTCGGCGAAGCGCCAGAACTGCGCCACTTCTTCGTGGGCGCGGGCTTCAATTCGATGGGGATCGCCTCGGCCGGCGGCGCGGGCATGGCGCTCGCCGAGTGGATCGTCTCCGGCACGCCGACCATGGACCTGTGGCCAGTGGACATTCGCCGGTTTGCGCGTTTCAACGGCAACGACACGTGGCTGCACGACCGCGTGAAGGAAA
>Ga0302315_10005181_pt1 | contig 11173 bp, 6 predicted proteins | sample III_Palsa_N3_1_FD_200532 | JGI IMG/M metagenome (GOLD analysis project Ga0302315, IMG submission 200532) | Peat permafrost microbial communities from Stordalen Mire near Abisko, Sweden - III_Palsa_N3_1 | ecosystem: Environmental > Terrestrial > Soil > Palsa > Peat permafrost | place: Sweden... | reverse complement strand
TTGGATGGCAACTTGTTATCCAAGAGATTTGTTTGTTGTTTGTCCGGTAATTTCGGCATTTTTTTCGATCATTTCACACTGTGATCCTTTCAGCGGCAGGGCTACGATAAAAACGGCTCCCTCGCCCGGCTTCCCCAGGGCCGAGATAAACCCGTTGTGCATTTCGACTATTTTCTTACAAAGGGCCAGTCCAATGCCCGTCCCCTCATATTCGGCATTGGAATGAAGCCGCCGGAACATGTCGAAGATCTGCTCCGCATACTTCTGGTCGAACCCGATGCCATTGTCCTCGATATAGATACGGCCATACCGGACCTCCTGCTCCCGGCCATTGGCACTCGTCAGCGCCGGCCCTTCTTCATAGCGGATATGGATGCGCGGCGGTTCGGTCTTCTTGCCGTATTTCAGGGAATTGCTGATGAGGTTGGAAAACAGCGGCCCCATCAGCACCGTACTGGCCGGTAATACCGGCAACGGGTCCAAAGTGATCCGGGCATTTTTTTCCCGGATGACCCCCTCCATTTCCGATAACACCTCGCCGATAACCCCGTTCAGGTCGACGGCTTCAAAAGATTGCGTCTCCACCGCGATCTTGGAAAACCGCAGGATATCATTGATGAGGTCCTGCATCCGCTTCGACACCTCCTGGATCCGCGACAGATAGAGCTTGCCATCCTTGCCGAAATTGTTGTCCGGGCTGGCCAGCAACCGGTCGCTGAACATCCGGATCTTCCGCAACGGCGCCTGCAGGTCATGCGAGGCCATAAATGCAAAAAGATCCAGGTCCTTATTGGCCGTCTCCAGCCTCGAAATATTCTCGAGCAGCTGTTTGTTCAGTTCCGTGACCTTTTCCTCCGACGCCTTCCGCTCATTGATCTCCAGTTCAAGGTTGCGGTTGATCGCCACCAGCTTCTGCTCTTGCGCCATCAGCCGCTGACTCTTTCGATACAGATCCACAAACACCCCCACCTTCACCCGCAGCAGCTCAGGATTCACGGGTTTGTAGATATAGTCCACTGCCCCCGCCCTGTACCCCTTGAAAAGATTCTCCTCCCCGTAGTTGTTGGCCGTAATAAAAATAATGGGGATATGCCGGAGCTTGTCCCGCTCATAGATAAGCGCGGCGGTCTCAAATCCATTCAGATTGGGCATCTGGACATCCATCAGGATCAGCGCGAAGTCAAAATCGGTGAGCAGCAGTTTCAATACCTGCCGGCCCGAATTGGCTTTGACAAAGCGGTATCCATCGGGCTCTAGCACACTCTCCAGCGACATCAGGTTGTCTTCCCGATCGTCTACTAACATGATCTTTGGTTGCATGTACTGCTTTTAGGGGATAATAGGGGTTATTTATAAAACCATACCCGCATCAGCGATAACAATTGGTCGATCTTCAAAGGTTTGGTGATATAATCCGACGCTCCCGCCTCGATGCACTTTTGCCGGTCACCCTTCATGGCTTTGGCCGTAACGGCGATGATCGGCAGGGTATTGTTCTTGTGCTCCCGCCTGATCTTCTGCGTCGTCTCATACCCGTCCATTTCCGGCATCATGATATCCATCAGCACCATATCGACTTTTTGTTTGTCATCATTGATGATCTGTATCGCCTCTTTCCCGCTCTCCGCCGTTACAACATTAATATTATACCGCTCGAAGACCGTCGTCAACGCAAACAGGTTCCTTACATCGTCATCCACCACCAGCACATTCTTGCCCGTCAATATATCGTCCTTCATCCGGATCTGCTCGATCACCCTGCGCTTTTCAGGCGCCAGTTCCCGGTGGTTGATGTGCAAATGCAGGACCGTCTCCTCCAGTAAATGCTCGAGCGAATTGACGCCCTTTAACAATACGGTATTGGAGCTGCGATTCAGGTGATAAAGCTCTTTCTTATTAAAGTCCTTCGCGGAGTACACGATCACCGGCGTCAGCTTTTTCTTGGTCTCGCTGACCCTTGTGATGAGGTCGATACCGCTGATATCCGGCAACGTGTAGTCCAGGATGATACAGTCGAAGTCCCTGATATCATTGTCCTGCAAAGCCGTCTTCCCGGTCGTCGCGATAGTGACCTGCATATTGTCACTCTGCAGCATCTTCCTGATCTGCGAAGCATCCGGCTCATTGTCTTCCACCACCAGGATGCGTCGGGCACTCTTATTGTTAAAGGACAGGATATCCCCGAACAGTTCATTCAACGCCTCATTCTCCAACGGTTTGAGCAGGAAGCTGCGCGCGCCGCGTTTTAGCGCCAGGGCCTCATTCTCTTCGCCCGAGATCAGGTGGATCGGGATATGCCGGTAGTTGAGGTCGTTCCGCAGCAGGTCGAGCACCTTCCAACCACTCGTATCCGGCAATTTGACATCCAGCGTGATCGCCATGGGCGTAAACCGGTTGATAAAATCAAATACCTCCAGGTAATTGGTCGCCACCACGGCTTTCATATCGTAGTGGTGCGCTTTCTCGACGATGATCCTGCCAAAACGCAGATCATCCTCCACGATCAGCAGGATCTTGTCCCCCGGCTGTATCGAGGTCCTGTCATCCCCGGCATCATTGATCATCTCATTCACGATATTCATCTTGGAAGGGGATTCCGGTTCGTTAGTCACCCGCAGGGAATTTAACAGGGTATCGATCTCGGTGCTGTCCCCGCCCAATTGCAGCTGCTGGAAGGCACTCAGGCTCTGCGGCGTTTCCTTGGTGATCATTCCGGTCACGCTTTCCACCGGCAGGAACAGCGTGAAGGTGCTGCCCCGTTGAGGGACACTCTCCAGGTCTATCGTCCCGCCCAACAGCTCCGCCAGACCCCTGCTGATGGATAACCCAAGGCCTGTACCGCCATATTTACGACTCGTCGACCCTTCCGCCTGCTGGAAGGCTTCGAAGATGATGTTCTGCTTCTCCTGGGGAATGCCGATACCCGTGTCACTAATGGCGAACCCGACCACCTGCCGCGCATCATCAAGCGATATATTGCCCGCCTTCCAGCTGCGGTTCGCCTCGAAGATCTTTAACTTCACTTCGCCTTTTTCCGTGAACTTGAAAGAGTTGGACAACAGGTTCTTCAGGATCTGGTTGAGTCTTTGCAAGTCCGTTTCCATGCTCTGCGGCAGCCTCGGGTCCGTTTCGATCGTAAACCGCAGATGCCGCGCTTCGGAGATCGGTTTGAAGGTCGTCTCGACAAAGCTGGCGATCTCGGAGAAACGCACCGGCGAGAAATTCGCCGTGATAAACCCCGATTCGATCTTGGACAGATCCAGGATGTCATTGATCAGCTGGATCAGGTCATCCCCGCAAGAGTGGATGGTCTTGGCATAACGGATCTGCTTGTCCGTCAGATTCCCTTCCACATTCTCATAGAGCTGCTGTGCCAGGATCAGCAGACTGTTCAGCGGCGTCCGCAGCTCATGCGACATATTGGCCAAAAACTCCGACTTGTATTTCGATGTAAGCGTGAGCTGCTCGGCCTTCTCTTCCAGCGAGCGGCGCGCTTCCTCCACTTCCTTGTTCTTGTTCTCCACTTCGTTCTTCTGCCGCACCAGCAACAGCGCCTTGTCCTGCAACTCGTCGTTGGTTCGCCGCAACTCCTCCTGCTGGATCTTCAGCTCCCCTGCCAGACTCTGCGATTGGCCCAGCAGTTCTTCCGTACGGGTATTGGCTTCGATCGTGTTCAACACGATGCCGATGCTTTCTGTTAACTGACTCAGAAAGTCCAGGTGGGTTTCACTAAAGATATCCAGCGAAGCCAGTTCGATGACCGCTTTCACCTTGTTCTCGAACAACACCGGCAGGATGATCAGGTTCGCGGGTTTCGCCCTGCCCAGGCCACTGCTGATCTTGATATAGTTTGCCGGCACATTGGACAGGATGATCCGCTCCTTTTCAAAGGCCACCTGCCCAACCAACCCCTCGCCCATCGCAAACTCCGTAGGAATATTTTTTTCCGATTTATACCCATAGGCGGCAAACAGCCGCAGCGTATCTTCCCGCGTATCTTCGTCCTGCTTTAATATAAAGAAGGCGCCATAGTGCGCCGTGACCACCTGCGCCAGTTCGGAGAGGATACGCTGGGTCACCGTGTTCAGATCCTTCTGCCCTTGCAACATCTGCGTGAACTTGGCTAAATTGGATTTCAGCCAGTCCTGCTCCTGGTTCCTCAACGTCGTTTCCTTCAGATTGGCGATCATCTGGTTGATCGTATCCTTGAGCGCTTCGACCTCGCCCTTGGCCTCCACACGGATGGTCCGGGTAAGATCACCCTTCGTGACCGCCGAGGCAACTTCGGAGATCGACCGCACCTGTGTAGTCAGGTTCTGCGCGAGCTGATTTACATTTTCCGTCAGGTTCTTCCAGATACCGGAAGCACCCGGCACGCTGGCCTGACCACCCAAACGTCCTTCGACCCCCACTTCCCTCGCCACCGTCGTCACCTGGTCCGCAAATAACGCCAGGGTGTCGATCATCTCATTGATCGTGTCGGTGAGCTGTGCCACCTCACCCCGCGAGACAATGGACAGCTTTTGTTTCAAATTCCCCGTCGCCACCGCGGTCACCACCTTGGCGATCCCCCGCACCTGGTTGGTCAGGTTCGACGCCATCATGTTCACGGAGTCGGTAAGATCCTTCCAGGTACCGGCCACACCCCTCACCTCGGCCTGTCCGCCTAACTTCCCTTCCGTACCCACCTCACGGGCCACACGCGTCACCTCATAGGCAAAGGAGTTTAGCTGCTCCACCATCACATTGATCGTACTCTTCAGGTCCAGGATCTCCCCTTTTACGTCGATGACCACCGTCTTGGACAGGTCACCCGAAGCCACCGCCTTTGTCACCTCCGCGATATTCCGCACCTGAGCCGTCAGGTTACCCGTCATATGGTTCACCGAGTCCGTCAGATCCTTCCAGGTACCGGCCACACCCGGCACAAAGGCCTGGCCGCCCAATTTTCCATCCGTACCCACTTCCCGCGCCACCCGCGTCACTTCCGACGCAAAGGCTCTCAACTGGTCGACCATCGTATTCAGCGTCTCTTTCAGTTGCAGTATCTCACCCCGCACGTCCACAGTGATCTTCTTACTCATATCCCCATTGGCCACCGCAATGGCGACCTCTGCGATATTCCTCACCTGACCCGTCAGATTGGACGCCATCCCATTCACCGAGTCCGTAAGATCCTTCCAGGTACCGGCCACACCAGGCACGAAAGCCTGACCGCCCAATTTCCCTTCCGTACCCACTTCCCGCGCCACACGCGTCACTTCAGAGGCAAACCCGCGCAGCTGGTCCACCATCGTATTGATCGTATTCTTGAGCTCCAATATTTCTCCCTGCACGTCCACCGTGATCTTACGCGACAAGTCGCCATTGGCCACCGCCGTCGTCACCTCGGCAATGTTTCGCACCTGGGCCGTCAGGTTACCCGCCATCTTGTTCACCGAATCCGTAAGATCCTTCCAGGTACCACCGACACCCGGTACGTCCGCCTGGCCGCCCAATTTCCCTTCCGACCCCACTTCACGCGCCACACGCGTTACTTCCGATCCAAAGGAGTTCAACTGGTCCACCATCGTATTGATCGTATTCTTAAGCTCCAATATCTCCCCCTTCACATCCACCGTGATCTTACGCGAAAGGTCACCCTTCGCCACGGCCGTGGTCACCTCGGCGATGTTCCGCACCTGACCCGTCAGGTTCGACGCCATCCCGTTCACCGAATCCGTCAGGTCCTTCCATACCCCGCCTACACCTTCCACCGCTGCCTGGCCTCCCAACTTCCCTTCGGAGCCGACTTCACGCGCCACACGCGTTACTTCCGATCCAAAGGAGTTCAACTGGTCCACCATCGTATTGATCGTATTCTTGAGCTCCAATATCTCCCCTTTCACATCCACGTCGATCTTACGCGAAAGGTCACCCGTCGCCACCGCCGTCGTCACCTCGGCAATATTACGCACCTGGGCCGTCAGATTGCCCGCCATGATGTTCACCGAGTCGGTAAGATCCTTCCAGGTACCGCCTACACCCGGCACGTCGGCCTGCCCGCCCAATTTCCCTTCCGATCCCACTTCACGCGCCACACGCGTTACTTCGGAACTGAACGAGTTCAGCTGGTCCACCATCGTATTGATCGTATTCTTCAGCTCCAATATTTCCCCCTTCACATCCACCGTGATCTTACGCGAGAGGTCACCCTTCGCCACGGCCGTCGTCACTTCCGCGATGTTTCGCACCTGTCCTGTCAGGTTCGACGCCATCCCATTCACCGAGTCCGTCAGATCCTTCCAGGTTCCGCCTACCCCGCGCACATGGGCCTGCCCGCCCAGTTTCCCTTCCGTACCCACTTCCAATGCCACGCGCGTTACTTCGGAGCTGAACGAGTTCAGCTGATCCACCATCGTATTGATCGTATTCTTTAACTCTAATATTTCCCCTTTTACATCCACCGTGATCTTTTTCGATAGGTCACCCTTGGCCACCGCCGTGGTCACATCCGCAATATTGCGCACCTGCGCCGTCAGGTTACCCGCCATCTGATTCACCGAGTCGGTAAGATCCTTCCAAACCCCGGCCACACCCTTGACCTTCGCCTGGCCGCCCAGCTTTCCCTCGGAACCCACTTCCCTCGCCACACGCGTTACTTCCATGGAGAAAAGATTCAGCTGCTTCACCATATCATTCACCTCCCTGGCAATACGGGAGAACTCCCCCTGCAGGGTATGACCGCCGATCTCCAGTGGCATGTTCTGAGACAGATTGCCCTTGGCCACCGAGCTGATCACATGCGCGATCTCGATCGTAGGATGCACCAGATCGGAGATCAACGCATTCAGCGAATCGACCCCCGTCGCCCATGATCCCTTCGCATTCGGAACCTCGATACGCTGGGTCAGCTTGCCCTGCTTTCCAATGGTATTACCGGCTTTTGTAAACTCCCGCATCATCTCCTCATTCAAAGAAATGATCTCGTTCAGTGTGTCAAAAACGCGGCCCTTTACGCCCACTTCCCCAATGGGCATCCTGACCGTAAAATTCCCGTTCCGGACCTGCAGCAGGATGCGTAACAATTCCTTGTCATCCAAAAGTGATTCGGGTTCGTAGTTTTTTTCGGAAACCTTACTTCGCGAGCTGCCATTGCTATGACGGGACGACCGGGACATTTGACTCGATCCATTGGCAGCTGCAACCGGTTTGGCTTTCTTTTTAATCTCCTTGGCAGAAGGTATCATATTGAATTTTTGCTTTATATAAGATCGATACCAGTGGGGTATCTTCAACGTTGAATGGATTATAGCCACAAGTCCCGCGCCATATATTTGGCAGGGTTCTGGCAGAAGTATCTTTCAGCAAGGCCTTATCATCGGTTAGAACAGATATTACAGCAGTATTATGAAAAATAACGCGCGCCTTATTTATATTGTTGACGACGACCCGGACGACAGACAGATCATCTTGGATGCCTTTGTCGAACGCAGCCCGCAGATCGATTACATATTCATAGAAAATGCAGACGCATTGCTGGAAAGCCTCTACAATCCTGAATTTGAGTTACCCGCCCTCATCCTGCTGGACCTGAACATGCCCGGTATGCTTGGCCTGCAGGCCCTCAAAGAGATCAGGGCCAATAAGCAATTCAGCCAGATTCCCATCATCGTACTCACCACTTCCACCCTCCACCAGGACCGGAGAGCGTCCTACGAGCTAGGCGCCAGCTGCTTCCTTCGTAAGCCCGATTCCTTCAGCGAACTGGTCGAGATCACCGATTCGATCGTGAAACTCTGGCTCCACGAATACCAGCCGCAACCCCAATCTTCAGCAGAAAAAAGTTAAAAAGTGTGGAATTTTTTCCACACTTTCAGGCATCCTGCCATTGGTCACCGCTTCATGGCCGGACGTCAAAGAATTTGGCCCGCCGCAGACCAAAATCGTACCTTAACCCGCATGAAATTTTTCTGGAGATACATTTTTCCGCCCATCTATGGGTTATTCTTTTATACCATCCTGCGACTGGTCTCCGACCTCACCACCGAGGAAAAGTTCTGGGAGCGCCGCTGGCAGCAAAATGTCATCGAGATCGCCGCTGTGATCCTGCTCTCCTGGGGCATGGTAGGCCTGCCTCGCCGTTTCGTAGCCAAATTTCAAAAAAAGAACCGCCCCAATACGCTGCGCACCATCTTCCTCGAATTTGGCGAGATCCTGCTTATTGCCATGGTCTTCGCGACGGCATCCCTCAGCATCGTCCACGTGCTGGCCCACGACTCTATCGGGATAGATGATCTCGTCATCGCCAACGTCCTGCTCTCCCTCTTCATGCTGCTCCACTACGCCATCCTCCGCGGCAACAGCTTTGTCCGCGCCCTTGTCGAACAGAAACTCCTGGTCGAAAAGATCCGGAACGACCACCTCCACACCGAACTCAAATTCCTGAAGGCCCAGTACCACCCGCATTTCCTATTCAATGCCCTAAACACCATCTACTTCCAGATGGACGAAGACGTGGCCGCCGCAAAAAAAAGCGTGGAGAAATTCTCCGAACTGCTCCGCTACCAATTGTACGACCAACAACAGACCGTACCTATCAACCAGGAGCTTCGCTACCTGAGTAATTTTATCCTGCTGCAACAGACACGCAGCTCGGAAAAACTGCAATTGGCCACCCATTTCGACGAAAACCTGGACGGTCAGCAGGTATACCCCCTGCTCTTCCTTCCGCTCGTCGAAAATGCCTTCAAATACGTAGGAGGCGATTACAACATGCAGATCTCCGTCGCCCTGCAGGGCGGAAACATCGAATTCCATGTCGTCAATGGCATCCCCGCCTGTCCGCCCGAGAACAATCGCATCGACAAAGGCATCGGCCTGGAAAACCTCCGCAGAAGACTGGAACTGCTCTATCCCGAAAGACACACCCTCACCACGGAAAAGAACGGCAAAAATTTCTCCGCGGCACTAACCCTTCAGTACCTTTGAGTATGTCCCTCACCATCAAATGCATCATCACCGACGACGAGCCCTTTGCCCGCAAAGGATTACAGGGATATGTAGGCCAGATCGACTTCCTCGACCTGAAAGGCGTCTGTGAGAATGCCGTCGAACTGAATTCCCTGTTGAAAAAAGAGCCCGTCGACCTCCTCTTCCTCGACATCGAAATGCCCTATCTGACGGGCATCGAATTCCTCAAACAGCTGCCCGCACCACCCCGTGTCATCTTTACGACGGCCTATGAAAAATATGCCCTCCAGGGCTTCGAACTGGAAGTCCTCGACTACCTGTTAAAACCCATTTCCTTTGACCGCTTCCTGCGCGCGGCCAACAAAGCCTTTGACTATTTCCGCCTCCAGCAGGCGCCCGCCACGGGCGATGACTATATCTTCGTCAAGGCCGACAGCAAATTGGAAAAGATCGCCTTCGCGGAAATGCTCTTCGCCGAGGCCTTGGAGAACTATGTGGCCATCTACACCAAGGAAAAAAAGATCATTACCCACCTGACCCTGAAAATGCTCCAGGAAAAGTTGCCCGCCGCCGCCTTTATTCAACCCCATAAGTCGTATATCGTGGCCATCGACAAGATCGCCTCGCTGGAAGGCAATATGCTCCACGTCGCCCAATACACCGTCCCCATCAGCAAGTACCAAAAGGACGAGGTGATGGAGAAGATCGTCAACAGCAAACTGCTCAAGCGTTAACATGTATTAACGCACATTAACGCGCTTTAACTCAGGTTAAGGCACCGTTAATCATACCCCCTTGTGATGGGCGGCACGACAGGGCATGGCCTTTGCACCTACCTTTATAGCAAAATCAGGGATCCATGAAAAAATTATACTTTTCTGGCCTGATCTCCTGCAGTCTCCTTTTGGCGGCTGCTCAGACCAACGGCCAAATATTCGAGCAGAACGGCGCAGCCATCAACGTCAGCCACACCGACTACACCGGCCTCCTGGGCTATCGCGAAAATGAGAACGTCATCGTCCTCCGCTGGTACGCCGGCAACGAACAACAGATAGACCACTACGTGATAGAAAAATCCACCGACAGTACCTATTTCAACCCCCTGCACGAAGTAGTAGCCAGGGGCGTCAACGGGGAAAGCATAGATAGCTCCTACCAGGACGAAGACAGCTACCCCACTTCACCCATCAACTACTATCGGCTGGTAACCGTCATGAAGGACGGCAGCAGCATCTACTCCTCCATCGTGCGCATAGACGTCGACGCAAGCCGTACTCCCGTCCTCAAGCCCACCGTCCTGCACATGGGCGGAACGCTCCGCATGGACAATTTTCACGAACAACCCCTCCAGGTGAATTTCTATACGGCCGGGGGCGCCATCATTGGCGGCTATATGGTCAATAGCACTTCTTTTAACGTCAATACCGACGGTTGGGCCAAAGGCATCGTCTTCTACCGCATTTCCGATGAACACCATGCCCTCGTTAACGCCGGGAAGATTTTAGTGCAGTAGGAATCCCCCGCGGGGAAATATTATCCGGATTTCCGCGTTTAGACCTTACCGGAAATCAACCATCCATGAAAAACACCGTTCTGATGGCAGGCTTTTGCCTGCTTCTGTTCGCCTGCAAGAAAAGCACGACCACCTCTACCGCCAATTCGGGCCAAACCAGCGGCCAGATCGCCTCCATCCGCATCTACAGTCCTTCCGAACCATCCCTGACCATCGACACCTTCGTATACGACGGTAACCAGAATATGATAAGGGCGGGCTATGCCGAGTTCGACAGTGTCATCGCAGGCACCCCGTATATCGATTCCGGCTCTTATTATTTTACCTTTAGTAGCGGCAGCCACATCCCGGCCTCCTACCGGATCATCTGGTCAAAAGAGATCATCCTCCCCGGCCCGCCGGTGCTCCAGGACGAAACGCATGGACTCCTTTACGACAGTCAGAATCGCCTCACAGGAGATACCCTGCTGGTCAACCGTGTCAGCACAAACACTGTTGACGCGATGACCTGGTATACCTATGCAGGCACGGGCATCGTTGGCGCCACAGGCGATACGCCCGACAGCATCGACATCACGGACAGCCTGGTATTCAACAGCGCCGGCAACCTTATCCGGGAAGCCGATTATAACGGTCCGCTGTCGTCACCCTATGACACCAGCACCTACACGGTCAGCGCCTATTCCACCTATCCCAACCCGCTGTACA
>Ga0302315_10005180_pt1 | contig 11175 bp, 10 predicted proteins | sample III_Palsa_N3_1_FD_200532 | JGI IMG/M metagenome (GOLD analysis project Ga0302315, IMG submission 200532) | Peat permafrost microbial communities from Stordalen Mire near Abisko, Sweden - III_Palsa_N3_1 | ecosystem: Environmental > Terrestrial > Soil > Palsa > Peat permafrost | place: Sweden... | reverse complement strand
CCGGCCATATACGACTCGAGCTTCGGAAGAATATCGGTCGCAAGCACTTGCTTAAAACCGCTAAACGCGGCTTGGATCTTAACTTCGTTCTTTGCTGACTTGGCAAGGTAGTCGGCGTGCTGGAATGTATCGTGAGGTTTTTGCGCACTCATTTTGTCCAAGAGCTGCTGAATCGAATCGCCTGTGGCATTCAATGTTGCACCGATCTGGGCTTGGCTATCGACCGCAGTTTGCGGTTGATCGTCAGCATGAACCGACAACGATCCAGATAGAGCGGCGATACTCGCTAGTCCGGTGATGGACAATGTTTTAAGAGATGTTTTAATTTTCGACATATTGAATTCCTTTTTTAAATTGAACGATAAGCTTCTATCAATGTGCGACGAGTCGACCTTTGTTATCGGTCTCATAGTTCCTCTCGCTTGATTTTTGGCTGAGAATGTAACGGAAGTCCTTCTCGTAATTTTTTGGATAATCAGAACTTTTTCTTCCTGAGAGAACGGCTTTGATAAAATCATCCGCCTCAGAGTTGCTCATACATTGATCCCGAGGAGCCTCCGAGTTGCAGTAATTAATTAAATCGGTCTCGGCATCGTTGAACCAATTGCCGCTGACCGTTTTTCCGATTTTCTCGGCTATGGCTTGAAGCGAAGCAGCGCGTGCTTGCTTATTGACCACATCCGCAGTCGGAACTTTAATTTTCTTGGAAGGATCGGAGAGATTTTTCAAATCCGCCGATGTCGCATCGAAGGGAAGTTGTGAAACAGTAGAGGGATAAAGATCCGCTCGGCCGATGAGTTGAATGGCTTCTTGTGTAAGTGTACTCCAAGCAGTCGCTTGGATGTAGCCTTGATTGTCTACTTCATTAGATCGGAGGTTGATTCCGGTCCCATCGGCTAGTTTGAACGAGAGAGTTCGTTCGAAGTCGTCTTGGATCAGAGAATAAAGCAGCATCTGGTCCACGGCGCTGAGTGAAATGCACGATTGGCTCAGGCAACCATCGGCCAATGCTGGAAAGATATCATCTGCGAAGACGGTTTGGGGGGAGTTACTATCGTCTCGGTAGTTAGCTTGGCAGGATCCATCTTGGTTACAAGCGACCGTCCAAGTGAGAAAGAGAGACTTGCTCGATGCGATCAAGGTCATTCCGGCGGAAGAATAAAGTTTTAGAAGCTCCGTTTGGTACTGAGTTTGAAGTCCAGGGACGAGGCCGTTGATTTGATTTTTGAGACCAAGGAGTAACGAATTCTTTTGCGCGTCCGAATAAGAGGTGGATGTCGCGATGGAGTTGTAGTCGGCCATGTAGGATTCGAGCTTCGGAAGAATGTCCGTTGCGAGCACGTTCTTGAAGTTGTTGAGGGCGGCCTGAACTTTGGCTTGGTTTCTCGCGGATTTTGCGAGGTAGTCCGCGTGCTGGAAAGAGTCGTGCGGTTTTTGCGCACTCATCTTGTCCAAGATCTGCTGGATCGAATCTCCCGTCGCGTTGAGGGTTGCGCCGATCTGGGCCTGGCTATCCACGGCGGTTTGCGGTTGATCGTCAGCAAGAGCCGAGAGGGAACCAGAAAGAGCCACGAGGCCCGTGAGATAAATTGCGAACGAGTTTTTAATATTGAACATAATTACTCCCTGAATAACTTTGAGTTTGAGTCTGGTTTTGATTGGCTGGTGCAAACTGGTAGGTATCATCTGGATTTTCTAAATCGATGGTGTAGCCCAGTTTCGAAGTGTCGAAGCTCTGGACAAATTTTTGAGCGGTTTCAGAATCCGTTGCGGCTTGAATGCGATCCGCAGTCTGCGACCAGAATCCCTTGAAGAGATCTTGGAGCGCTTGGCGTGCGGTAGGCTTCTCATCAGCAACTGCTGGCTTCAAAGCATCAAGCTGTTGCAGGGACTGAACGATTCCAAAGGCCGAGTAGAATTCTGGATTTCCAGAAGTCAGTGCAATGGCTTTGTCGATCTGGCCTGCCTTCGCCAAGAGAACGATCGTTTCAGAAATCGTCCGCGCTTGAGCAGAGAGTTGATCAAACGTGTTCGCGTTGGCGGCAAACAAGCTCGTGACCGGAACCCAGGTTCTGCTATCCATTCCTCGAGTGGAGAAAAGTGCAGCAGATGGAGAAATCGAAATGCGAAGGCTGTGCATGACGACTTTCTTTTGGCTGAGTTGATCGTAAATCACTTGAAGGAGGCTTTGAGCTTCCGAGGCTTTTTTGGCATCGGCTTGATCTTGGCTAGCCTTCTCTTGAATCGACTGTGCGTTAGCCGAAAGCTCAGTGAGGTAAGCTGCATCTCGAGCAGAGGCGCGGTCACCGAGTTTCGCCAAACAGAAGTCGGGGTAGGCGAGGCTTGCCGTTGCCGGATCGGTTGCAACTTTCTCGATCACTCCACGGTCGACAGTTTCACAGAAGTCTCCTAAGAGGACATCCATTGGATCGCTCTCGACTTGAAGAAGGCGAGAAGCGTCGTTTTCTGCCAGTAAAGACGCACTCGGATAACTCGTCGGAGCGAGTAATCTTCCGAGGTCCGGTGAATCAATGATCGTATCGCGGCGTTGGTTTGCGTCTTCCAGAATGAAGGTGATTAAATCGCGGTCTTTATCCAACGCATCGACTGTTAACGGAAACTGAATGTTGTTTCCCTGCATCGCTGCGTGAAGGAGACTGCGGCTTCGGATTTCTCCGGAATCAACGCGGCTAAGAGCATTGTCAAAATAACGAACGTGGGTGTTGTGAAGATGGTCGTCCATGTCGACAAAGCTATGCATTGTCTCGTGAATCAAAAAGAAAACGCGAGTTGTCGAGTCCATTTGCTTGAACACAGGAAGGTTAGCGAAAACGAAGCCTTCATCGCGAATCCCCGCTTGCACCTGATTGGAGAAGTAATAAGGGGTCATGTGCGAGAAGCGTGGATCGTCTTCTGTAATGTAAGGGCGAAGATAAGTCGTGAAGCAGAAATCTAAGCTGCGGATTTCGCGCTCAAGAGCTACTTCAAAATACCAGTCCAACGCCGCGATCTTTGCAAGAGTTGCTTTCGCTTCTGGAACTGCGGGAATATCAAGACCGTCAAGCGTGCCGTCAAGCAGGTCAGAGCCGTGAACCCACTTACAGGATTTAGGATCTAGCAAATCCGGAAGTGCAAAGTGGTAGCCTTCTAATACTGCTTTTCCGCCTCCGCGTGTTCCGTCTTTTCCCGCCATTGCGGTGCCAGCGATCCCTGCACTCAAAACGGCGAGTCCCACTATGATTTGGCCAATCATGCGTTTCATATTATTTTCTCTCTTTCGTAACGTTAAAAAATTGAACCCCTAGATGATAAACTTGTGTTTTCTTCCCAGCTTTTTTGCTGAGTGCGAGCATCTTTTGAAAATATTCTTCGGTGATCTCGGACGCCTCGGTTAGGCAGTCTTCGTTAATTGCAAAAGTTTCCGAACCCACGACTTTTTCTTGTGGCGTCTGCGTATATAAAGATTCGATTGCCTTATCCATCATCTGTCGATGGAAGGAACGAAGTGCATCGCTGGTGGACGCGGATTTTGCGACGACGTAGTCTTGAGTTTTTTTGTAATAGTTGGGGCGGCTCACATCTTTTTCAATGAGCTCCAAGCGACAGAGGCGCTCAAGCGCGGTTTCTGCTTCTAAAGGAGTGATGCCAAGACGCTTTGCAATCGCTTTTGGTGCGAGTTCAAGTCCTTCAATCTCGGTCATGTTGCGAATGACGAGGTGGTACCAATCTGAAATCGTGCGGAAGAACTCGACACTGAGTTCTTGAACAGGACGAGTCGGATTGAGTGCGTTGATTTTCTTAATGAGAGTTTCTTTGAGAACCGGTTTTTTTGCGGATTCTAATTGAACGAGAAGACAGAAGTATTCGGTCTCTTTTTCGTTCAAGCTGAGCTTGCCTGCGATCCGTAGCGCGGTGTCGAGCGAGAGATTTTTCTTACCGGAGAAAACTTGGGAGACTGCGGCTTGGGTAACTCCCAAAGTTTGAGCAAAAGCGCGCATCGAGTAGGAGCCATTCTTTTGCTGTCTTCCAGCAAGAACGCTCTTGAGATAGTTGCGATAGCTCGAATGCTCTAAAACCATGGAGCAGCTTATATATTGCTATGCGTTAAATAACAACGAATTGGTTATAATTTTGATAAGCGATGGTTATCAGCTGGTATATTATAGTAAAATCAAGCAGTTATATATTTTGGTGGTTAAGCTTAGGCCAAGCTGAGGATGAGCGCGCCGATATCGACGCAGTAAAGTAAGCAGAGCGTTGCCAAAGTCCAGTGGATGATCCGATTTTTTGGGACACTCAATTCGGCTCCGTAGCCGTCGACAAAGCACTTCGCCCAGCAAAGTAGCGCAGGCAAGACGTAGATTCCCTTCATCCCGCAGAAACATCGGATGTCGTAGCTCACTTTGATGCTGATCGCGGCGATTCCTGCTAGCCCAAGAAGATTGAACGCGGTCTCAGAAAATTCTCGTTGGATCCATTCGCGTCGCTGAACCATTCTGAAAAGTCTGCGGAGTTGAACGCCGATTCCTTTCAAAAAGAAGAAGAGGGGGAGAAGTGCCAACGTGAGAAGCATGCGCCCTAAGTTGATGATCCAAGGATCAGTCGATGCCCAGCCTTTCGGAAACTGGCCAAAGTGAACAAAGTTCAAGCGCCCGTAGAGCTGCGACCAGAGCGAGGTCCGGTGTGCTGGATAGTCCGTGAATCCCTGTGTGACGTAGGGAGTTTCGAGGAGGCTGAAAATTCGGAAAGTAAAATAACCGCTCGCGATCGAAGTAACCCCCGGGCGGTTGACGTAAGTTTCTTCAAACCAGTGAGGTGGCGGATCTTTTGGGTCGTTCATGACAAAGGGATTTCCGTATTGCCGATAGTGTTCGACATATCCGCCAAGAAACGGAACCGTTCCAAAAAACAACACAGTCAAGATGACCAGTGCACGCGCGATTTTTTTACGATCGAAGGTACCGGTCAGCCAAGCGATCGTCCAGCCTCCGAAGATTGCGAGAAAGATCGCAAGGCCTGAGGCTTTGCTCAAAGCTGCGCACACGACTGCAAATGCAGTAGCGAAGATCCAAGACGTTCGAAAGTTTCGGAAGGTCATCCAACCGCAATAGAAAGAAAGAGTTCCAAAAAAAATGACGAACGTATCGTTTGATGCTTGAGCATTGATCCCGATAAAATCAGGATTGAGAGCGATTAGGGCTAGAGCCCAGAACGCAGCAATTCGGGGTGCTGCAATTTGCTTTAAGAAGTTTTTGACCAATCCTAGCGTGAGCATCCCAGCCGCGACGTTGATGTATTGAGCGAGGACGCGCCGTTGCTCGAGATCGGTGATGCTAAAGAGCTTGACCCAGAGGGCGCAGAAGGTGTGATAAAGCTGTGGATGGTAGCACTCGTAGCAGGCGTTCTTTGGGGGAAATAGCCCGTTGTCCGCGATCAAGGAGATGACCTCGACGTGATCGTCGTTAAATTCGCGGTTAAAATAGGCGAGGACCACGCGCAAAGTCAACGCGAGAAACAGCACTCCGATCTCGGGCGTGAGCCATAATTTCCGTGTCTTTTCATTCACTTCGTAAGCATCGCTTGGGGCGAACAGAAATGCATCTGAATTTGCTGGGAAAACATACCGCCCAGTGTTAAATCGCGGCCATGAAAAATTTCACTCTTTTGGCTGGTTTGGCGTGTTCAGTTTTGAGCTTTGCGGCTTCTGCAAATGCCGCTGAAGTGACCTTGAACTGCACCGAAGTAGGCGGGGCAGATCTCGTCACTTTAAAGATCCAAGGCGATCACCACGGCGACACTATTTCTGCAAGATACACCGAAGACGGCGTAAGCAACTTCGGTGAAGATGGTGTGTTTGAGAGTTTTGAAGTCGATGGAACGAAAGCGTCCTACAGACTCGATGACTCGACGGTCATTTTGATCGACGTTAGCCAAGTCCTTGGAAAGACCACCCAAGGCACCGCTAAGAAGCAAGTCACCGGATTCTCCGGAGGCCCCGGCGAAGCAGGCTGGCCTGACAGCACGACTGACTACACTTGCGTTACTGCAAGTAACTAAGCCAAGTAACTAAGCCAAGTAACTAAGCCAAGTAACTAAGACTGAAAAAGCCACTCTCCGAAGAATTTGATATTCTAGACCCGTCAAAGAAGTAATACTTTGACGATGCTCTATTTCGCGTCGGTTTTTGTTTTACTTCTTTCGTCATCAATCAGTATTGCGACCAGCTTTGCAAGCAGTGGTGAAAGCAAGGGCTTTGTTGATCCTGTAAGTCACGCCGAAGTTCCGTTGAGAAAAAGTAAAGACGCGGACGGAAACGTGATGCAATCTTGCTGGAACTTCAAATCCTGGGCACTGATTGAGGTCAATGATCCAGCACTTGTTGGTTCGACGAACCTCGAGTTTCGCTATCGCGATGAAAAAAATCCCTCGGCAGATCTTTGTGGCCTGAAGTTTAAGGGAAAGCACCAAAAACTCACGGACCTCGACGGCGGCTTTTCCGGAGCAGATCAGAACTACGCATTTTTTGATGAGGGCGAAGGCTTTGGTGCGCTTTACGCGTTTAGTGTTTTTGTGAAGAGCGCCAAGCAGGTCTTTAAGTCGACACGTTACACGCAAGAGAGTTTGGAAGTAATTCACGGTAAGACGACTTCTCTAAAGTTTCCCATTGCACTGCAAGTCGACTGTCCGCTGGCAAAAGAGGGAGAAAAGTGTTGGGAGAAGATTCTGAAAGCCAACAACCTTACCGAAGGTATTCACTTCAAAATGCCTGATTGTCTTCCTGTCTATAAGGAAGAGAAATCACCACTCGACAATCCGCCTCAGCTGGGGACGGATGTCGTCGTCGATGATCTCAGTAAGCCAAAAATTCGCTATCTCGGTGGCGTGGTTTACTGCGTTCCCGCTCCGTAATTATCATCTTAGCGAATTAATGCTTTTCGAAGCCTTCCACGGAGTCAGAAGGTGTGAAGTGGTCTGAGAAGTAGTCAGACTATCGTCCTTCACACAGTTGAGAGAATCCTGCCACGACTCGGAGTTCGAGCTGTCGTGATCGGCTTTGATTTGGTTCAGCGCTAAGTTGACGTCGTTCGGTGTATCAAAGAAAATTCCGTATTCGCGATTTTCGGTCAGGGATTCAGTTGAACTGTTCTCCGAACCCATCCAAGCGCGGGTGCCGTCGACGACGATCACTTTGGCGTGGAGATAGCCTTTCTTGCCGTCGATCAGATTAGAGGCGTTGAACATACTCGAGGAGATTCCGGCTTGATCAAACGCGCCGTAAATCTCGTTGGTATCTTTGACATCCGAGTTCGAAGGATGTCCGAAAGCGCAAATACTTGCGGTCGTAACAGAAACAGTGACGCCCCTCGTAGCCGCAGCTTCAAGAGCGGAGTTGATGGTGGGTTCCTTTAAATACTGTGTTTCGACATCAATAGATGTTTGTGCGCTGTTGATGAAGTCGACAATAGGTTGGAGAGAGAATGGGCTGACCGTTAATACATTCGTGAGTGAACTCGGGATCACGGTCTGAACATCATAAGCCGTTCCGGCGAGATCAGAGTTGAAGATCGACTCGAGCGTACCGACCACGGCACTGTCATCGTCGATCATGCTGTAGTCTCGGTCACACTCTGTTTCGCTTTCGAAAGCGATGCAAAGATTGGTGTCGTCAAAATTTCCGGTACTGAGCATTGCGACTTGAGAGTCGGCAATCGCTATTTTTCCGTGCTCAAAGCAGCCCGTGCCGCCGTTTCCACCACCATTGGGGCAGAGAGTTTTTTTATTGAAAGGTTCGTAGGTGCCACCCGCCGCACGAATGTCCGAAACGAGCTGTCGTTGATCATCACAATCGGCCGCAGCCTCATCTGTTGTTGTGCTTGTTGTCTGAGGTGAGCCCGGTGCTGCAAAGACATTGCATGTTTCGCCAAGAGGATTCGGGTCCTTGACCACGCGAACTAGAACTTGTCGGGAAAGCGCATCTCTCAAGAGTGTGCGAACTGTGGGATCTCCCATAGTGTAGATTTCGATGTCGATACTTCTTTCTGCAGAAGCCAGCAGTGAAAGAAGAGGGGACCCGTCGGAGTTCAAGTAGAGTCCGTTTGCGGGTGTTGTTGTCGCTTGCGCGGTGTTTCCGGCAGCGCTTAAACCTGTCAGAATGCCTAAGCAAAATAGGGCGAGTTTTGAGAGCTGAGTCGACATCGATCCTCCTTGTCGGACTTTAAGTCCGTGCAGGACTTAAAGTCCTGACCGCAGGCCATTGTGCAAATCCTTGGCCCTGGACGGTCTTTTCAATAAGGAGCTGTTATCTCAGCGTTTTTCTAGAATGACCACTAAAATGACTATTCTAATGAAGCACGTTTCCGCACATTTTGGGTCTTTTTTGCCTCTGGTTTGCCCCTGTTTAGATGAGAGATTGGTGCCGTTCAAGCACCAGCTTGAATCACGAGCTTCAATACGTTGTGAGAATAGATGGTCGCAACAGCTTTAACGAACTTCTGGAAGTCGATATGGGCAGACTCGTCGGCGGAATCCGAAATTGTTCTTAAGATCGAGAAGGGGATTTTGTACTCATAACAGACCTGAGCAACTGCAGCGCCTTCCATCTCGACACAAAGTACATCGGGTAATGCTTCTCTCAGATCGGAAACTTGCTTCTTACTTGAGAAAATGGAATCGCCGCTGGCGATGAGGCCTGAATAAACTTTTGGAGCATGAAGGCCGAACTCGTTTCGGTGATTTTCAGAAATCGCTTTTAGAAACTCGTCTTTTAAAAAGCGAGTACATGCTTCTTGAACTTGCCCGGACCTTGTCGGATCTGCGTGAATTCGGGTGACACCCAAATAAGGGATTTCGTATCTGGGCCAAATCGGTCGTGCGTCGAGATCATGCTGAACGAATTCTGTTCCGACCACCATGTCGCCCAGTTTCAATCGCGGATCAATGGCTCCCGCAACTCCTGTGAAAAGAACTTCTGTCACTCCGTAAGTATCGATGAGGCGCGTCGCAGTCGCAGCAGCAGCGACTTTTCCCACTCGAGAGAGAACCAACACGACAGGGACGCCGAAGAGTTCTCCTTCACAGAAAGTTCGCAGGCCCACCGTTTCCTTCTTGGTGCATTTCAGTTCAGGAAAAAGGCTTTCCATCTCCTGTTGCAGCGCTGCCATGATGCCGATTTTCATGAGTTCAGTTTATACTTAAGTGACAATACTAACAACAAGGGTCCGCGGAGTCGCATGCTCGCGAAATTCGCAGAGGTAAATGCCTTGCCAGCGTCCGAGATTGAGTTTTCCGTCGGTGATGGGAACCGAGATCGAGTTTCCGGTCAGAACAGTTTTGATATGTGCGGGCATATCGTCTGCGCCCTCGTCGTCATGAAGATAGTCCGCTTCTTCTGGGGCAATTCGATCGAAGGCTTGATTGAGATCCTGTCTCACCGTGGGATCCGCATTTTCGCCAATGGCGAGTGCAGCTGATGTGTGTTGGATGAACACATGTAAGATGCCAGCCTCAGGTAACTTACCTAGCTCAGCAAGTACCGGGGTTGTGATGAGGTGAAACCCTTTGGCGTGCCTCGGAAGAGTGAACGTGACTTGTTGGATCATGGCTAACCCCGCTTCTTCTACCACATTGGGTAAATGACTACCTGCACGCCAGTGAGTCGCCTTGACTCGCTGAATAGGGTCATCCATATTGAATCGACCGTATTCAATCAATCGAAGCTATCGGAGACCACTATGCAATTGTCGAACAATACCATTTTAATTACCGGCGGAGCTAGCGGTATTGGCCTTCAGCTCGTGAAACAGCTTAGTGCTTTGAACAACACGATTTTAATTACTGGTCGCGACCAAGCAAAGCTTGATCAAGCCAAAAAGCAGTTCCCAAAGATTCATACTTTTCAAAGTGATGTGAGCAATCCGAAAGAAATCACGGCGCTCTTTGACAAGGTCACGAAAGAGTTTCCAAACCTCAATATCCTGATCAACAATGCGGGCATCATGCGCACGATCAATCTTCATGATCTGGGCGATGACCTTTTGGAACTCACCAAAGAGATTGATACCAACCTGAGCGGGCCGATTAGAATGGTGAAGAAGTTTCTTCCTCATCTGAAGAAGGTAAAAAATTCGGCAATCGTTAATGTGTCTTCCGGATTGGCGTTTGTACCACTTCCGATTTCTCCAGTTTATTGCGCGACTAAAGCAGCACTCCATTCTTTTACTTTGTCTCTGAGAGCGCAGCTGAAAAACACGACCGTAAAAGTTTTTGAGTTGGCTCCGCCAGCAACCAAGACCGATCTGCTTGGTGATTTTAACTCGGATGACATGAAGGGTGTTTCGATCATGGATCTGGATAAGATGGTTGAAGCCGCTATTGCTGGACTCCAAAACGATCAATTTGAGATCCGCCCAGGACAGAGTAATCAACTCAAATTCATGAGCCGTCTTGCACCCCAATTCATTTTGAATCAAATGAGCAAGCCTGTTGATCGAATGCTTTCGAATACAAAACAGTAAGTCGCTAGAGACTTTTTGGTGAAAATTTTGGGATGGCTATACTCCGTCCGATTTCGGGGAGGGCGCGAAGGAACACAAGTGCGCCGATGCAACAGGCCACGCCTCCCCATTCCAAAGTCGCTCCCGCTCCAATTCGATCCGCAAGAAATCCGCCAAAAAGGCTTCCAAAAGGCGCCATGCCTGCGTAGGCCATCAAGAACAGGCTCATGATCCGGCCACGTTTGTCCTCGTCGACAATCGTCTGCAAGATCGTATTGCTTGAAGCCATCTGAACCATCATTCCCATTCCCGAAATCAGCATCATGGGAAGAGCGAACCAAAGACTGCGTGAGAGGCCAACGAGGATGAGGCCCACTCCGAAAGTGAAGGCCGATGCCATCGTGATCCGTCCGAGCCCGAGTACAGATTTTCTGGAGGCAAGAAATAAAGCCCCCATCAATGCGCCCAAACCCGAGGCTGCTGTGAGGTATCCCAAGAGGCGTGCGTCGCCTTTGAGTTGTGTGGTCACGATCATCGGAAGAAGAGTGAGGTAGGGGACACCCATGAAACTGACGAGTGCCAGCAGGCAGAGCACGCCGACCATTGCCTTGGAGTTTCTGACGTATTGAATTCCTTCTTTGAGTTCGTGAAAGATGCGTTTGTGCGCGACAAGTTTCTTTGC
>Ga0302315_10005179_pt1 | contig 11175 bp, 6 predicted proteins | sample III_Palsa_N3_1_FD_200532 | JGI IMG/M metagenome (GOLD analysis project Ga0302315, IMG submission 200532) | Peat permafrost microbial communities from Stordalen Mire near Abisko, Sweden - III_Palsa_N3_1 | ecosystem: Environmental > Terrestrial > Soil > Palsa > Peat permafrost | place: Sweden... | reverse complement strand
TTACTAACAAAAACAAGTGTTTCTGCAAGCGAACGCTTGCTCATCGTGTAATCAATTGTTTATCAATAATTTACAAAAAAGGTGTTTCCAGCAAAAAAACACTTTTCACTACACTAAGGCCCTTAAATGGGTTTACCATTAAGCGCATATTTTCAGCCTTATTTAACGTTTTCAGCCTAAGCGTTGGAGCATCGCTTATTGCACATATTTTATTTTGATCACCAGCTTTTTAACAACTTCAAACCCCTCGACTATAATATTGGGGCGGTGAACGTCATTGGGGAAAAATAAAAAGAAAGTTTGCGGATCGGCAGTGTAATAGGTTCCATTGCCGGTAAAGTGCATTACATCTTTAGTCTCGTTATAAGGAATACTTAGATCAAGCGTTGATAAAGGCGCTATTTCTATTTGCTCCTCACCCCTTATCACATATTGCAGATCGGTATATTTGAGGTGCGACTCCCATTTTATGTCATCACTGGCTTTGGAGGGTGCTTCGGTAACCATCGCATAGGCATTGTCGCCATCAACCTCATATTTGCCCGGCGCGAGGCTTGCCAATTGGTCATCAGCCAAAAAATCAAAAACTTTATCCCAGGTAGATCGGGCGGCATTGTATTGGCGTTCAAATTCAAGGCTATCCACCATCGGCGAAAGGCTGACCATCAGATCATTACGCCATACCTTGTTATGTACCCAATCTTCAGCGGCTTTTATTGAATCTGTTGTATTGTGCATAAAATTAATATTAAGAATTGTTTATGTTGATGTGATAGAAAAACGCGTTCACATCCGGCATCAATTATACAAGCTACGGCGATAAAAATAATAAATAAGGCGCTTAATATTTACGCCAACGTTGTAGAAGCAATATATGGGCAGTAATTTGGTTTATGAGGCGATATTACCAATAGCTATTTACATCTCAAAATGCCCTTTGGCTGTTTAGTATGTTATTTTAAGCATTTATTGCGCCTGAATTGTAACAAAGAAGATAGATAAATCGATAAAAAAAATTTACTGCTTGTATTATTGGGCATAAATCGCTTAATTACAACATCAAACATTACCTAAATGTTAAAAAGCTTTCTTTTAGTTTTTTTATTTTTCTGTGGCGGAATGATGACAACTAATGCCGCGTTTGCACAAACAAGCGCCGATAGTTTAAATCAGAACCGCCCGGTATATGCCGATGTGGAAAATAGTTTCTACAGCGCCATCGGCTCAAATTCAAGGCTTTATAATGGCAAGTTGTATGAATTTTATGACCATTCCATACAAAGCAATGCCTATTTTATGGATATTAATGACTGGCGCCCCGGATCGGTTGTTTATGATGGTTACTTATATGATAAGGTGGACATGCTGTACGACCTGTTTAAGGATGAGCTGGTAATACACCTGTATAATAGTTATTTAAAAATAAGCCTGATTAGCGAAAAAGTTAAAAGCTTTAACGTGCTCGATCATCACTTTATATATCTAAAACAAGATGCGGCGAACCCAACCTCACTAAAAAGCGGGTTTTATGATGTTTTGTACGATGGAAAAATTAAAGTTCTGGCAAAAAGGAAAAAAACAATCCAAGCTTCAGGTAATCTTTCCGTAACAATATATTCTTACTTTACCCCCACTACGGTAGATTATTATCTATATAAAAACGGGAATTATTATACAGTTAACAGCCAGGGCGAATTTTTGAACGTGCTGAAGGACCGAAAAAAACAAGTGCAGGATTTTATTAAAAGTAACAAGATAAAATACAGAAAAGGGCGTGAAGAGGCCATGACCATGATAGCCGGATATTATGACCACTTAACCGATTGATATGAAAAAAATCTACTTTTTGTTTGTTTTTTTATTTGTCGGCAAAATAGTATCCGCGCAAAACGATATTGTAAAAACTATAAGTGTAAACTTTCAGCACACCAAAATTGAGCCTTTTGTAAGCGATCTGGAAGCAAAAACCGGTTATCGTTTTTATGTAGATACCGCACAGTTTGATAGCTTAAAGGTAAGCCTGCAGGCCGATAACAAACCTTTGGAATATATTTTGGATATGGCTTTTAGCAATACCAACTATCATTATATTATTATAGCCTCCGCCTCAGAGGTTTTTTTAACCAAAGGAAAACTGATACAAACAGGGCTGGCGGTTGGTTATTTTGATATTAAAACCACCAAGGGCCAACCCCTGCCTGCCGATATTGCTGCAACCGCGATAACCGATTACAGCATGGATAAGGAAAAGGCCGTAGCCGTAGCCACTACCGAAAATAAATTGTATGAGATAGGTTTAAAAACCAATACCGTTAAGGCGGGTAACGCTACCATATCGGGCTATGTGAGGGATGCCAAATCGGGCGAATCAGTTGTGGGGGCAAGCATAGTGGTAGCCAACTCTAAACTTGGCGTAGCAACCGACCAGTTTGGCTATTTTACGCTCACCATACCGCGCGGCAGGCAAACGTTAATTATTCATGGCATTGGAATGCGTGATACGCGCAGGCAGATCATTCTGTATACCGATGGCAGGTTGAATATTGAAATGCAGGAACAGGTATTCTCGTTAAATGAGGTAAAAATATCGGCAGATAAGGTTGCCAACGTGCGCAGCACCGAAATGGGTGTTAACCGGCTGGATATTAAAAGCATAAAACAGGTGCCAGCCGTATTTGGCGAAGCCGACGTTTTAAGGGTTATTTTAACCCTGCCCGGCGTACAATCTGTTGGTGAGGCCACCACAGGCTTTAATGTTCGTGGCGGCTCGGCCGATCAGAATCTTATTTTGCTCGATGGCGCCACTATTTATAATCCGTCGCACTTCTTCGGGTTCTTCTCGGCATTTAACCCGGATATTGTGAAGGATGTTGAGCTTTACAAAAGCAGCATACCAGCCAACTACGGTGGCCGTTTAGCATCGGTACTGGATGTTACTGATCGCGAGGGAAACAAGAAAATATTTACCGGATCGGCAGGGATTGGCTTATTAACCAGCAGGCTTAATGTGGAAGGGCCGATAGTGAAGGATAAAACATCGTTTATTTTTGGCGCGCGTACCTCCTACTCCAACTGGCTGCTTAGCTTGCTGCCCGAAGAATACAAGCACAGTTCGGCATCGTTTTACGACGTTAACTTTGATATAAGCCACCAGATAGATGAAAAAAATAACATCTACCTTACCACTTACATAAGCCACGATGCTTTCAGGCTAAACAGCGATACTACTTACAGCTACGGCAATAAAAACGCCAACATTAAATGGAAGCATAATTTTAACGATAAACTGTTTAGCGTGGTGATGGTTGGTTATGACCGTTACCAATACCAGGTAAGCAGCGATGCAAACCCGATAAATGGCTATAACTTAAACTATAACATCAACCAGTCGAATTTTAAGACGGACTTTACCTATTACCTTAACCGCAAAAACACCGTAACCTTTGGTTTAAGCTCTATTTATTATAAATTAAACCCCGGTAATTTTGAACCTTATAATACCCAATCATTAGTAGTGCCGGATGTGGTACCGGCAGAACAGGCGCTTGAAAGCGCGCTTTATTTAGGCGATAAATATGACATTACCTCCAACTTTACCATTGACGCGGGTATAAGATATTCGGTATACAATTACCTGGGCGCGCAAACGGTAGATTATTATGCCCCCAACCTGCCTAAAACCGCCGCGAACGTGGTTGATAGTGTTACCTACAAAAAGAACCAGGTAATTAATACCTATCACGGCCCGGAAATAAGGGCATCGGCACGGTACAGTTTTAATGATGATCTATCGGTAAAAGCCAGCTACAATACACTGAGGCAATATATACACCTGCTATCAAACACTACGGCCATATCCCCTACGGATGTTTACAAACTAAGCGACCCTAATATTAAACCCCAATATGGCGACCAGGTATCATTAGGAATATATAAAAACGCGGCATCAAATACTATTGAAACTTCGGTTGAGGTGTATTATAAGCGTATAAAAGATTACCTGGACTATAAAAGCGGGGCCACGCTGTTGCTGAACGACCATATTGAACAGGATGTTATCAATACCGAGGGCAAAGATTATGGCGTAGAGTTTTTAATAAGAAAAACGGAAGGAAAATTGAACGGCTGGATGAGCTATACCTATTCACGCTCGTTTTTAAAACAGGACGACCCGAATGCGGGCGAACTTATTAATAACGGAGACTATTATCCTTCGGACTATGATAAGCCGAATGATTTTAATTTTACGGGGAATTATCGCTTTTCGCACCGTTACAGCGTATCATTAAACGTTGTATATAGCACTGGCCGGCCTATTACCCTGCCGGTAGGCAAGTATGAATATGACGGAGCTGAAAGGGTTGATTATTCGGACCGGAACGAATACCGTATACCTGATTATTTCCGGTCGGATTTTTCTATAAATATTGAAGGCAACCATAAAATTCACCAATGGACACATAATTCATGGTCGATAGGCGTTTACAACCTTACAGGGCGTGCAAATGCTTATTCCACCTATTTTACCGAGCAGGGCGGCGCAATTAACGGGTACCAGCTATCTATTTTTGCAAAGCCAATACCGTTTATTAACTACAACATTCGTTTTTAAGCATATATGAAGATGAGGTGGAGCTATATTGTTTTATTTGGCATGTTATATATGCTGGCAGCCGGTTGCACCAAACCGTATACGCCGCCGGTTATTAATAACCAGAGCAATTACCTGGTGGTTGAGGGGGTGATCAATACCGGCGGCGATTCAACGCTCATCAGGCTGAGCCGTTCGGTTAATTTATCGTCGAGCTTAAACGATGTGCCCGAATTGAACGCCACGGTAAGCATACAGGATGATCAAAACCAAAGCTATGGTTTAAAACAGCTAAGCGGCGGCTATTACTCAAGCGCGGTTTTAAGCCTTGATAATACCAGGAAATACAGGATAAGCATTACTACCACCGATGGTAAGATCTATCAATCGGACTATGTGCCCGCATTGCCCAGCCCGGCTATTGACAGCATTGGCTTTACGATAGCACGTACCGGCCTGCAGATATATGTAAATACCCACGACCCTAAAAACGCTACCCATTATTACCGCTGGGATTATAACGAAACCTGGATATTTCACGCTAAATATAATTCATCCTATATATCTAATGATAGTACGGATATGGTACCACGCCCAGTTCAGCGGGAAATATACCAATGCTGGTCGAACGATATTTCAACTAATATTGTGTTGGGTTCATCGGCCAAACTTACGCAAGATGTGATCTATCAAAACCCGGTTACACTAATACCGTCAACATCAGAAAAAATAGAAGACAGGTATAGCATACTGCTTAAAGAATATGCATTAACATCAGATGCTTACAACTATTATTACCTTTTAAAACAAAATACGGAGCAATTAGGAAGCATTTTTGACGCGCAGCCATCGGAACTGGTGGGCAACATACATTGTACAACCAATGCCAGCCTGCGTGTAATAGGCTATATTACAGCCGGCACCATACAGCAAAAGCGCGTGTTTATTGATAATTCGCAGCTGCCACCTACCTGGGCGGTAACCTATCCGTATGATTGCCAGCAGGACACGGTGCTATACTATAACCCAGTTACAAAAAATAATGACGTACTTACCTATCTGGTGCCGCCCGGAGTTATTGATATAGCCACATCGCCCATATTCAGCCCTACCAACCCCAGCATTAAGCCTATCGGCTATTTAGCTTCGGACCCGGATTGCGCGGATTGCAGTATAAGAGGAACAACAACACAACCCAGCTTTTGGAAATGAAAAGGATAGTAACGATATGGACCGGTTTTGTGGTTATTGCGCTTATATTTACTATAATAAGCTGCAAAAAGCCATACTATCCGCCTGCGATAAAACCTTTGACCGGCTTTTTGGTGGTTGAAGGCGTAATTAATGCAGGTAATGATTCCACACGTTTCCAGTTAAGCCGTACCGTTAACCTGGATAGCAACACAACAGCCCCTGTAACCGGCGCTCAAGTTACCATTGAGGGCAGCAATAATACTACGTATGCCTTAAACGGCAACGCGGCAGGTATTTATACATCGGTGCCTTTAAATTTGGATAAAACCCAAACCTACCGCCTGCATATTATCACCGCTAAAGGCGAAAACTATTTATCGGATTATGTGGGGGTTAAAACTACTCCACCTATCGATACCCTGCAATACCAGGTTGAAAGCAATGGCGTACAAATAAACCTGAACACGCACGACCCTGCAAACGCTACCCGCTATTACCGCTGGGATTTTGTGGAAACCTGGGAATTTCATTCCTTTTATTATTCCGATTATGTATCAAACGGCAATGTGGTGGTACCGCGAACAGCGGCCCAGCAGGTTTATTATTGTTATACCAGCGCCAATTCAAACAGTGTTTTGATAGGTTCATCGGCCAAACTTACCCAGGATGTAATTTCGGCGGCTCCTATTACGTTTGTGCCATCAAACTCCGAAAAACTGGAAGTGGAATATAGCATACAGGTTAGCCAATACGCGTTAACTAGCGATGCCTACAACTTCTGGAGCCTGTTAAAACAAGATACCGAAGAATTAGGCAGTATTTTCGATGTACAGCCATCCGAAATAAATGGCAACATACATTCAACTACCAACCCGGGCGAGCATGTTATTGGTTACGTAAGCGCATCAACCATTCAAACCAAAAGAATATTTATTGATAACAGTGTGCTGCCATACGAGTGGGTAGCCACCTACCCCTATAATTGCGGGATAGACAGTGTATTTCTGAAAGAAGTTATAGGTACTGTTGTTTATAACGAGGAAAATGAATTTTTTAATTATAATACGGGCGGAGGCGCGTTGATTCCAATTAATGCCTTTTATAATAAAGCGGGAACCCTGTTGGGCCATACAGGCTCGGACCCGATATGCGTTGACTGTACTGTACGCGGAACTACTAAACAACCAAGCTTTTGGAAATGATGAGATCAATTAAAACCATTGCAGGTGCATTTTCCTTTGCAGTTTTAACTTTTGTTAAAGCGAACGGGCAGGTATTGCCCGATGTGCAAAATAGCTTTAAGCAGTATAACGCAAATACAATACAGGAGAAACTGTTTGTACACACCGACAAAAGCGCTTACACAGCCGGGGAACTGATGTGGTTTAAGGTTTATAATGTTAATGAAACCGACCATAAACCTATTGATTTGAGCAAGGTAGTATACATTGAAGTACTGGATAATAATCAAAACGCGGTATTGCAGGCTAAAATAGCTATGAAGGATGGCCTGGGCAGCGGATCGGTATACCTGCCTGTAAACCTGAGCACCGGCAACTTTTTGCTGCGGGCCTATACCAGTTGGATGAAGAATTTTAGTCCGGATTATTATTTTAGAAAGAAGATTACTATTATAAATCCTTTAAAATCGCCGGAGGCGGTGGCAAAAACAAGCGCGCCGGTTTATGATATCCAATTTTTTCCGGAAGGTGGTAATTTGGTTAACGGCATTAACAGTGTAGTGGCCTTTAAAGCAACTGATGATTTGGGGAAAGGTGTGTACTTTAAAGGCGCTATAGTAAATGAGCATAATGATACCGTAGCGCGTTTTGAGCCCTTTAAATTTGGCATGGGCCATTTTATGTTTAAGCCGGATAATAGCGACACCTACCAGGCTGTTATAAAAATAGCCGGTAAAACTATTAAGAAGGACTTACCGGCGGTTAATGCCAATGGCTACGTGATGAATTTGAAGGATAATGGCGCGGGGCAACTGGTAGTTACCCTTACTACAAATCTGCCTGCGGAAAGCATCTACCTGTTTGCCCATACCCGCAACGTGGTAAAGGATGTGGAAACGGCCACTACCGACAATGGATCGGCACAATTCAGCATTGATAAGAGTAAACTTGGCGAGGGAATATCGCATATTACCATTTTTAACAGCCAGAAACAGCCGGTATGCGAGCGCTTATACTTTAAACGCCCGCTTAAAAAGCTATTCATCAGCGCGGCAGCGGATCAGCCGGACTATGGCACCCGTAAAAAAGTAAATATAGCTATTGGGGCGAAAGATGCAGGCAGCAACCCTGTTATAGCCGATCTGTCCTTATCAGTTTACCGTATCGATACATTGCAGCATGCCGATAAGGAAAATATTGAAAACTACTTGTGGCTAAGCGCCGATCTGAGGGGGAATATTGAATCGCCGGAGTATTATTTTACGGATGCCAATGCCGAAACGGATGAGGCCGTGGATAACCTGATGCTGACACAGGGATGGAGAAGGTTTGAGTGGAGCAGTATTTTGAGTAATAAAGTACCTGCATTTACTTTTCTGCCTGAATATAATGGGCCTATAATAACCGCAAAGCTTATTAATTTAGCTACCAATAAACCACAAAAGGATATTGTTACCTACCTGGCCATACCGGGTAAAAGCGTGCAATTATATACATCGCAAAGCGACTCGCTGGGGCGGCTGATCTATAATATGAAAGATTTTTACGGGCCGGGCGAAATTGTTGCCCAAACCAATACCGAGGTTGATACCGGCTACCGGATTGATATATTGAACCCGTTTTCGGAGCAGTATGCTAAAATAGCGCTACCACGTTTTACGGTTACCGCCGATATGGAAACCACCTTTACCGAGCATAGCCTGGCCGCGCAGTTACAAAACATATATACTGCCACTAAGCTAAGGCAGTTTTACGATGCCGGGGCCGATAGCAGCGCGTTTTACGGAACGCCCGATAAAACCTACCTGCTGGATGATTACACCCGATTTTTGACTATGGAGGAAGTAATGCGCGAATATGTGAAAGAGTGTTTCGTAACCCATTTACACAACCAGTTTCATATAAAAACCATTAACGAAACACCTTTTTTGCCCGAAGGCGACCCAATGGTATTGCTTGACGGCGTACCGTTTTTTAATATGAACAAGGTATTCAGCATTGACCCGCTTAGGATACGGAAACTGGAAGTGGTGCCCTATACCTATTACTGGGGCCCATCAACCGAGAGCGGTATATTTAGCTATACCAGCTATAAAAGCGACCTTGCAGGCATCGAAATTGACCCGCATGCCGTTGTGCTGGATTACGAGGGCCTGGAACTGCAACGCAAGTTTTATTCGCCCAATTATGATACCGATAATGCCTATAAGAGCCGGATACCAGATTTCAGGAATGTTTTGTATTGGGCACCGAATGTTATTACCGATGAGCAGGGAAAAAATAGCGTAAGCTTTTATACATCAGATCAAACGGGCAGCTACATGGGCATGATACAAGGTTTAACCGCTAACGGCAACACCGGCTACCAGTATTTTACGTTTACCGTAAGCAAATAAAGCTTAGCTTTTTATGATCTCCCTAAAACGCTTTCGCGTATGTTTTTTGAGTTTTTATATTTTTTTTAACCACTAAGGGCACCAAGAGAAAACACAAAGTGAACACAAAGGATTTTATGGCGGAGATTAGGGGTTTAGTGTTTTTTAACCACAGGATTCACAGAGGGAACAGGGGTTACGCAGAGCTTTTATGATGGTGAGGGAGTTTGATTGTTGATATGCCCGGGCTTAAAAAAAACCGACCAGGCATTATGGTGGCGGCTGCGTTATTTAGGGGTGGCGTGGATGATTTTCATTGTTTGATCTTTTTAATGTAAAAGAACTTTATAATAGTTTGGATTGATAGGGAAATTTTAACTGGGGAATGGATTTTGTTAACACAGGTGTAGTGTTGCTTTGTTTTAAGCTAAGAAATTTATGCTTGTAAAGCATAGCAAGCAGCATTTATTTACTCAGGTACCAGATCTTCGGAATAATCAGTGGCTACCGTTTGACGATCCGGGTTTTGGTGTTCTAAATAATTATTGCTTGCCGGGTATGGCACAACGAAAGTTTGTTTTACACGAGTGGATATTCTGAAATATGGGATCCAGATGGCGGCGACAATTATTGCCCTCACTACCGCTTCGCCAGCTTTTTCACCGGCATGGCCATTATTGATGAGCAGCACAGCGGCATAGTCGGCTGCGAAAAAAAACACCAGGAAAGCATAAAACAAGCTGATGATCCTGGGCAAAATATCGCGCCGGTTAATCATCAGTATAAGGCAAAAACACGCGAAACATGCTATTACCACGTTCCCTAATGCTTCGAACGTAAATATGGCTTTAAAAGCGAAGTCGGATTTGGTCAGCGCCTTAATATTCCATTTATCCAGGTTAAAATAACCATGGGTTATAGTGGTTATGGGTATAGCTACGGTTGTGAGCAGCAAACCTATAAGTATAAATATTAACCAGCCGCTGATCGGCGCGGAATAAAGATCGCGGGTATGTACCGTCGCCTGCGTTTTGGTGCAGTATACACGTACAGCGACAAAGGCCAATAAAGCAGTTAGCAGGGCTGCAAAAGCCATCATCCAAAAATTATACCGAAAGGGGATATTACTAACATCGGGCGTGTAGGTAAAGTTGAATGATAGCTGTGAATCGCTTATTTTTTTTACATCCTGGCGGTATTCGTCGAGCTTATCAGCCGGGATATAACCTTTGAGGTAACTGAATTGGTAGTTTAAGGTAAGTATGTCTTCCGCTGCCGATAAGCGTGTCTCAAATTTATAGGCATCCCTGCTAATGGTTGTATCCCGTGCATCAACGTTCCATCCCGAAGGTAAAATCACATTAATGGTATAATCCATAGCATAAGGATAATTTACCGCTACGGGGCCCTGAACTTTATCGGGCACGGTTACCAGTTGCTCTGAGATATAATCGGCATATAAGGAGGCTGAATAGCGCCCTGTTCCGGCTTCGGGCTTAAAAAAATCAGGCATACGGTAATGTTCCACCGTTGTAAGCTCGTTCTTATCCTCGTTATCATTTACGGTAACAGAATCGGCCGATTCGATCTTAGGATATGTTTTAGCATAGTAATCCAGGTAATTTTTTTCGGTTTCGCTCATGCTGGATGAGGCCAGCCTTTCGCGGATATCATCGGCTTGGTTTAAGGTGTAGGTTGTAGTAACATCAAGCGCCACTTTTCCTTTTCCGCTGGGCACTGTGTATTTTTCCAAACAGGTTATTTTACCTACCGGCGATAAAGGTATGCCGGTTAAAGTATTATTACCTTGTTTTAATACCAGGCCCAGGCCATA
>Ga0302315_10005177_pt1 | contig 11178 bp, 14 predicted proteins | sample III_Palsa_N3_1_FD_200532 | JGI IMG/M metagenome (GOLD analysis project Ga0302315, IMG submission 200532) | Peat permafrost microbial communities from Stordalen Mire near Abisko, Sweden - III_Palsa_N3_1 | ecosystem: Environmental > Terrestrial > Soil > Palsa > Peat permafrost | place: Sweden... | reverse complement strand
CCCTATTGTTATTCGGCATCGTGGTTGCCAGTATCTCGGCCTTTGGCGCGATCTGGGGTTTGATGCGTTTCCTGGAGAAATTCTCCACTTGGCCGTTTGTGGCCTATCGTGCAGTCCTGGGAATTTTCCTGCTGGTCGGCGTCAACATGGGGATGCTGCGATAATCGTGCATTCCCCCTAGCGGATCAATATTGAATGAATCTGTCGTAATGTCTGAAGCACCGCACAACCAGCAAGCGCTGCACCTGTTGCAAACCGTATTCGGCTACCCGTCTTTCCGTGGTCAACAGGCCGAGATCGTCGACCATGTTGTCCGTGGTGGCGATGCGCTAGTGTTGATGCCCACCGGTGGCGGTAAGTCGCTGTGTTACCAGATCCCCGCTTTATTGCGCGACGGTGTCGGCGTCGTGGTATCGCCCTTGATCGCCTTGATGCAGGACCAGGTCGATGCCCTGGCCGAAGTGGGAGTGCGCGCGGCCTTCCTCAATTCCACCCAGACTTACGAAGAAGCATCGCGCATCGAGCGCAAGGTGCGCAGCGGTGAACTCGATCTGGTGTACGTTGCGCCGGAACGCCTGATGACACCGCGCTGTCTCGAATTACTCGCCTCGTCGAAAATCGGCTTGTTCGCGATTGACGAAGCGCACTGTGTATCGCAATGGGGGCATGATTTCCGCCCCGAGTACATCAAGCTCTCGATCCTGCATGAGCGCTTCCCCTCGGTGCCGCGCATCGCGTTGACGGCCACGGCGGACCAGCAAACCCGCGACGAAATCGCCCATCGCCTGCAGTTGGACGACGCGCTGCAATTCGTTTCTTCCTTCGATCGCCCCAACATTCGTTATCAGATTGTCGAGAAGGCCAATGGTCGCAAGCAATTGCTGGATTTCATCGAAAGCGAACACGCCGGCGATGCCGGCATCGTATATTGCCTGTCCCGTAAGAAGGTCGAGGAAACTGCCGAATTCCTCAATGAAAGCGGCATCAGCGCCTTGCCGTATCACGCCGGCATGGAGTACGCGCAACGCACTAAAAACCAAGCTCGCTTTCTGCGCGAAGAAAGCATCGTGATGGTTGCCACCATTGCTTTCGGCATGGGTATCGACAAACCGGACGTGCGTTTCGTCGCCCATCTCGATCTGCCCAAGAGCATCGAAGGCTACTACCAGGAAACCGGACGTGCGGGTCGTGACGGTGCGCCGGCCAATGCCTGGATGGCTTACGGCTTGCAGGATGTGGTGCAACAGCGCCGCATGATCGATGAGTCTGAAGCCGACGAAACCTTCAAGCGCGTGCAAGGCGTGAAGCTCGACGCCATGCTCGGCCTGTGCGAAACCTTGTCCTGTCGCCGTGTGCGCTTGCTTGAATATTTCGGCCAACCGGCAACCCCCTGCGGCAATTGCGACTCCTGCCTTAATCCCGCCATTTCTTTCGATGCTACGGTGCCGGTGCAAAAGCTGCTATCGGCAATCTATCGCGTCGACCAGCGTTTCGGCGCCGGCCACGTGATTGATATATTGCGCGGGATCGACTCGGAGAAGGTCAAGCAATGGCGGCATGAGCAGTTATCCACCTTCGGCATCGGCGCCGAACGCAACGAAGCCGAATGGCGCGCCATCCTGCGCCAAGCGATTGCGCTGGGCCTGGTCGCGGTCGACTATGATTCGTATAACGCATTGAAGTTGACCGACGAAGCGCGCCCGGTACTGCGCGGCGGGCAGCAAATCCAGATGCGGCAATATCAAAAGCCGGTCAAGCAAAAACGCAGCAGCGCCAAACCCAAGGGTTATGCCGAATCCGATTTGTCGACTGTCGAACAAACCCTGTTCGATAAATTGCGCTGGTGGCGTGTCGAAACTGCGCGCAAGCATAACGTGCCGGCCTACGTCATTTTCCACGACACCACCATGCGCGAAATCGCCAAGGCCAGGCCGACATCGCTGGGCGATTTACGCGGCGTTACCGGCGTCGGCGAGAAAAAGCTGGAAACCTACGGCGCGGAAATCGTCGCATTGATCGAAGCAATGGAATAACAATAACGTAGGCTCAAACCCGCTCGAATACCAGATCCCACACGCCGTGCCCCAGCTTTAATCCGCGGTTCTCGAATTTCGTCACCGGGCGATAGTCCGGCCGTGGCGCATAAGCTTCTGCGGTATTGCGCAAAGTCGGTTCTGCACCCAGTACTTCCAGCATTTGCTCAGCATATTCCTGCCAATCGGTAGCGCAATGCAGATAGCCGCCGGGTGCCAGGCGCGAAGCCAGCAAGCTCACCAGCGGTGCCTGCAACAGGCGGCGCTTGTTATGGCGCGCCTTATGCCACGGGTCGGGAAAGAAAACGTGGGCACCCGCCAGCGAGCCTGGCGCAATCATATGCGTCAATACTTCCACCGCGTCATGCTGGATCAGGCGCAAATTCTGCAGGCCTTGTTCGCCGATCAGCTTCAACAAGCTACCGACGCCCGGTGTGTGCACTTCCACGCCCAGGAAGTCCTTGTCCGGCATGCCAGCCGCGATTTTCGCCGTGGAGTCGCCCATGCCGAAGCCGATCTCCAGTATCGTCGGTGCGCGTCGGCCAAAGGCCTGATCAAAGTCCAGCGTCGCCTTGGAATAGGGCACGCAAAATTGCGGCCCCAGCGTTTCGATAGCGCGTGCCTGGGCGATGGAAAGCCGCCCGGCGCGTGTCACAAAACTGCGAATGCGATGCTCGGTCGGATCGTAAAACAAGGGCTTGGCCGGTGTGCCGGCGGGTTTCTGGTCGGACATGATGGAATTATAGTCGGTGCGCTAGCGGGCAATATGGCACTTTGCCTGTAAAAAGCGTGCTGGTCTGGTAAAAATTTGGAGTCGATAAAGAGGTGTATTGCACCTTCAGCATCAGGTCGACTGGCATGTATTGATACGCCTGATCTGAGGCGAGGCGCCATTATGTCACACCGATGTATCGCAGGGAAGTACGGGCAAGCCTGGAACATACTGTGTAATTGTTAGAAAAATAAGTATTCGCCTATTGCAAAATAGCGACATTTCCAGCACAAGTTAGCGGAAAATTTTAGTCTGGTTTTAATCTATGCTAGGCTCAAGTGGTTACCGCAATGATTATCCTGATTTGATTTCAACCGACAGGGGGCACAATGGGTAAATGTGCGTTTGCTGGCGTAGCGGTCTTTGCTGCGTTGTTGTTGATTGCATCGATTACCCAGGCCGGGGTGGTTGCCGTTGTGAGCTCAAAAAGCCCGGTCAGCTCGCTCACAAAAGATCAACTCGCCGATATCTATCTTGGTAATGCCAAGAACTTTCCCGGAGGCGGACCGGCAACCCCGGTCGATTTGCCTGAAAGTGCGGCCGAGCGTCAGGACTTTCACAAAAACGTGACTGGCAAAAGCGGGACACAGTTCAAGGCCTATTGGGCAAAAATGGTATTTTCCGGGCGTGGCGTACCGCCGAAAGAAGCGGCCAACGCGACCGAGGTCAAGAGCATGATTGCCGGCAATCCCAACATGATTGGCTATATCGACAAGTCGGCGGTAGATAGTTCGGTCAAGGTTGTTTTCGAAGCCAACTAACGCGAACAGAGGATCTCAAATGATTACTCGCAAGCTGCTTCTCACGTTGCTGATTGTTGGACTAGGCGGACTCCCCGGTTCTTTCGCGTTGGCCCAAGAGGCGCAAGATACCAGCGTAAGCTTTTCCGGATTTCTATCCATTGATGGCGGCAAAGTGATCAACGGGTCCTTCCACGGCCCCATGCCAGACAACCCGAATTATTCCTGCCCGTGCTATATCGCAGACTGGACCAGCACCGGCATGTACTCCACCAATTTTTCGTTTACACCGGAAAGTCGGGTTGGCGTGCAAGCTAACGTCAAATTCAATGACCAATTTTCTTTTACCACGCAGGTCACCGACAGGGCGGATGAAGATGCGCCGCAATTGTCATGGGCTTTCTTGACCTACGCGTTTGCACCGAATTGGGAATTTACGGTTGGCAGAAAGCGCATCCCGCTCTATTACTATTCGAATTTTCAAGATGTCGGCATTGCCTATCCCTGGGTGAGCCCACCCCCGGAATTGTATGGCTGGGAAGTCACCAACTACAACGGAGTGAGCCTACGCTACAGCAATTCGATTGCCGGCTATCGAACGACGTCCAGCATTTTCACCGGCAGTGAAACTGTTCTGAACGATCCCTACTACCTCTCCGGTAGTCAGGACAACATCAATGCCAGCTGGAAGAATATGGTCGGCGCCGATACCGAATGGACGAAGGACTGGTTTACAGCGCGCTTGGTCTATTTGGTGGCGAACGCCAGTACCGACGACACAACGGTCGGCGCCACGACGTTGGCGCGTGTTCATACCTTCGGCATTGCGGTGAATGCCGATTTCGACGACTGGTTTGTGTTATCCGAATTTACCGCTGACGACCGCACTTATACCACCAACTACTATGTCAACGCGCCAGCCTATTCTGTCGGCGCGGGATACCGCTACGGCGCATGGACACCATTCCTGAACTATGGCTGGTACTATGAAAATACCAACGATTTGGTCCAATATCCTAGCCCGGTGAGGTTTAATCGGACCTCCCTGACACTTCGCTACGACGTCAATTCCTCGACTTCGCTGAAGGTTCAGTTGGATAACTACCGAGAGGCGGCGATTTCGGACCTGACCGGGAATTCCAAAGTATTCCGCATCGCGTTCGATAAGACTTTTTAATCGGACATTCGATACCGACTACGTTAGTCATCGGCACCAGGCGATATTGGCATCCGAAAATCGGTCCAGGAATATTCAGGGAGATTGGATCAATAGACAGGACGGTACTGGAGCGGGTGAAGGGGATCGAACCCTCGTCTAGAGCTTGGGAAGCTTTCGTTCTACCATTGAACTACACCCGCAGACCCCGCATTTTACGCGGGTTTTGACGGATTTGACAACTTTCGATAATGGCAGGTGTGATCGAAAATGTGATGGCCGCTTACTCCGAGGTGTGATGGCTCGCGTACAGGAGCCCGTGATATTTCCCTATCTTCCGAGCTCTATTCCCGAAACACGATAATATTTGAAATCAGCCACAATGTGGCCGCATGGAAAATCTATTGGGGGAGCAACATGACCTGTACGCAGCTACTCAATTCTGTTGGTCTTGTGTTTGGCATGGTAGGGGTCGTCATCCTCTTTAAATACGGACCACCGCAACCAAATCTGGAAACGGGAGTTGGGTTTGGTCTTGAGGACAAAAACGTTCTTGCCAATGGGCGAACGGTGCAGGAACATAATCAAGATATTAAGGCAACCAAAAAGCACTATTCGGAAATGTCAAAATTGGGCCTCGCACTGATTTTCATTGGATTCGCATGTCAACTTTGGGCAACGTGGATTTAAACCCCTGATATTTTGCCTTTCACGGGCAACATCTTCGTCTCCCTTTCAATTCAAACTAATTTTCGAAGGAGCTTTCGTTCATACATTTCAACACCGGGTACGCGCCGAATAATCGTTCTGCCGCACACCAGCCTGCCATAAATCACAATGCAAATTTGATAATTATTGTGTTACCCTATTATCTTGTTTAAAAAACAATTTAATCGAAAGGGCGTTCTGTGGCTTCTTCAGTAGATAAAGATGGTTGGTTCACAAACGATGCAAGTGTTCGAAAACAGCCGCGTCCGATGATTGAACACGGTGCATTGAAAACGATTCGCGGTATTATTGTTCATCAAACAGGTTCGCCTACCGCTGCGGGGACATTAAGCAGCTACCAAAATGCGAATGCAAATGGAGCACATTTCCTTATCGATAAGGATGGCACGACGTATCAAGTTGCCTCTCTTTTCAAGAAAACGTGGCACGTGGGGAAGCTCAAGGCCAAGTGCCTCGAAACGCACACTTGCTCCCCTGCTGTGCTCAAGGCGGAGACAGGATTGAAATATTCCGAAGTCAACAAATTGGAAATGCATAAAACCGTTCCTGATCGATTCCCATCAAACGAGGATTCCGTCGGGATTGAACTTGTTGGGCTATGCGTGCTTGATCCGAAATACATTAAGCCGGGAATGAGCAAAGAACAAATCAATGAATTGACCGCGAGATATGGGGTCTTTGAAACCGTGACAGCGGCGCAAAATCAAGCCCTTCAACGCTTGCTCTCGAAAATTCAAGATAAATTGACGGTGCCGAAAGATCAGGTGTATCCACATCCTGAAGTTTCAAGGAAAAATCCTACTGAGGCGTCTACCGCGCAATGGGCCGGAAAACCATGAAGCGACTTATCCTCGCACCACTTATCTGCCTGATTTTTGCGGGATTTGCGTTTGCTGACGATGCCGTCAACCATGGCGCCGACGATTACAGCGTTCCAGCATACAAAATAGGGCGGATCGCGAAAATCACGATCACTGCCGCATCGGAGAAAGATAACTCCGATCCGAAAGAGAATTGTCAGCCTTTTAGCGTGACGCCGAAGCTGAGCACATTCTTTTTCAGTCATTCGAAGATCGTCTCGCAGGCTTCGGCGTTCCATGATTTCACCTATTCTTCGTGCTACGCCGAGGGGACAATCGAATTCTCGAATGGCGACATGGGGGAGTGGAGAATCACGCACGGAGGAACCGGCACGTTGCTATTGAAAGCTGGAAAAAGCAAAGACAAGTTCTTGCATCTCTACTGCAAGCGGTGTGATGATCAAGACATGTAGTGCCTGACCAATGAGACTTGCCAAGCGAACCGGAATTCTGACTTCATTGTGGATACTGTCTGCCGTATGCTTATGTGCTGATCTTGTATTTGCATACAAGGCGGGTTGCACAGGTGATTTGAAGGGTGGGGCGGCGGGAGATATTCAGAAGGCGCTCACGTATGAATCGCTGGGCTTGCCATTTCTATTGCTCGGCGTATTGTTTGCATCAAGCGCCGCATCGATGATCGGGAATTTTCGCCCCGCATTTCGCATCCTTCAAGGATCGGCGACATTCATCGTAGTATTGATTCTTACTCTGTTCGCAGGAATGCAAATTGAAATCTGGGGAAATCAGCCATGCTTGGCTTTTTAACTGACGGCCCTTCGAGTAGGTCGCAGATGCATCGTCTAGCCAAAATATGACTTGCCACACATACGTCGCGTTACTGGTTGTTGTTTTTGTCGTGGCAGCGATTTGCTGTATTCCCAACTTTTTGCTTTTTAAAGATTATTGTGAACGCATCGCTCAACTTGAGGGCAGATTAAGCGAATTTTTTAAACTTGCTACCGATGAAGGCGGGCTTAATTGGTTTGAAATTGAGCAGTCCGGGAAAATATTGAGCCGGCATTACCGCAAGTTCAACGATGACAAGTTGAATAAAATGGGCGACGAGCTATGGAAATGGTGCTTGCTGTCTACTATTTTCGTCGTCACATTCCTTGGTGCCGCTATTTTTGTTGGCGAAACCGCATGCAATTGAAATGGAAATATTGCATCCATGTATGAACTGGCGAATGAAAAAATCAACGCAGGGCTGAGCTTTGGAGCCAGACTTGCACTTGGTTCTGTTTCCGCCCTGTTTGGTATTGTCATGCTCGTGATCGCGCCGCCGACTGACAAACGCATCTATTTTTATTTGTTTGGAGCATTTTGCTTATTTATCACCGCAGCCTGCGTCACCTCAGGCCGCGTCAGGAAATTTATTGGCAGCGTGATAGGCAGCGCGATTTTTATCGCCGGCTTGGTTTACCTTGTCGCTGAAATATACGCGGGTGTATTTTTTTCAGGGCAGTTTAGCGAACCATCCGTCGTCAACGCACTCATTTATCTCAGCGTCATCGGGTTGCCTGGAGCTTCGTATGCGTACAAGGCACGCTTCGGATTTCGTCGATCAGATCCACGCCTATGATGTCTTACCTAGACAATACCGATACCTGAATGATGCCAACCCCCAATTTGCCACGCTGCTTCCACATTGTCGGCGTCACGGTCGCAGTATTTGCGCTTACGGTGGCATTCGTAGGTACGGGTTTCGCATTTCCAACGACGGTTGGTCTATTAATCAATCCGCATTCGGCGATTGGTGCTATAGGCATGACGATTGCATACGGAATCTGCCTTATTTTGCTTGTTGTGCTGATAGTCGCCATTCCAATGTGTGTCGCTGCATTGATTCGCAATCCGGCGATGCGTGTGGCGGGATCGTTGGGCATTGTGGGGATAGGACTTGTTGCGGTAGCGTTGCTTGGTATATTAGCCATCCCCGCAGTTTCGGCGGCATTCCACTTGATGGTCTAGCCAAAGGGGAATCATGGTTTTTTTGAAAATAATAGTTTCACTATTCCTTGGATACTATCTGAGCGTGGCGGATTGCGAAAGTTTGCTGGTGAAGCAAGTTCCCTACGATTGGTTTTGCGGTCACAATTTTCCGCTGCAAATCCTCGTAATGAGTATTGCAGTCTATGTCATCTTGACAGTTGCCATCATGGTATTTCGTCGTTTGCGCAATTCCGCCTAACATAAGCCATCGCGAAATCGCGTAGTAAGTTTTTCGTGACAAAGTTGGGACGGGAAAAGCACTGAGGTGGGAGAAAAAATGGCCGTTAATTCGACGAGTGACATTGAACTATTGCTGGATGAATACAGAAATGAATTTGACAGGGCGGCCTCAAGTTATTTCGCGTGGAAAGTCTTAGCTCAGTTGCCGACGAATGACGATCAAATCCTTACTGCTTTGAACCACAACGCAGGATCGTGGATTTTGATCAGACATTCGTTGCAGATGACCTTTATTATTGCGTTAGGTAGAATTTTTGATGCAAATCGTAAATCGCTTACTATCCATCGGTTTTTGGAAACCTGTAGATCGAATGTTGCTCAGTTCAGCAAGAATGCATTTGAGGAAAGACGAATAAAAGGTAATCATGGTCGCCGCCCTGACTATCTTGATGATTATTTGCAAGGAGTATATGAGGCCATCGAATCAGATTTCGACGAACTGCTCAAAGTGGCGGATGAGCAGGCGGCGATTTATAGTGCGAATTACAAACCCCTTCGACATAGAATAGTTGCACACAAAGACGCCGAAACATTTTTGTCGCAATCTAATCTTTATCCGTCGACGAATCTCGTCGAAATAGAAGCTATGCTCGAATTTTTATACCGTATTGAGCACGTCATATGGGCGATGCTGGTGAATGGGGAAAAGCGCGCATTGGATTTCTTTTCGTTTGATCGAAAAGCGCACGTTACCAATGATTTGGAGGATTTAATACGCAAGCTTCCAATTTAGCTCGATGGAAGTTAACTTTGCGTGCTTGACTGAATAGTGGTGAGTTATATTAACAGTAGCGGGCGCGTGATGAAAGATGCCCGACGGATAATTTAAGCAATTGTCATTTTTCTGTCAGCGTGCAGACAGAAACAGAGGGTTATAGTGTCAATTGGAAACCTTCCGTTCTACATTTTTCTTCCATAAAGTTTGTTCGCGGCAACAGCATTAATAGCAACAGAAAATCCGATCGTGCATCGCCGCTCAATGTGAAGTCCGGTCACCAGTATTGAAAAGCATTCCCATCTTGATAGATGTATCAGCATAGGAGGATGAGATTAATACATCGAAAATGCAGATGCTTGTTGCGCTGTTCGTGTCGTTGCCGTTGATATGCTGTGCCAACGGCAAGGCCGACAATCTCCTGTAAAGAATCGATTTTACGAAAATCCGATGCAATGTATGCTTCATCTGTAAAAGCAGGGTATCCAATTGTGAGCGAATTTCAAATAAATTTTTCCCTAATCTAATTCTGAAAGGAATTAAAATGAAACGAACTTTTCTGAACCTATTTATCTGCGTTTCTTTTTTATTTGGAATTGTTTCAGCCAGTGCTGAGGCAATCGATCCACCAAGCTACGTCGTGCTATCGTTGATTGGAGACAATTTGTCTGTGGTCGTATATAAAGGCGCAACAGGCTCGAATCTTTCCTCGACACGAAAGGAATTGGTTCAGATCAGCACCCCCGTCTTTGACGACTCTGCCGTGCAGGGTGCGGCCGAAGCAATTACGCAGTTTCAATCTAACGCCACCGAAAAACTGATTTCGACGAACGCCCCTTCCTTATATAAATTGCAGAACGATATATTCGCTTCAAGTAGCGATGGCAAAGCGGCGCGCGAAACGATCAGGGCAATCCTGAAAGATGTACCGACTTCTCGCTTGATCGTGATTACCAAATACGAAAGCGATGCGCATTTGAAGCTTCCTGCGCTCTATGCGTTTGCCGGAAGCGGTAAGCTGGACGGTATCGGCTATTACATTGATGATTTTACGAAAGTACGAGCAGAATCAGGCGACAAAGGGAGAGGATTCTTATCGTCGTTTGCTTATATCCGGGCGACGTTGCTGGACGCGAAAACGTTGGAAGTTATTCGCGATCAAGTTAATGCCAGTTCTGAACCGACCCTCAATTTGAGGACCGATCTCCACGCCTGGAATGTACTATCTGACGAACAAAAAGCAGCATCTTTGCAAAAAGTCGTACGTGTCGCTGCGCATGATGCGGTGTCGAATCTGTTAAAAACCGAATTGTCCTCAAATTGATGAGCCAGCCGGTCCTGCCGACCGGCGATTTCAATGCGGATTGAAATTTTCTGCCAACTTGATGTTTGTAAGTTGCTAGGCATTCGGCAGACAATCCGTCCGGGAAAATAACTCGACAGCACGTACTTGCATGTTTCAGTGCTCCGAACGCTCCGCATATACGAAGTTGACACCGAACGCTGGTCAGAATTGAGCGCCGGGTTTGGAAATGGCCAGCCGCTCGCCGAATACGCGAAGATGCTGGGAATAGCATATAAGTCGAAATCGACAAACTCGACCACTCCTTAGGAGAGAGGTGCCTAGGCATCGTATGCATGCATGGCACGCCTCCGTGTTCGTGTCCATTGCGAGAATCACATCATCAGCTTTTTGCGACCAAGGTGGGGCGGAAAATGTGATGGCCGCTTACTCCGAGGGGTGATGGCTTATTGAAAGTGCGGATTCATCAAAATCTGTAGGTCTCGATCCCGGATTTACTTATATTTTGGGTTGTTCCGACATTTTTGTGGGTAAAGGGGTACGCTAACGCGCAGGTCTAGCCAAGGAGGGAAGCAATGGAAAGCAAAGACTTGTACCAACATTTGCTTGGTCTGAGCAGCCCATGGACAGTAGAG